>Ga0154739_1096_pt2 | contig 38270 bp, 31 predicted proteins | sample Rifle2008BG16ft_FD_105747 | JGI IMG/M metagenome (GOLD analysis project Ga0154739, IMG submission 105747) | Candidatus Eisenbacteria bacterium RBG_16_71_46 | reverse complement strand
GCCCGATGCCGTGCGTCACCTGGGCGGCGTAGCCGCCGAACTCCTGGCCAAGCCGGATCGGCGTCGCGTCCATCAAGTGGGTGCGCCCGGTCTTGATCACGCCGTCGAACTCCCGCGCCTTGCGCTCCAGCACCTCGCGCAGGCGCTCGAGCGCCGGCAGCAGCCGCTGCTCGAGTTCCAGCACCACGGCCACGTGGAGCGCGGTGGGGATGACGTCGTTGCTGCTCTGGCCGCGGTTGACGTCGTCGTTGGGGTGCACCGCGCGGCCGAGGATCTCGGCGGCGCGGTGGGCGATCACCTCGTTGGCGTTCATGTTGCTGCTGGTGCCGCTCCCGGTCTGGAACACGTCGATCGGGAACTCGGCATCCCAGCGGCCGTCGGCCACCTCGCGCGCCGCCTGCTCGATCGCCCGCGCCAGGGCCGGCTCCATCAGTCCGAGCGCGGCGTTGACCCGCGCCGCCGCGGCCTTGATCAGGCCCAGGGCGTGGATGAAGACCGCGGGCATCGGCTCACCCGAGATCGGGAAGTTCTCGACCGCGCGCTGGGTCTGGGGCCCGTAGCGCGCGGCGGCGGGAACCTTCATCTCTCCCATCGTGTCCTTCTCGATCCGGAACTCGGCCATCTCAGGCGTCCCCCGTTCGCGCGTGGTCCAGGTGCTCGAACCCGCACAGCTCGACCCGGTGGTCGTCCGGGTCGCTGAAGTAGATCGAATCCGCCCGCCAGCTCTCGAAGCGCACCGGGCCCTCGACCGCAAGCCCCAAGGACTCGAGCCGCGCCTTCTCCCGCGCGATCGCCGCGCGCGGCACCGCGATCGCGAAATGCGCCGGGCCGCCGCAATGGGCAGCGCCGAAGGACAGCGGCTTGCTCGTGAGCCCGAGCCGCGGCAACGCGCCGGGCGCGCCGGTCCACAGCCACGCCCAGGTCGGCCCGTCCACCCGCTCCACCGCAAGACCGACCACGTCGCGGTAGAACGCCACCGCGCGGGGCACGTCCTTCACCCGCAGGATCAGCTCGGAGAGGCCGAAGCGGTCGGTCCCGGGCTCCGAGGGCCGGGCCTCGCGCGGCCGGCCGGGCGCGCCTCCGCTCACGCCGGGAGGATCTCGAAGCGGCTCGACAGCTTCACCGAGGCCTCCAGCATGGCGTGCACCGAGCAATACTTGGAATCGCTCAGCCGGATCGCGTCCTCCACCGCCGCCGGGCTGATGTCGTGCCCGCGCACCCGATGCAGGACCTCGATGCGGGTGAACACCTTGGGGTGTTCCTCCGCCTTCTCGCCGGTGACCACCAGCTCGTAGCCGGTCACCTGCTGGCGCTTCTTGCGCAGAATGCTGATGACGTCCATCGCCGTGCAGCCGCCGACCGCGGCCAGCACCACCTGCATCGGCGTCGGGGCCTCGGCCGTGGCGCCGCTGTCGAACGTCAGGGAGTGGCCGGCGACACGGGCCTCGAACGCGAGGCCCGTGCCCTCGACCGTCTGCAGGGCGAGTTCGGCGGTGACGATCATCGGGTCAGGTCTCCTTGGGGCCGCCGCGGGCGCCGACGCGGCTCAAGTCGTGCAGCTTGTTGAAGCCGTCGAGCGCGGCGACCTTGTAGCACTCGGCCAGCGTGGGATAGTTGAACACGCTGTCGACGAAGTAGTCGAGCGTTCCGGCGTGCGCCATCACCGCCTGGCCGATGTGCACCAGCTCGGTCGCCTGGGTCCCCATGCACCACACCCCCAGGACCCGGCGCGTCTCGATGTGGAAGATGAGCTTGAGCATCCCGGTGAGGTCGCCGAGGATGTTGCCGCGCGCGATCTCGCTGTAGCGGGCGATCCCGGTCTCGTAGGGCACGCCCTTGGCCGTCAGCTCGACCTCGGTCGGGCCGACCCATGCCAGCTCGGGAATCGAATAGACCCCGAAGGGGTAGAGGCCCGGGAACGTGATCGCCGGCAGCCCGAAGGCGTGGCACGCGGCGAGGCGGCCCTGCTCGCTGCTGGTCGAGGCGAGCGCCGGAAAGCCGATGACGTCGCCCACCGCGTAGATGTGCGGCACCGCCGTCTGATAGTGCTCGTTGACCGTCAGGCGGCCGCGCGCGTCGGCGGCGAGCCCCGCCTTCTCCAGCGCCAGACCCGCGGTCGCCCCCTGACGTCCGGCCGACACCATCACCATCTCCGTCGCCAGGCGCTTGCCGCTCTTCATCACCAGCTCGACGCCGCGCCCGCCGCCGGTATCGAGCCGTTCCACCTCTTCGCCGAGCCGCACCGTCATGCCGCTCTGGCGCGCGTGGTAGGTGAGCGCGTCCACCAGCTCGCGGTCCACCATGTCCAGCAGCTCGGTGCGCTTGTCGAACAACGTCACCTCGATCCCGAGCACGCTGAACATCGTGGCGTACTCGACTCCGATGATGCCGGCGCCGACGATCGCCATCGAGCGCGGCAGCCGGCCCATCGCGAGCACGTCGTCGCTGGTGAGCACGTTCTCGTGGTCGACCTCGATCCCGGAGGGAATGCCCGGCACCGTCCCGACGGCGACGAGCACGACGGGGGCGCTGAGCCGGCGCAGGGTCTCGCCGTCGTCCACCTCGACCTCGTGGGGCCCGGCGAAGCGGCCCTCGCCCTCGACCACCTCGACGCCATTGCGCAGCAACTGCGCGCGAATGACCTCGCGCTCGCGCTTCATCACGCTGTCGGTGCGGACGAACAGGTCCTCGACCCGGATCTCGGTCTTGGCACGGTAGGAGGCGCCGTAGAGCACGCGCTGGCGCAGCCCGGACAGGTCGATCACCGCCTCGCGCAGGGTCTTGCTGGGGATGGTGCCGGTGTTGATGCACACACCGCCGACGTCGCGCCGCCGCTCCACGACCGCCACGCGCCGCCCGAGCTTGGCAGCCTGCACCGCGGCGCGCTGCCCCGCGGGACCGCTCCCGAGCACGACGAAATCGAACTCCGGCATCGCACCTCCGCCCGCAGGATCGAGGGGAACCGCCGGAATGTATCGCGCCCGGGCGGGCGGGCCAAGCGGCCCCCGTCCGGGCCGCCGACCGGCGGGTCCTTGCGCTAACGCGCGCGCGGCGTCGCTTGGGCGCGGCGGGACGCGGGCGCCGATGCTGCGCCGCCGGGAGCGGCCGCGGAGCCGCCGTCGCCCTCGACGCCCTTCAGCGAGAGATTCAGCTCCTCGTCGGAGAGCACCTGCCGCCGGTTCATGATCTGCGACGAGTCGTGATCGAATACCAGGTGCGTCAGGTGGTCGAGTCCGACCTCGAGTTGCTTGCGGAAGCCCACCATCTTGACCAGATAGGCCGCCGCCCACAGCAGCCACGCCAGCCGGCCCGAGAGCGGGATGCCGAACAGATCCACCACCGAGCTGTGCTGTCCGAGGGAGATGATGTAGCCGGTCTCCTTGAAGCCGAAGGGCTCGATCTCGCGCCCCTCGGCGGCGGCCACCAGCGCGCGTCCGACGTAGCCCCCGGTCGCCACCGCGGTCTGGGCCAGCCGCGGCTGGTAGCGGCCGCCGTCACGCTCGACCGCCGCCGAGTCGCCGATCACGTAGAGGTGGTCGAGCGCCCGCCCTTGGCTGTCCAGCGCGCGCAGCCGGCCGTCCACCCGCACGCGACCGTCATCCGCGTGCGCGAGCGGGAGCGCCCGCACCAGCTCCGGCGGACCGACCCCGGCGGTCCAGACGATGCTGAATGCCTCGAGGCTTCCGCCGTCGGCGAAGTGAATCCGCTTGGGCTCGACTCTCGCCACCGCCGACCCCAGCCGCACTCGCACTCCACGGCGCTCGAGGAAGCGCCGCACGTATTCCGAGTGCTCGGGGCGCGCGGTATTGACGAGCCGCGTGTCGGCCTCGATCACCGTGACCGCGAGGTCCTCGCGCTGGAGGCTGGGGTAGCGCGGCAGCAGCGTCTCGCCTGCCATGTCCATCAACTCGGCCGCCACCTCGACGCCGGTGACCCCGCCGCCGACGATCGTGAAGGTCAACAGCCGCCGGCGCTGCTCCGGCGTGCGCGCCTGCTCGGCCATCTCGAACAGCTCCACGACGCGCGCGCGCAGCATCATGGCGTCGACGATGGTCTTGAACGGGCGCGTGTGCTCGACCGCTCCGGGAATGCCGTAGTACTCGGTGACGCTGCCGACCGCGACCACCAGCACGTCGAAGCGCTCGACCAGGTCGTTGTGGAGCAGGACCTCGCGGCGCTCGAGGTCGATGCGGCGGGCCTTGTTCTTGAGGAAGCGGACATGATGATGACGCGCCATCTGGCGCAGCGGGTAGACGATGTGGCGCGTCTCGACCGCGCCGACCGCCACCGCCGGAAGCAGGGGGTTGAACTGAAAGAAGTTCTCCTTGTCGACGAGCACCGTGTCCCAGTGCTCGCGCGCGGCGCGCGAGCGGCCCACCTCGCGCACCACGTCGAGACCGCCGAATCCGCCACCGAGTATCAAGAGCCGTTCGCGTGCCATGGGCTGCACGATAGCACGCTCACCGAGCTCGGCGGCTTCTGGTAGAGTCCGTCGCCGTGCCCGCCCTGTCCGCGCTCCTGCCGGTGCGAGATGCGCTGCCCTATCTCCAAGCGTCGCTCGCCTCGCTGTGGCGGCAGACCTTTCGGGACTTCGAGGTGATCGCGGTGGACGACGGCTCGACCGACGGGTCGGGCGAGGCGCTGGACCGCGCCGCCGCGCGCGAGCCGCGACTCACGGTGCTTCACACTCCGCCGCGCGGGCTTCCCGCGGCGCTCGAGACGGCGCGCGCCCGAGCCCGGGCGCCCATGCTCGCCCGCCAGGACGCCGATGACGTCTCGCACTGCCGGCGTTTCGAGATCCAGCGCGCCACGCTCGTCGCCCACCCGCGCCTCGCCGTGGTCGGCTGCCGCGTGCGCCTGTTCCCCGCGGCGGGCTGCGGCCTCGGCATGCGGCGCTGGGCGGCGTGGCACAACGCGCTGCTCGACCACGAGGCGATGGCACGCGAGGCACTGATCGACAGCCCTCTCGCCCACGGAAGCGCGGTCATGCGCCGCTCCTGGATCGAGCACGTCGGCGGCTGGCGCGAGCGCGGATGGGCCGAGGACCTCGACCTGTGGCTGCGGCTGCTCGACGCCGGCGCGCGCTTCGCCAAGCGCCCCGAAACCCTCTACGGTTGGCGCCAGCATCCCCGCAGCGCGACGCGGCGCGACCCGCGCTACTCGCGCGAGGCGTTCCTGGCACTCAAATGCGACGCTCTCGCCCGCGGGTTCCTGCGGCAGGCGCGACGGGTGACGCTGCTCGGTGTCGGCTCCAGCCTCGCGACCTGGCGCGCCGCGCTGCGCCCGCTGGGCCTGTCCATCCACGCCGCCGAGGCGCGCCGCCCGCACCCGGCGTTGCTCGAGACGCTCGAGCCGCCCCTGGTCCTGGTGCTCATGTCCGCCATCGCCCGCGAGCCCTGGCGTCGGTGGTTGACGGATTGCGGTATGACGGAATGCGAACACTTCGTATTCGTCGCCTGACCGACATCCGATCGCGACGCGGCATGACATTTCAATGACGATCGCAATCGGCTCGTGATTGACATCATGGGAGCATTGCGTGTACTGATCGTCCGTTCCGATGGACCCCCTTGGCCGACGATGGAGAACACCATGGCAAAGAGACGTAAGAAGCGCACGCAGTACACGGAGGCGGACCGCAAGAAGATCCTGGCGGCGGCGCAGGCCGAGGGCCTGACCGCGGCGCAGGTGAAGAAGCGCTTCGGGGTCCAGCCGGTGACCTATTATTCGTGGCGCAAGAAGCGCGGTGTCACCGGCCGGCGCGGCCGGCGACCCGCCGCGGGCGCCGGAAGCCTCGCGTCGCAGGTCCAGGAGGAAGTGCGCAGCCGGGTGCGGCAGATCTTGCCCGCGATCGTGCGCAGCGAAGTCGGCAGCTACCTCACCTCGCTCTTCAGGCGTGGAGGCGGACGCCGGCAGGCGCGGCGCAAGAAGTAGCCGGTTCGCAGACGCAGCAGCCGCGACCCGGTGTTTCTCGCCGGGCCGCGGGCGTCTTCAGCCTGCGCGCCGCAGCCCCGAGGCCGCGGCGCGATCGATATACCAGTCGCGACCGCGCACCAGCCGCGCCGGGACCTCGTTTGGCGCCGCCTCCCCCTCGAGCGCCCGCGCGACGGCGGCCGCCTTCTCGGGGCCGGTCGCGAGCACCAGCACGACGCGGGCTTCGTCGAGTACGCGCGGCGTCACCGTGATCCGCCGCGGCGGGGGCTTGGGACTGTCCTCGACCAGCCCCACGCGCCGCGAGCGCTCCGCGAGGAGCGGCGATCCCGGGAACAGCGAAGCGGTGTGCCCGTCGGGCCCGACGCCGAGCACCAGCAGATCGAGCGGGGCGACGAGGTGCGCCTCGTATTCCGCGACCGCGACCGCCAGATCCGGGTACTCGCCCTTCATCCGGTGCACGTTGCGCGCCGGAACGCCCGCGGGATCGATCAGCGTCTCGCGCGCCAGGCGGAACGCGCTCTGCGGGTCGCCCGGCGGCACCGCGCGCTCGTCGGCGAACCACACGCGCACCCGGCCCCAGTCCACACGCTCGCGCCACGCGCCACCGAGCCGGCGGTAGAGCCCCGCCGGCGTGGTGCCTCCGGAAAGACCCAGATCGAAGCGCCCGCGCGCCGCGATCGCCTCGCCCGCCGCGGCCACGACGCGCTCGGCGGCCGCCGCCGCCAGCGCATCGGCATCCTCAAAGACGTGGGCCGGCACTGGAGCCCGCCTAGAGAAGTTGCCATGAGCGCCGGTCGCGCCGCATCAGCTCTTGGCAGCTCTCGGGCCCCCACGAGCCCGGCTCGTAGTTGGGAAAGTCCTTCGGCGGCTGCTTCTCGAAGTACTCGATGATCGGGTCGATCCAGGCCCACGACGCCTCCACCGCGTCGCGCCGCGAGAACAGGGTGGCGTCGCCGCGCATCGCGTCGAGCAGCAGCCGCTCGTAGGCCTCCGGCGGCGCGCCGCCGAACGCCTCGGCGTACTTCATGTCCATGGTCACCGAGGCGACCGCGACGTCGTGCCCCGGGACCTTGGAGGCGAAGCGCACCTTGATGCCCTCGTCGGGCTGGATTCGCAGCGTGATGACGTTGGGGTCGATCCGCTCGCAGACTTCGTGGTTGCCGAACAGGGACAACGGGATCTGCTGGGTGAAGAGCGATACTTCCGTGACCCGCCGCTTGAGCATCTTGCCCGCTCGCAGGTAGAACGGCACCCCTTGCCAGCGCCAGTTGTCGATGTACACGCGCAGCGCGGCGTAGGTCGGCGTCACCGAGTCCTTGGCCACGCCGGGCTCGCCCCGATAGCCGCGGTACTGGCCGACGCGCACGTCGCGCTCGATGGTGTCGTCCCATGGAATACGCAGCGCGCGCAACACCTTGAGTTTCTCGTCGCGGATCTCGTCGGCGGCCGCGCCGTTAGGCGGCTCCATCGCCACCAGGCTCAACACCTCGAGCAGGTGGTTCTGGACGATGTCGCGCAGCACCCCGTTGGCGTCGTAGAACCTGCCGCGCGAGCCCACGCCCACCGTCTCGGCGGCGGTGATCTCGACGTAGTCGATGTACTTGCGATTCCACAGCGGCTCGAAAAGGCTGTTGGCGAAGCGGAACACCATGATGTTCTGGACCGTCTCCTTGCCCAGGTAGTGGTCGATGCGAAACGCCTGGGATTCGTCGAGCAGCTTCCCGACCAGGGCGTTCAGTTCCTTCGCCGACGCCAGGTCGCGCCCGAACGGCTTCTCGATGATCACCCGGGTGAAGCGCTCGCCGTGGGGCGGCTGGATCATGCCTCCGTCGTGCAGGTGCGTGAGGACCGTCTCGAACACTCCCGGGGGGATCGCCAGATAGAAGAGCCGGTTGCCGCGCAGGGCGTGCGCTCGGTCGAGCTCCGTGAGCCGCTGGTCGAGGCGCCGGAAGGTCTCGGCATCGTCGAACGCGCCCGCAACGTAATAGACGCGCTTCGAGAAGTCGCTCCACACCTTGTCGTCGAGCGGGCGGCGCGAGAACTTCTCCACGGCTTCGCGCAGATCGGCGCGGTACCGTTCATCCGTCAGTTCGGTGCGCGCCACCCCCACCATGGCACAGGCCTCCGGCAGCGTCCCGTCGAGCGCCAGGTTGTAGATCGCCGGGAGCAGCTTGCGGTGGGTGAGGTCACCGGTCGCCCCGAATACCACGAATGCGCAGGGCGGGGCCTCGCGGTGGCCGCGCTCGAGGACGTCGGGGACCGCGATCTCGAGATGGGCCGACACGTCACGTCTCCTTCACGGCGTGGCCGCCGAACTGGTTGCGCAGCGCCGCGATCACCCGGTCGCGGAACGAGTCGTCCTGGCGCGAGCGGAAGCGCGACAGCAGCGCGAGCGCCAGCACCGGCGTGGGGATGCTGCGGTCGATCGCCTCGAGCAGCGTCCAGCGCCCCTCGCCCGAGTCCTGCACGAAGCCGCGGATGTTCTTCATGTGCGGATCGGCCGCGAACGCCCGCTCCGACAGCTCGAGCAGCCAGGAGCGGATGACGCTGCCCTGGTTCCACAGGTGCGAGAGCTTGGCCAGATCGTAATCGTACTCGCTGGCCTCCAGCACCTCGAAGCCCTCGGCGTAGGACTGGAGCATGCTGTATTCGATGCCGTTGTGGACCATCTTGGAGAAGTGCCCGGCGCCCGCCGGCCCCACGTGCAGCCAGCCCTCGGGCGGCGCCAGCGCGTCGAGCGCGGACCGCAGCCGCTCGATCGACTTGGCCTCGCCGCCCAGCATGGTGCAGTAGCCCACCTGGAGGCCCCAGATCCCTCCCGAGACCCCGGCGTCCACGAACTCCAACCCCGCGTCCTTCAGGCGGGCGGCGTGGCGCACCGAGTCCTTGTAGTTGGAGTTGCCGCCGTCCACCACCAGGTCGCCGCGCGCGAGCAGCGGGACCAGGTGCTCGATGGTGTCGTCCACCGGCTTGCCCGCCGGGATCATGAGCCACACCGCCCGCGGCGGGCGCAGCGCCTGGACCAGCTCCTCGAGCGAGTAGGCCGGCTTCGCCCCCTGCTGCTTGGCCTCGTCCACCTTCTTCGGGTCGCGGTTGTAGCCCGCGACCTGGTGCCCCGCCCGGATCAGGCGGATCGTCATGTTGAGCCCCATGCGGCCGAGGCCCACGAATCCGATGTCCATCGCTCTTCCTCCAGGATCGAGATGCTGCCGTACGCGTGATCGGAGTATACGGGTCCGATCAAGCGCGGGTGACCGGCCGGCGGCGCACCTCTTAACGAGGCCTAGTCCACTACCGTCGCGGGTTGCGCCATCTCGGCCACCGGCACGTGGCGGCGCACGTCGGGGAGCGCCAGCGCGCAGCCCAGACCGCCCACCAGCAGCAGGGCCAGCACGAACAGCGCGAACGGCAGCCCGTGCGCGTCGGCCAGCGCTCCGATCGGCCCCACCAGCAGGGCCCCCAACCCCCACGCCGCGCCCATCAGCAGGCTCGAGATCGTCGAGGAGTGCCGGGGCGAGAGCTCCTGCCCCATGACGACGTTGACCGGCAGCGAGGCCTGGAGGGCGAACGACCCCAGCACCAGCGCCACGATCCCCGCGAACGGTTGCAGCAGCAGGAAGGCGTTGAACAGCGGGATCGCGCCGATGAACGACGCCACGACCACGCGCTTCCCGCCCCAGCGTTCGGCGAGCCAGCCGCCGAAGAACCCACCGAGCGCCCCGCTCAGCAGGTAGGCGGTGAGCAGCGCCCCGCCTGCCGCCACCGGGACGCCGCGCGCGTGGAGGTAGAGCGCCAGGAAGGTCATGAAGCCATAGGAGACCGCCGAGCGGCACACCACCGCGAAGTAGAGCAGCGTGAGCGGTCGAAGCATCGGGCGCAGTTCCGCGAGCCTCGGCCGCGCCGCGGCGTGATGCCGTCGTGGCTGCGCGCGCGAGAACCAGGCGAGCATGAGCCCCGCGACCAGCAGCCCCGGAGCCGCCGCCAGCCAGGTGCGCTCGATGCCGACCAATCCCACGACCGTCACCGCGTAGAGCGGCCCCAGCGAGAAACCCACGGTGCCCCCGGTGACGAACAACGACATGGCCACCGACCGCCGTGGCAACGTGTCGCTCGCCAGCACCGCGGCCTGCGGGTGAAACGCCGCCGCGCCGAGGCCCCCGATCATGAGTAGCGCCACCAGCGAGCCGAAGTGCGGCGCCAGGCCGATCGCGCTCATGAACACCGCCGCCACCAGCGGCCCGAAGGCCACGAACCACGGGCGCGCCAGGCGGTCGGAGAGCATCCCGAAGAGCGGCTGGGAAAGCGACGAGGAGAGCGAGACCAGCGCCACGAGCACGCCGACACTGGTGAGGCTCAGGTGGAGGCGCGCGACCAGCAGGGGCAGCAGCGGAGAGAAGAAGCTGGAGTAAGCGTCGATGCTGAAGTGGCCCACGGCGAGCAGGGCGAGGCGCGGGGTGATGAAGCGGCGCATGAGGCCGCGGAGGGTAGCACAGCGGGCGCGGACCGCCGGCGCGGCGGTCGGGCGCGGCGTTGCGGCGCTGCTGCGGGGCCCGGCGATCAGGCGTCGCGGTGGTCGGGCGCCGCGTTCAGGCGGCTTCGCCGAACGATTCGCTGAGCAGCGTGATCTGCTGCTCGACCCGGGTGACCTCGGATTTCGCGCGCCCGACGATCGACTCCAGCCCATCGAGCTGCTCGGCCTGGGCGGCGGTTTCGATCTCTGCCAGCAGGCCGGCGAGCTGAGCCGCGCCGATGGTGGCGCTCATCCCGCGCAGCTTGTGTGCCTCGAACTCCACGCGCCGCGCATCGCCCACGGCGCAGTGCTGGCGCAGGTGATCGATGCCCGGCCGCACCTCCGCCATGAAGGTGTGGAGCAGCGATTCGCGCAGCGGCGCCATCCCCATGCAGGCCTCTTCCAGGCGAGCCGTGTCGATCGGCGGCGCCGACTCCGCCAGCGCGCCCGCGAGCGCGAGCGCGGAAGCCTCGAGCGATTCGATCGACGACCCGTTGTCCCCCGGCTCGGGTGCTGCGGCGGGTGGCGGCGGCTCGCCCTTGGCCTTCACGCCCGGCTTCGCCCCGGCCGCGGGCTTGGACCTCGCCCCCGGCGCGGACTCGGGGTGCGGAGCATGCGGTGCGGCGTTCGGGGCGTGCGGCGCGGCGTGCGCGCCGCTCAGCGTCCGCTGCAGCGTCCACCGCTCGACCGCCGCGCACAGGTAGGCGAGGTCGATCGGCTTGGTGAGATAGTCGTCCATCCCCGCCGCCATGCAGCGTCCGCGCTCTTCCGGGTCGTCGTCGGCCGTCATCGCCACCACCGGGGTGTGGGCGTAGGGGCCCTCCTTGGCGCGCAGCGCCGCGGTGGCCTGGCAGCCGTCCACCTCCGGCATGTGCACGTCCATCAGGATGAGATCGAAGCGCTCGCGCTCGACCGCCTCCAGCACCGCCGCCCCGTTGGTCACCGTTTCCACCCAGTAGCCCAGGCGCTTGAGTGCCGTCTCCGCCACGATCTGGTTCACGCGGTTGTCCTCGGCGAGCAGGATGCGCAGCCGCCCGCGGCGCGACTCGGCCACGGAGTGGCGGGTGACCAGGGGCGCCTGTGCCCCCTTGTCCCGCGCGTTGCGCACCACGTCCACCAGCGCGTCGTAGAGTTCCGGCCAGCCCAGCGGCTTCACCAGGTAGGCGGAGAAGCCGGCCTCGCGCATGCGCGCCGCGTCGCCGCGGCTGCCCACGTTGGTGAGCAGCATGATGAGCGTGTCCCGGAGCGCGGGATCGGAGCGGATCTCGCGCCCGAGCTGCTCGCCATCGAGATCCGGCACCGCCAGCTCGAGCATCGCCACCTGGAACGGATGGCCCGCCTGCGCCGCCGCGCGCATGCGATCGAGCGCCTCGTCGTGCTGCGAGGCCGATTCGGGCTTGCAGCCCCACGCCGCCAGCATGCCCACCGACTGGTCGCGCGAGGCGCGCGAGGGATCCGCGACCAGCACCTTGAGCCCGCGCAGCTGCACCGCGCCGCTCGTCGGGCGCTCCGCCGCCGGGGCCTGCTTCTCGAACGGGATGCGGAACCAGAAGCTCTGCCCCGCGCCGGGCTCGAAGTCCGTGCCCACCTCGCCGCCCATCAGCTCCACCAGCCGGCGCGCGACGCTCAGCGTCAGCGATGCGCCCTCGATCTTGCCGCCCGGCGTCGCCTCGCCCTCGAGGAAGTGCTGGAATGCCGGCATGAAATGCGGGTCCGGGCCATCGGTGCCGGCGTGCGCCACGGTGAACTTGAGGGCGACGCGAACGTCGTCCTCCTCGGCGCGCTCGATGCGCACCCGTCCGCCGCCCTGGCGCATCGTGCGGACCATCGTGCGGCCCAGGTTGAGCAGCACCTGGCGCAGGCGCCCCGGGTCCCCGCGCAGCAGCGAGGGCACCTCGTGGTGCACCATGCAGGCGAAATCCAGCCCCTTCTCCGCCGCCTGCGGCAGCAGCAGCGCCGCCACCTCCTCGGCGGTGACGCGCAGGTCGAAGTCGAGGGTCTCGAGGTCGAGCTTCTCCGACTGGATCTTGGAGAAATCGATCGTATCGGTGACCAGCCCCAGCAGCGAGCGCGCCGAGTTCTGGATCACCTCGATCCACTGGCGCTGGTCATCGCCGAGCTCGGTGCCGAGCAGGAGCTTGGTCATGTTGAGCAGCCCGTTCATCGGCTGGCGCAGCTCGCGGCCCATGGTCGAGACGATGTCCGGCTTCGTCGTGCCGTCGCCGCCCGCCTGGGCCACCACCTCGGAGAGCTTGGTCTCGGTGAGCATCGAGAGCGGCAGCAGCTCGCCCTCGGCGATCACCTCCACCGTGCGCGCGGTGCCGACGTAGACCACCTCGCCGTCCGGGCGCTCGACGCGCCGCGTGCGCACGCTCACCGGGATCGGGCTGCCGTCGGCGGCGAGCAGGTGGCACTCGCGCACCGTGACCTCGGTGCGGGCGCGGTGCTGGCGCGCGAAGAAGCGGGCCACGTGCGCGCGCTCGCGGTCGGGGATGAGGTGGAGGAAGAGGCGTCCCAGCAGGTCGGACGGATTCCGGCCCAGCAGCGGCTCCACCGCGGCATTGAGCCAGATCAGGCGCCCTTCGGAGTCGGCGCAGAAGATCATGTCCGGCGCCGCCTCGAGCACCTCGCGCACGCTGATCGAGGTACTGGCCCCCATGGAGGGACCAGCCAGGCTTCCCTGCCGACGTTTCTCGCTCATGCTTCCTCGAAGGGACGCGGACTAGGGGTGCGACGGGCATGGGAAGGGCCCGCACCCTGACGCGGCTGGTATCGGCGCCGGGGTGGAGGAGCTTGAGCGGGAATGGGATGCGCCGGGGCCATGGTCGGGGGGTTCGGACGCCGCGCGAAGCGGGGGCGGGCGGCTGTGGAGCCCACAGGGCGCGGCCGGCCCGCGCGGGGCGCGGGGAGTGCGGGCGCGCGGCCCCGGCGTCCCCGGGGGGGGTGGTAGGCTGCCCGGCGACCGGACATCGAATGGTGCCGGAGGGCGCGTGTCCAGAGCGGCGATCACGAGACTCCTGGTTCTGGCCCTGGTGGCGGCCGCCGGGCTGTACTTCGCCGGGCGGATCCGCGAAGCGCCGGTCCCGTCCGCCGCCGTGCAGCCCTCCGCGGGCGCCCCCCGACCCTCCGCGGGCCCCGCGCGACGCCCGGCGGCGGGCGAGTCCGGCGAAGCCCGCATCGTCCGGGCATTCGAGCAGCGCCTCTCCAACCAGTGGGTCGAAGCCGAAGGGGTGGTCGAGCGCATTCTCCCCGACGACCGCCAGGGATCTCGCCACCAGCGCTTCCTCCTGCGACTCCCTTCGTCCGGGCACACCGTGCTCGTCAGCCACAACATCGATCTCTCGCCTCGCGTCCGCGGACTCCAGGTCGGCGATCGTGTCGTGTTCCGCGGCGAGTACGAGTGGAATACAAGGGGCGGCGTCATCCACTGGACCCATCGCGATCCCGCCGGAAAGCGGCCCGGGGGGTGGATCGAGCACAAGGGACGTCGCTACTCGTGACCCGGTTCGCGGCGATGCTACATTCCGACCGTTGAACTGCCCACCTGCCACGCCCACGAGCCAGGAGGGTGCACATGGGAATTCGCCGGATCACACAAGTCGCGGTCGCGGGCGGCGGGCTCATGAATAGTCCAGGCAAGGAGCTTGGCCCCCCCGACATCGCCGGCATGATGACCTTTACCACGCAGTACCGGAACTTCAACGTGTTCTGGAAGGACGCCGAGGGCCAGCCGGTCTCGGTGTCGTACATCGGCGAGTACGCGTTCACCAAGGACGGTTACTGCGAGAAGCCGATCTTCTGGCTGCAGAACAATCTCGGGGCTCCCGGGCTCAGCTACACCGCCCCCGCCGAGAAGTCCAAGTGCACCGCCGTCAGCGGCAGCGGAAAGATCGTGACCTTCCAGATCAGAGGCGAGCCGCCCGTCGTGACGTTCGAGGGCGACAAGCTGACCGCGGAGGCCGAGGGCCTGTTCGTGGATCATCGGGAGCGCGTGAAATAGGCGGGGAACGGACGCGACGCAGTGCGGGCGACGCCGGATCGGTGTCGCCCGCAGTGCTTTGATGGGCGGTCGCGTCGGCGTATACTCGATGCTCGTTCATCTCGCGAGGGCACCTTGGCGCAGTCGGCACGTCGCTTTCCGCAGCCTCCCCTGACCCGTCACCTCCGCGCCGTCGCTGCCGCCCTCGCCATGCTGGCCGCGGTCGGGCCGCTCACCGGTGCCGCAGCGGGCGCGCCCAAGCGCGCGCTGTTCGACAACACCCACGCCGAGACCGCCGGCAACGCCGACTGGGTGATCGACACCGACCAGCCACTGCCGCTCCCCGACCAGTCCACCGTCACGGCCGCCACGCCGCGCACCTACTGGCTCGGCGCCGTCTCGTCGTGGGGGATCGATCTCGTCAAGCGCGGCTACTTCGTGGCGACGCTCACGTCCGCCTACGGCATCACCTACGGCAACATCGCCAACCCCTACGATCTCTCGCAATTCGACGTGTTCATCGTCCCCGAGCCCAACACCGCGTTCACGGCGGCGGAATCCACCGCGATCTTCGATTACGTGCGCGACGGCGGCGGGCTCGTGGCGGTCGCCGACCACATCAACTCCGACCGGAACAACGACGGCATCGACTCGCCCCGGATCTGGAACCAGCTCGACGCCCAACACCTGTGGGGAACGAGCTTCGAGGTGTCGGGCACCAACAGCAACTTCAGCGAGGTGTGGTCGACCAACGTCAACATCGCCCCCGACGACTCCGTCATCCACGGGCCCGAAGGCACCGTCAACGGACTGGAGTTCCACAACGGCACCGCGCTGATCCTCTACCCGGGCATCAATCCGACCGTGCGCGGCTGCGTGTGGCGCACCGGGCTCCCCCAGGGCACCACCGGCGTGATGGCGGCTCGATCCGTCTACGGTAACGGCCGCATCGTCTTCGTGGGCGACAGCTCGCCGATCGACGACGGCAGCGCCGCTCCGGGGAACAGCAGCATCTTCGACGGGTGGGGCGAGGCCGCCGGCGGCGACAGCCTGCTGGCGCTGAACGCGACCGCGTGGGTGACGCGACGCGACGCCCCGGTGGCCGCGGTCGAGCCCGCGCCGCGGGCGATGCGCGCGCCGTTCCCCAATCCGTCCCGCGGCAGCGTGCGCCTGGCGCTGCAGCTCGCGGAGCCCACGCGCGTCATCGTCGGGGTCTTCGATGTGAGCGGGCGGCTGGTGCGGAGCCTCGCCGACGCCGCGTTCGAGGCTGGAGCCCACGAGGTGGCGTGGGACGGCCTCACCTCGGGCGGAAGCCGGGCGCCGGCCGGACTCTACTTCGTGCGCGCGCGGTTGGGCCGCACGGAGCGGACCTGGAGAGTCGCGCGCGTGCAGTGACGGCGGTAGCCGGCGCCCGAAGCGGCCTTCCTCGTCGCGCCCCATGACCGGAGTCTCGCGCTGGAGCGCCGGCGCTCCAGCGCGGCGACGGCGCGGCCGATACCCATGGGGTGCGACGTGCGTCCTTCCGAGTCTTCCTGATCGCTTCGCTGCTGATCCTCGCTCCCTTCCTGGCGCGGTCGATGGGGGACGCCACGCCTCCTCCCGAGGCCGTGACGCCGTCCCCGGATCCGCTCGCCACGGCACCGGTCGTCGCCGTCCAGCCGCTGGGGGACGTGGATCCCACGTTGGTCCGCGCGGCCGCCGAGCGCATCGGGGAGACGTTCGCCGCGCGCGTCGTCGTGCTCCCCGACCGGCGCCTACCCGAATCGGCGTTCTACTCGCCGCGCAATCGGTATCGCGGCGAGCGGCTTCTCCGCTGGCTCGAGGAGGGCAAGCCGTCGGGTGTTTCGAAGATCCTGGGGCTCATGTCGCGCGATCTTTCGGTGACCAAGGGGCAGGTCTACGACTGGGGCGTCATGGGCGTCGCCGGTCTCTCGCGCCCCGCCGGCGTGGTTTCGGTCCACAGACTTCGCGGCCATCACGCCTCCCCGAGCCTGGTGGACCGGCGCGTGCAGCAGGTGGCGGTCCACGAGCTGGGCCACACCTTCGGCCTCCACCACTGCCCCTCGCCCCGATGCATCATGAACGACGCCAAGGGCGGGTTCCGCGCCGTGGATCGCTCGAGCGGCGAGTTCTGTCCCGACTGCCGGCGCCGGCTGCGGGGGCTCCTGCGCGAGGACCTGGCGGGCGGGCGATCCGCGGGGAACGCTACCCTTTAGCCAGTCCGAACTCGTCGTGGAGCGCGCGCGCAGCGTCGGGGCCGGCGTCGCGGCCGACCGCGAACGAGATGCTCAGCTCCGAGGAGCCCTGCGCGATCGCGATCACGTTGATCCCGCGCGCCGCGACCGCGCCGAACACCCGTGCCGCGACGCCGCGCGTGCCGCGCATCCCGGCCCCCACCGCGGCGACGATCGCGACCTCGGGCTCGACCAGCACCCGGCGCGCGTGTCCGGTGCGGAGCAGCCGCGCCTCGAGCGCCGCGCGCGCGGCCTCGAGCTGGCCGGCGCCCACCGCGATCGAGATCGCGGCCTCCGAGGCGCTCTGCGAGATCATGCGGATGTTGATGCCGTGCTCGCCGAGCGCCTCGAACACGCGCGCGGCGGTGCCGACGCGGCCGATCATCCCCGCTCCCGTCACCAGGATCATGCCGGAATCGTGCACCACGTGGACCGAGCGCACGATGCCGTCGGGCGCGTCGCCTTCCCGCGCGATCAGCGTGCCCTCGCCCTCGGGCCGGAAGGTGTTCCGGATCCGCACCGGGACGCCGCGCTCGGCCGCGGGCTCGAGCGCGCGTGGGTGCATCGCCTTGGCGCCGAACTGCGCCATCTCCACCGCCTCGGAGAACGAGATGCGCTCGAGACGCCGTGCGCCCGGGACGATGCGCGGATCGGCGCTCATCAGCCCGTCCACGTCGCTCCAGATCCAGATCTCGTCGGCTCCGAGCGCGGCACCGACCAGCGTGGCGGTGTAGTCCGAGCCGCCGCGCCCCAGGGTGGTCGTCACACCGTGCTGGGTCGCGGCGATGAATCCGGTGATCACCGGCACCTCGCCCGCGGCGATCAGCGGGCCGAGCGTCTCGGCCACCTGGTAGAGCGACAGCTCCACGAGTGGCTCGGCGTCGCCGAAGCGATCGTCGGTGACGAGGCCCGCCTCGCCCCCGTCGAAGGCGCGGGCCTTCACGCCCGCGCTCGTCAACGCGCGGTGGAACAGCGCGGTCGCCAGGCGCTCGCCGAACGCCAGCACCGCGTCGCGCGAGCGCGGCGTCAGCTCCCCGACCGCCGCGATGCCGCCCGCCAGCCGGTCCAGCTCGTCGAGCAGCTCGCGCACCCGCCCCGGCTCGCCCAAGGCCGCCGCGGCCTCCTCGTGGCCCCTGCGCAGGGCCGCGAGGTGGGCTTCGGCCACGGCGCGGGTCCCGGCCGCCGCGGCGTCGGCGAGCGCCAGCAGCTCTTCGGTCACGCCGTCCATCGCCGAGACCACCACCGCCACCTGGTGCTTCGCCACGCGCGACCGGACCAGCGCCGCGCAGTGGCGCATGCGGTCCGCGTCGGCCAGCGAGCTGCCGCCGAACTTCATCACGAGCTTCATCTCGGGCTCCCGATCGCATGCCAGATGTCGATGAGATCGCGCAGGATCGCCGTCGCGGTCTCGGGTCCCCCCGCGCCCCGGCCCACCAGCGCGACCTCGCCGCCGGTCTCGAGGGTCAGGCTCAGCGCGTTGAGGTTGGCCGGCACGTGGAGCGGCGAATCCGCGGGGATCTCGCGCGGCGCGACGCTCAGGCCGCCGTCCAGCTCGGCCACCAGCCGCACGACCTGCCCCTGCTCGCGCGCCGCGAGCACATGCTCGCGCGTCACCCCGCGGATGCCGGTGACCGCCACGTCGCCGAGCACGCAGGGATGTCCGAGCACGCCGTTGGCGAGGATCACGAGCTTGGTCGCGCTGTCGATACCGTCCACGTCGGCGGACGGATCGGTCTCGGCGTAGCCGAGGCGCACCGCCTCGGCGAGTGCGGCGTCGTAATCCTCGCCGTGGCGGTCCATGCGCCACAGGATGAAGTTCGTCGTGCCGTTGAGCACGGCGCGCGCCGAGAGCACCCGGTCGCCGCGCACGCATTCCTGCGCCAGCGCCAGGACCGGCGTGCCGCCGCCGACGGTGCCGCTGAAGCGGAACGCGACGCGGTTGTGGCGCGCCAGCTCGAGCAGCGCGGGGAACGCGACCGCGAGGGGTCCCTTGTTGACGCACACGACGTGCTTGCCGCCACGGAACGCGGCCTTGAGGCGCGCGAGTGCCGCACCCGGGGCGGCGACCGAGGTGGGCGTGGCCTCGACCACGACCTGGGCCTCGCTCTCGACGATGAACGCCTCGACCGAAACGCCGTGGACGCCGTGCGCGGCGAGTGCCGCGACGGTGCCGCCGCGGCGCTTGGCCTCGAGCAGCGCCTCGACGTCGAGGCCGCGCGGATCGGCCGCCGCTCCCCGCGAATCCACCACGCCCACCAGGCTCGGCGACAGCGCGTGGCGGGCGTAGAGGTCCGCGCGCCGCCGCTCGATCAGGCGGGCGAACGCCTGGCCCACCGCGCCGAAGCCGAGCAGCAGGACCTTCATCGCGGGATGAGTTCGCGGAGCGCTTCGAGACCCGGGGCCACGCGGGTCTCGCGCGCCGGGTGGCGGCTCACCACTTCGGGGTCCTTGAGGCCGTGCCCGGTGGCGATGCACACCACCGTCCCCGCGCCCTCGAGCCCGCGCTTGCGCAGGTAGGCGATCGGCGCGGCCGAGGCCGGCTCGACGAACAGGCCCTCGCGCGCCGCGAGGTCGTGCTGGGCGGCCAGGATCTCGGCGTCGGTCACCGTGCCCGCCTCCCCGCCCGATTCGCGGATCGCGGCCACCGCCTTCTTCCAGTTGACCGGGGCGCCGATGCGGATCGCGGTGGCGATGGTCTCCGGGCGCTCGACCCGGCAGGCGTCGGCGCCGTCGCCGAGCGCCCGGACGATGGGTGCGGCGCCCTCGGCCTGCACGCCGATCATCCTCGGCAGCCGCTCGATGCGGCCGAGCAGCTGGAACTCCTTGAAGCCCTTCCACAGCGCGCTGATGTTCCCGGCGTTTCCCATCGGCAGCACCACCACGTCGGGTGCGGAGCCCAGGGTTTCGCACACCTCGAAGGCCAGCGTCTTCTGGCCCTCGAGCCGGTTGGGATTGATCGAGTTGAGCAGGTAGAGGCTGCGCTCGCGCGCCGCCAGCTCGACCACCAGGCGCATGGCGTCGTCGAAATCGCCCTCGACGTGGGCGATGGTGGCGCCGCAGGCCACGGTCTGCGACAGCTTGCCGCTCGCCACCTTGCCCGCGGGCACCAGCACGATCGCCTCGATCCCGGCGCGCGCCGCGTAGGCCGCCATGGACGCCGCGGTATTGCCGGTCGAGGCGCAGGCCACGGCGCGCGCGCCGATCCCGAGCGCAAGCGCCACACCCACCGTCATGCCGCGGTCCTTGAACGAGCCGGTCGGGTTCTCGCCCTCGTTCTTGACGTAGAGCGTCGAGAGCCCGAATTCGAGCCCGAGGCGCTCGCACCGGTGCAGCCCGGTGTCCCCCTCGCCGAGGGTGGGGCCGCGCCCGGCGGGCAGCAGCGCGCGGTAGCGCCACACGCCGCGCCCCTCGAACGAGCCGCCGCGAGCGAATGCCTCCGGATCGGGGAGCACCTCGAGCGGCGTGCCGCAGCGCGGGCAGACGAAGGTCAGCGGGTCGTGGGGCTGGCGGTGGTCGCAGGAGATGCAGTGGAGCGTCATCGCCGAACCTCCACGACCCGCGCCCCGCCGCCGACCCGGGCGACGAGGGTGCGCGCCTCGAGCCCCGCGCGCCCGAACGCCGCGGCCATCGCCGCCGCGACCGCGCGCGGATCGGCGCGCCCGGCATCCACCGCGGCCATCACCGCGGGGCCCGCTCCGCTCACCGTGGCGCCCGCCGCACCCGCGCGCCGGGCGCTCGCGCACACCTCGGCGAAGCCGGGGATCAGTGCCGCGCGCGCGCGATCGGTGAGCGAGCCCTCGAGCGCGCGGCCGAAGCCACGCACGTCGCCGGCTTGAAGGGCGGCGACGATCATCGCCGCGCGCGCGCAGGCCTGCGCGCACTGCTCGAGCGCCAGGCGGCGCGGGAGCACGCGCCGCGCGGCCGCCGTCGTGAGCCGGAGCTGGGGCCGCGCGATCGCGATCCGCAGCGCCCCGCGCGGTACCAAGCGCAGGATGCGCGCGGGCGCGAGGCGCTCGACCACCACCAGGCCGCCGAACAGGCTCGCGGCGACGTTGTCGGCGTGCGCCGTCCCGGCCGAGGCCGTCTCGCCGTGGGCCGCGTAGGGCACCAGCGCCTCGCGCGTCAGGCCAAGGCCCAGCAGCCGGTTGGCCGCGACCACCGCCGCGACCGCGCTCGCCCCGCTCGAGCCCAGCCCGCCCGCCGGCACGCCCTTGCGCAGCCGCGCGCGCACCGTGCGCGTGATGCCGTGGTCGCGCAGCAGCTTCGCCAGTGCCACGCCGGCGGAGTTGGCGCTGGCGCGGCGCGGAACGCCCGCCGCGGCCTCGCCCTCGACCACCAGCACCGAGCCGCGGCCGCCGAGGCTCAGCTGGACCTCGTCAAAGCCCGCCGTGACGCACAGCGCGAAGACGTCGAACCCGTATCCCAGGTTGGCGATCGAGGCATGGGCGCGCGCGCGGACCGAGCGCATTCAGCCCTCCCGCTCCCCGCGCGAAGGGACGCCGGGCGCGCGCAGCTCCACCGTGAGCGGGCCGGTCGCCGCAAGGGTGGAAGCCGCCTGGGGCGAGGAGGTCTCCCACCCACTCGCGGAAAGCGCGCGACGAGCGAAGAGCGTGTGCGCGCAGTCGCCGCCGGGGGAGCGTCGGGAGGCAGTGTGACCCGCCCGGCGGCAGGCGATGCTCCCGAGCGGGGCGCACGGAGACGAAGGATCGGCCATCGCGCGAGTATACAGGGCGGGCCGGGGCGAACGTGCACGGTACGGGGGCGATCGTTCCACTCCTGGCGGCGGTGATGTCGCTCGCGCGCCCGGTCCATCCCTGACGCGGACGCGGCGGGCTCTGGATGTGCATGGGCATCGCCGCGCTCGCGGCCGGCCTGCTCGCGACGCAGAGCGCGCGCTGCGGTGGTGCGGCACTGATCCCGAGCGTGGTGGCGCTGGCACTGATCGGTCCCATCTCGACTCAGCGCGTGACCTGCTACCTCCCCCGGTGGCCGGGATCGAGCCGGCTCGGCGGGGAGGGCGTCGTTCTCGCCGCGCTCACGCTCCAGTTCATCGTGCTTCCTTCCTGTGTCGAGCCGGCGCTGCTCGACGCCAGCGCCCCCACCCCGGCGCACGCCGCGTAGCTCGCCGAGCCGCCAGTCGCCGATGCGCTTCCCCCGCTGGCCGCGGGCGCGCAGGCGTCGAGCGCACCCTGGACGGCGGTGAGCCCGGCGCCCGGGGCTCGACGGTCATCAGGGGCCCGACCGCCCTGGTGGATCGCTGCGGACCTCGCGTTTAGCGACATCGAACGCCCGGTGCCATGGATGAACTCCCGCGAGCCGTGGTCAGCGCATCAGGTCATTCAAGATTGACTTCACAAAACGTTGGCAGGACACTTCTTCCTACGAGGCACTCCCCCAGTTGAAGAAGGACGACATCATGTCCGTGGCCGCGGCGGGATCTCGCTCACCACTCGCCTACCGGTGCTGGCTCCCACCCTGCTTTCAGGGCTCGACCGGCCAGCAGAGAGGCACCCGTCACCGGGTGGTCTCGAGCGAGTGGCGAGCCCGATCCTTCCCAGCGAGCATGATCTCGCGATCCAGGTCATCCACGATCCAGGCTCACGCCTGATCCGGCGGCCGACCGATCAACGCGGCCTGCTCCGCGTCGCCGCCGCGAAGGGAGGATACACCTACCATGCGTACGCGACTTTCGCTTGTGTTGGCGTTGCTGCTCGTCGCGGGAGGGTCCGCGTCACTGGCTTGGGGACAAGCACTGCCGTGTTCGGAGTGCGGTCCCGGCAGCCACTGGATCGACGGATGCGCCTCGGGGCTCGACCAGATCCCGTCCAATGGTGCTGTGGTGGGGATCAGCACGGACATCGGGGGCCCTGATAGCTGTACGGCCGGGATCAATCTCGTACTCACCGGAGAGTGCTCGCTGCTAACAGTCAGCCGATCCAATCCCCTCGATGATTCGAACCACTTCCCGGGACTCAGGCCAGTTGACGCACACTTGGATGTCATCGACACCGAGATCATATCGATGTGTCTCACGAACGGGACCGTCACGCTGAGGGCCGGTCAGGGGCAGGGTGGCATCATCTCTCCCTCCCTGGGGGCGATCGCCGAGGACCCCGGTGACCCTCTGACCGGCGAGAGCTTCTTTGACGTGTTCTTCGAGGTCGATTTGGGAGGCGGACAGTTCCTCTACAACCACACCCCACTGAAGATCCAGGCCGACATCACGTGCGTCCCGCCTCAAGTGACGTACCTCCATCCATTGACCTGCCTCCACCTCTTCACCAACCCAAATCCGGGGCAGGGGATTCACGTCGCCAATCTGGTGACGGCCGAGCATTCGGTCAATATTCCCGGCACATCCACGGTGACTCTGATTCTCATGGTGGTCCTGTTGTTGGCGGCAGGCGCCCTGTTCATGGTGCTGCGACGGCGAAACAAGGAAGTCGCTGCCTAGCTGAATCGGGATATGGCGAGTCGTTCGAGCCCCCTCGGCTGTAACGGCCGGGGGGGCCTGCCAACATGCCCTCTTTCGGATCGCGAGACATCCATCATTCGTAGGAATGGACCGCCCGATAACCTGGCGAGCCGCCGCGGCGCGGCGCAGCCAAAGGAGCGGGGGCATGCGGAGCAGCGTGATGGGTGAGCAGCGACCGGCGGTGGCCGGCGCCGGTCGCTCCGGCGCGCCACCGGCGGTCGCGTCGTACGCGGGGCGCGCGGCGTGGATCGCCTTCGCGCTCACCGCGCCGCTCTATCTGGCCACCATGAACCGCGCCATCGGCTTCATCGATCGCGGCGAGTTGGCCGCGGTGGCCTATACGTTCGGCATCCCTCACGCCACCGGCTATCCCACCCTGATGCTCATCGGGGGCGCGCTCGCGCACCTCGTGCCGCTGCGCCCGGTGCTGGTGCTGAACGCGTTCGCCGCCGTGCTGGTGGCGGCGGGTGCGGCGGTGCTCACCCTCCTCCTGGACCGCGTCCTCGCGACGGTGGCACCGACGGTCGGCGCCACCGCCGGGGCACGGGCGCGCGGCGGATACGCGCTCGGCGCCGCGTCGTTCACCGCGCTCTCGGTGACGTGGTGGCAGCAGGCCAACGGCTTCGAGGTCTATGCGCTGCACGCGGTGCTGATGCCGCTCGTGGTGCTGCTGTGCCTGCGCTGGGTGGATGCTCCGGCCGCCGCCGCGACGCGCGCGGGATGGGCGTTCGCACTGGTGCTCGGCCTGGCGTTCACCAATCACCTGACCACCGTGCTGCTCGCGCCGGGCCTGCTCGCGGTCGCCGTGTCGCGGTTCGGCTTCGGGCGGCGGTTCTGGCGCCGCGTCGCCTCGCTCGTTCCGCCGTTCCTGATCGGCCTGCTGCCGTACGCGTGGCTGCCGCTGCGATCCGCCATGAGCCCGCGGTTCGATTGGGGAGGCACGCGCACCCTCGCGGGATTCGTTCATCAGGTCACGGGAGCCGATTACCGCGGCTGGATGTTCGCCGACCCGGCGAGCTTCGCGACGCAGGCGCGCTACCTGCTGTGGCGTGTGCCCTGGGACTTCGTGTGGCTCGGGCTCCTGGTGGCCGCACTCGGGGCGCTGTGGCTCGCGCGCCGCGCGCCCGCGCTCGCCGGGATGGCGGCGCTCTTCACCCTCTGCGGCGCGGTGTTCGCGGCCGGCTACCGGATCCTGGATCTCGACGCGTATCTGCTGACGACCATCCTCGGCCTCGCGACGTTCTTCGCCGCCGGACTGCTCCGACTCCACGAACGCCTGGGTGCGCGCGTCGCGATCATCTGCACCGTGGTTCTGGTCGCGCTCGCCGCCGCGCTGCACTGGTCCGGGGCCGACGAGAGCGGCAACCGCCTGGTCGAGCACCGCGTGGCCGACGTGCTCGGACCCTTGCCCCCGCGCGCGATGCTGATCACCACGAGCTAGGACTACAGCCTGTCCGCGAGCCTCTACTACCAGGAGGTCGAAGGCTTCCGGCGCGACGTGCTGATCGTGAACCCGGACCTGCTGCGCCTGAGCTGGTATTTGGACGAGCTCGATCGGCGGGCGCCCGAGCTGGTCGCGCGCGCCGCACCCGAGGCCGCGCGGCTGCGCGCCATCCTGGTCCGCTCCGAACGCGGACTGCCGTTCGATGGACCGCAGGCCGAAGCCGCCTACCGCGGGTTTCTGAACGCATTCGCGGCGCGCGCCATGCCGGACCATCCGGTGTTCGCCGAAGGCAACTTCGCGCAGCTGGATCCGGCGTGGAAGCGCGTGCCGTATCATGTCGTGACCTGGCTCAGACCCGACACGGCGTACGTGCCCGAGGGCCCCTGGCGCTACGCGTATCGGCCGTGGAGCGGACGCATGGATGGATACGTCGCGATGACGAGCTGGCTCTACGGCGAGTCGCGCGTGAACCGCGCCGTCTACGAAACCCGTCACGGCCGGAGGGACGCGGCGCAGCGCGTGATGGCGTCGGTCCCCACGTTCGATCCCCACATCCGGCTCGAACGGGTGGGGCCGCTGCCGCTCGGCAGTCAGGCGATCGTGATCCGCTGCGCGCGGTTCTTCGCGGGGATCGAGCGGTCGATCCGTGGAGCGATGTCGCGCTGAGCGGCGTCCGTGTCAAGATGTCGAGTGAGATCCGGATCCCGGTGCGGTGGTGACACTTCCTCAAAGGAGGCGGCAATGAAGCGGTTCTGCGGGATCGTGCTGGTGGCGTTGCTGGCGGGAATCGCCCTGACGGGGCTCGCGTTCGCCGAGGAGACGCATTCCCATGCCGCTCCGACGCACGACGAGACGCGGGCCAGCGTGCCGGAGCTGACGCAGTTTCACGACGTCATCCGGAGGCTGTGGCACGACGCGTGGCCCGGCAAGGACTACGTCGCCATGCGGGCGATGCTGCCCGAGATCCGCGAGCGGTCCGCGGCGGTCATGAAGGCGGATTTGCCGGGAATCCTGCGCGACAAGCAGGCGGCCTGGGATGAGAGCGTGAAGGAGCTGGAGGCGGTGGTCGAACGGTACGCGGCCGCGGTCGAAGGCACGGATGACCAGAAGCTGCTCGACGCGGGCGAGCGGCTCCACGCCCAGTTCGAGCAGCTCGTGCGCACCATCCGGCCGCCGCTCGCGGAGCTGGAGGCGTTCCACGTCGTGCTCTACAAGCTCTACCACTACGACATGCCCGCCGGCGACCTCGATGCCATTCGCGCGTCGGTCGGTCGGCTGAAGGAGCCGATGGCGGCCCTCGGCAAGGCGGCGGTGCCGGAGCGCTTCAGGGACCGGGAGAAGGAGTTCGTGGCGGCGCGCAAGCGGCTCTCGGTGGCAGTGGATCGGCTGGCGGGCACGGTCCGATCCAAGGACCTCGAGCGGATCACGAGCGCCATCGAGGACATGCACGGCAAGTACGAGGCCCTGGCTCAAACCTGTGACTGAGGTGGCCGGCGCGCGGCGCGGAAGGGCGGAGCGAGTCGTCTCGAGGAAACGTCGCAGCCGGGAGTGACCGAGTCACCGATGTGATCGGATGCTTACACCGCGGCCTAATGCTGGTGCCCGGCGCCTCCGGCTAGGTAACCTTCGATCGCGACATGCGTCGCGTGGGCGCTCCAGTCCATCGGACCGCGCGCCTGGTGGACCAGGTGGCCCTCGGGGTCGTAGATCAGCGTCTCGGGCAGACGCCGCACGCCGATCAGCCCGGCAGTCTTCTGGTCGCGGTCGGCGTACAGGTTCTCGGTGGGCACTCCGTGACCGCGCGCCCAGGCCAGCACCGCCTCGCGCTTGCTGCCGGCCGCGATCATGATCACCTCGATTTCGCGGTTGTTCTCGACCGAGCGCGCGTAGTCCACCAGCGCCGGCAGCTCCGCCGCGCTCTCCGGCGAGCCCATCTCGAACCAATGCATGACGAGCACTCCGCGCGGTCGCCCGACCAGGTTGCGCTTTCCGCCCTCGGGCTTGTCCACCCACAGGAAGCCGCCGCCCGCCAGGTTCTCGAGGCCATGATCGTGGTCCGGGTGGATGGCGGGCACCAGGCTCCGTTGGTAGGTCCAGCCGATGACCGCGATCAGGGCGGCCAGGATGCCGCCAAAGAGGATGCGTCGGGATCTGGAGGTCATGTCGGCTCCTGGATGAAGGCCACGGCCAACGGGTCGAATCCCCCGAGTGCGCGTTCAGGGAGACTCTCAAGCACGTGCCGTCCCCGAGTTGTCATGAAGTTTCAAGGTCGGCGCACGGATCGCGGCGCGTGGCAGCCCTTGTCCGGTGCGCGGCAGGCGCGAACGTTTGACGGCATGAAGCGGCTGCGCCACGGACGAGCGGGGCGGCCCGGGCGGGAGCCGCTGAATCGACGAGACGTCCTGCCGCCCTCCCCCCCTCACGGCCATCCTTGCCAAACGACCCCACGGCCCTGCAACATGTCACCGTGAGCCTCCCGCGCGGATGCCATGGCCGATCGTCGCTTGCGGGTGGAAGGGGCCGCCGCGGAGATCTCCATGACCTTGACCGTCCTTAAAGTGGCGCGCCTGGCGCCCGCCGCGCTGCTGGCGTTGCTCGCCCTCGGCTGCTCGCGGGGCGGCGCGCAGTCGAACCCCGGACGCGGGGGTCCGGGCTCGCAGGCCATCCCGGTCGCCGCGGTCGAGACCCGCCCGCGCGACCTGGCGCGCACGGTGACCGTGATCGGGCCGGTCGAGCCGATCCGCAGCGTGTCGGTCAACGCCCTGACCTCGGGCACCGTGATGCGGATGCTGGTCCAAGAGGGCGACCGCGTCCGTGCCGGCCAGCTCATCGCGGGGCTCGACGGGCGCGAGGCCGCGGCCCAGCTCGAACGGGCGCGGGCAGTCCTCGCCAACGCCGAGGCGGCCCTGCGCCGCGCCGAGGAACTCAAGACCCGCAACATCATCGCCGACGCCGAGCTGGAAACGGCGCGCTCCACATTCGAGATCGCGCGCGCCGACGCCGAGCTATGGCGCACGCGCTACGCCTTCACGCAGATCACGGCACCGGTGTCGGGCGTCATCACCGCCAAGCGGGTGGAGCGGGGTGGCGCCGTCTCCTCGAACCAGTCCATGTTCGAGATCGCGGACGACTCGCTGCTGGTGGTGCGCGTGCAGGTCTCGGAGCTGGACGTCGTGCACCTCGCAGCCGGAAGCGAGGCGACCGTGCAGCTCGATGCCTACCCGGGCGCGCGCATCGAGGGGCGGATCCGGCGCGTCTTTCCGAGCGCCGATCCCGCGAGCCGGCTGGTCCCGGTCGAGATCGGGCTGGGCAGGATGCCGCCGGGGGTGCACGCGCGGCCGGGGTTCTTGGCACGGATCGAGTTCGCGCTCGACCGGCGCCGGGGCGTGCTGGGGGTCCCGGCATCGGCCGTCCAGGTCTCGGACGGCGCCCCCTTCGTGTACGTCGTCAGCGGCGACACGCTGATTCGGCGGCCGGTGGAGACCGGACTCACCGCGGCGGGATGGATCGAGGTCACGCGCGGTCTCGAGGCCGGGGAGCGCGTGGTCAGCTCCGGCCAGATGAACCTGCGTCCCGGCACGTTGGTTCGGATCAGCGACAAGCAACAGTAGGAAGGATCGCGGGATGAGTGACGAGAGGAAGCACGGCGGACTCGCCAGTCTTTCCATCCGCCGGCCCATCGGGGTGCTGGCCGCCGCGTCCGTGATCGTGGTGGTGGGGCTGTTCTACGTGGGGCAGCTTCCCCTCGATCTGCTGCCCCAGATCATCTACCCGCAGGTTCGCGCCCGCGTCGACTACCCGGGCGTGGCTCCCGAGGTCATGGAGGAGCAGGTCACGAAGGTCCTCGAGACCAGCCTCGCGACCACCGAGGACGTCACCGAACTCGAGAGCGAGACCACCGAAGGGCACGCCGACGTCAACCTGCACTTCAACTACGGGACCGACATCGACTTCGCGCTCCAGGACGCGTCCAAGAATCTCGATCGCGCCCGTGCGCGGCTCCCCGCCGACGCGGAGCCGCCCACCATCTTCAAGTTCGATCCCTCGCAGATCCCGGTCTTCGAAGTCGGCTTCAGCTCTCCGACCCGAGGCCTGGTGGATCTCCGGAACTGGGTGGATCTGCGGCTCCAGCCCCAGCTCCTGACCGTGGAGGGAGTGGCCGCGTGGACGTCTCCGGAGGCCTCACGCGAGAGATCCGCGTGACCCTGGATCAGGAGCGCCTGCGCTCGTACGGGCTCACGGTCTCCGGGGTTCTCGACCGCGTCCGCGCCGAGAATCAGGATGTCGCGGTCGGCAACGTCACCTCGCCGAGCTTCGAGATCGTCGGCAAGACCGCGGGCAAGTTTCGCACCGTGGACGACATCCGGAGCGTGCTGCTCCCGGTGCGCGGCACCCGCGAGCGCGTCCCCCTCTCGGAGATCGCCAGGATCACGGACACGCATCAAGAACAGCGATTGTGGGCGCGGCTCGACGGCGTGCCGGCCGTGAAGCTCTCGGTGCGCAAGCAGCCCGACGCCAACACCGTCGAGGTCGCCCGCCGGATCGGCGAGCGGCTCGCCCACCTCGCCGGCTCGCGCTTCATCCCCGACGACATCCACTACGAGATCGTGGCGGACCAGTCGTTCTTCATCCGCAGCGCGCTGCGCGGGGTCTTGAACGCCGCCCTGATCGGCGCGGCGCTCGCGATGCTGGTGGTGCTGCTGTTCCTGGGTAGCCTGCGCAAGACTTTCATCATCGGCTTGTCCATCCCGCTCGCGGTGCTCGCGACATTCGTCATGATGGGGATGGGACGGCTGACGCTCAACATCATGACCCTGGGCGGCCTGGCGCTTGGCGTCGGGCTCCTGATCGACAACTCGATCGTCATGCTCGAGAACATCTTCCGGCACCGCCAGCTCGGGATCGCGGACCCCGAAGTGGCGGCCCATCGCGGCTCGGCCGAGGTCTCGTCGGCCGTGGTGGCCTCGACGCTCACCAACCTGGCGGCGGTCGTTCCCTTTCTGCTCATCAGCGGCCTGGCGGCGCTCATCTTCCGCGAGCTGATCCTGACCATCTCGTTCGCGATCGTCGCCTCGCTCGCGACCGCGATGACCCTGGTGCCGATGCTCTCGGCCCAGCTCGCCAAGGTGGAGCGTTCGAGCCACCTCGACCGCAACCCGCTGGTCCTCGGCTTCAACGGCGCCCTGGTGCGCTTCACCGCCCTCTATCGCCGAGTCGCCGCGCGTGCCGTGCGCTGGCGCTGGGCGGTCCTCGGCGCCGCGTTCGTGAGTCTGTTCGCCGTCCTCGCCCTCGCCGGGCGCATGGGCTACGAGTTTCTTCCCACGGTCGACGACGGCAACGTCGGCGCGTACGTGCGGATGCCGCCCGGCACCTCGCCCGAACGGACCAACGAAGTGTGCCTGCGACTGGAGCAGCTGGTCGCCGGCATGCCCCACGTCGAGCACGTCTTCACGACCGCCGGCGGCTTCCTGTGGGGCGGATCCACCGTCTCCCGCGGCGGACGCGGCTCGCTCAGCATCCAACTGGTGCCGGCGAGCCGGCGGCTCGAGATGCCGGCCTCGCGCTGGGTCGCGGCCCTCCAGTCCAAGATCGCGGGGCTCGGCATCCCCGGAGCCCAGATCTTCGTCCGCCCGCCGCGGATTCGCGGGCTGCGCACCAACGTCGCGGGCTCCGACGTGGCCGTGTCGATCCAGGGGGACGACATGGCCGAGCTCCAGCGTCTGGGCGACCAGGTGCAGCGGCGCATGCGCGGGGTGCGCGGCATCTCGGGGGTCGAGTTGTCCACCGAAGAGGCGAGCCCTCAACTCTCGATCGAGATCGACCGCCAGCGCGCCGCCGACATGGGCCTCGACGGGGCGCAGGTCGGGCAGACGATCCGCACCGCGCTCGACGGCTCGATCGTCACGCGCTTCACCGATGCCAACAACGAGTACGACATCCGCGTGCGCCTGCCGCGCGAGGCGTTCACCAGCCCCGAGGATCTCGGCGCGATCGCGCTGTTCCCCGGTCGCGATCAGCCGATCTACCTGCGCGACATCGCCGACGTGCGACTCGGCACCGGACCGACCACGATTCTGCGGGTGAATCAGAACCGCCAGATCCGCGTGACCGGCGACGTGGACGCCCAGGTCGCGAGCGTCGGCCAGGTCACATCGTCCGTGCGCGCCGCACTGTCCGATCTCGGGCTGCCCGAAGGCTACTCGCTGATCTACGGCGGCGAGGAGCAGGCGGCGCGGGAGAACCAGCGGAATCTCTCGATCGTGACGCTGCTCGCGATCTTCCTGGTCTTCGTCGTGATGGCGATCCAGTACGAGAGCGTGACCGACCCGCTCGCGATCCTGTTCTCGATCCCCCTCGCGCTGGTGGGCGTCGGCCTGGCGCTGTGGATCACCGGAACTCCGCTGAGCGCGCCGGTGCTCCTGGGCGTGATCCTGCTCGCGGGGATCGTCGTCAACAACGCGATCCTGCTGGTGCAATACGTCGAGATCGCGCGCCGCGAGCACGGGCGGACGCTGGAGCAGGCGGTCGTCGAGGCGGGTGCGGTGCGCCTGCGGCCGATCCTCATGACCACGACCACTACCGTATTCGGCATGTTGCCACTCGCCTTGGGGCTCGGGGAGGGCTCCGAGATGATGCAGCCGCTGGCGATCACCGTGGTCGGCGGGCTCACCGTCTCGACGCTGCTGACGCTGGTCGTGGTGCCGTGCGCCTACCTGGTCGTGCACCGGCTCGCGGACGCGCTGCGCCGGGTGGTGGTGGGCGGTCCGCGCCGGGACGAGGCGCCTGAGCCCGAACCGGCGGGCTCGGCGGGGAGGTGATGGGGCGGCGGGCGCACGCGTCCAACGCTGCCACCCGCGGGGTGTGCGGTTTCGGCCGAGCTGCCGAGCGCCTCGAGCTGCACCCGGCCAGACACCGATGAGCCCGGATCGCCCCAGGTGGGGCGACCGGGCTCACGTGTCGCGTTTGCGCCTGCTGGATCTCGCGCGCCCGTCGGGAGTGGCGGCTCTCACGGGCATCGGCACGGGCGCCGGCGCCAGGCAACCGACGCGGGCTATGCCGTGGCGGGCTCCCTCCTGCGAAGGAACGCGGCGCCGGCCGCGAGCAGGAGCAGAGTGAGTGCTCCAATCCCCCAGGTGGGCAAGCCGGGCACCGGCACCGCCGTGACGTCCCCCGTCGAGAGCGGGAACTGTCCCGGGGTCCCCGGCGTCCAGTAGCCGCTGGCGATCTCGCTGGATTGAACGAAATCACCGATCACCTGGACGGTGATCGACTCTCCAGCACCAACGCACGCGGAGCCCCAGTTGATATCGAAGGGCGTGCCGGGGTTGCTGACGACGGGGTCGGGACAGCCTGGGGCGTTCCGGATCACCCTGAGTGTGGCCGTGCCGCCGGTCCATGTCACTTCGAGGTGCAAATCGCTTCGTGCGGCCCCGGAGTTGTTCGTGATGACGAAGTTCTTCCCACGGACGGCAGCGTGGGCGCTGTGCGCCATCGCGCCCGCGGCCACCAGCACCGCGATGGCACATACGATCGTGCGCCGGTTCATGGTTCGTGTCCCTCCTGATGAGTCTGCCGGTCCCGCGTGGAGTCGCGCGTTTCGCGATGCGCCGTGGGCCGCAACTGCTCGTCTTCCTGGGGACTCTCCCGTCGGACTGTAGCAAGGGCGGTGCCACGGGCCGGCGCCGCAGCCAGTCTCGCAAGCGAGTCTCCAGCCACAGGATGGACCGGCGCGGCGGCGTCTCCTCCGGATCTACCGTTCGTCGCTGCTGCGGCGGATTGCAGCGGTTGGAGGCTGGCCGGGATTCCGATGTCGCGGATCTCGGCTCGGAGCTTGACGATCCACGATCGACTCCGAAACTGCGGCAAACTGCAGCAACCGCGCCCCGGCGGCATGCTAGGCTTGGGGCGCCAGAGATCAGGATACGTTGAGCCGCTCGCCGCGTTTATCCGGGGACCGCCGGATTCCCGCCCGCGCGCGGAGAGCCTCTGGCCCGGGAGGTGACCGCCTTGAAGCTCTCGTGTGGGCTCCCGCTCGTCTCCGAGACAATCCGTCCCATGTGGGCGCGCACCGTCGCCGCGCTCCCGCTGGCCCTGCTCCTGGGAGCACTCGGCCCGTCCGCGACCGGAGGCGACCCGCTCTTCGCGGCCAAGTTCCTGTCCTTCGACACCGGGCCCAACCCGTCCGCCGTGGCGATCGCGGATCTGAATGCCGACGGGAAGCCGGATCTGGCGGTGCCGAACATCGGGACCAACACCGTCTCGGTGCTGCTCGGGACCGGCGGCGGGACGTTTGGACCGAAGAGCGACTACGTGGCGGGGACCGGTCCATCCTCGGTGGCGATCGCGGACCTGGACGCGGACGGCACGCCCGACCTGGCGGTGGCGAACTTCGATTCCGGGACGCTCTCGGTGCTGTTCGCGCTCGGGGACGGAACGTTCGGACCGAAGCACGACTACGCGACGGGGAATGGTCCATCCTCCGTGGCGATCGGGGATCTGAACGCGGACGGCACGCCCGACCTGGCGGTGGCGAACCGTTTCTCCAGCGCGGTTTCGGTGTTGCTCGGAAACGGGGGTGGCAGCTTTGGACCCAAGAGCGACTACTCGACGGGGGCCCTTCCTCGCGCCGTGGCGATCGGGGATCTGAATGGGGACGGCACGCCGGATTTGGCGGTGGCGAACTACGACTCGGGCACGCTCTCGGTGCTGCTCGGGCTCGGGGACGGGACCTTCGGCCCCAGGACCGATTACGCGGCGGGGAGCGGCCCCTTCGGCGTGGCGATCGGGGATCTGAACGGGGACGGCAGGCTCGACCTGGCGGTGCCGAACTACCTCTCCAACACCATCTCCCTGCTGCCCGGAGTCGGGGACGGCACGTTCGGGCCGCGGAGCGATGTCGTGGCGGGGAGCTACCCGACCTCCGCGGCGATCGGGGACCTGAACGCGGACGGGCGGCTGGACCTGGCGGTGACGAATGCCGCGGACAACGAGGTCTCGGTGTTCCCGGGAAACGGGGACGGGACGTTCGGGCCGCCGAGCGACTTCGGAATCCAAGTCAACCCCGTCAGTGTCGCGATCGGGGATCTCGACGGCGACGGCAAGCCGGACCTGGCGGTGGCGAACTACCGCTCCAACACGGTTTCGGTGCTGCCCGGGAACGGCGACGGGACCTTCGGGCTCGTGCGCGAGTTCGCGACCGGGAGCGGCCCCGGCTCCTTGGGCCTGGCGGACCTGAACGCGGATGGCAAGCGGGACGTGGCGGTGGCGAACATCGGCTCCAACGCCGTCTCGATCCTGCTCGGAAACGGCGACGGGACGTTCGGGCCGAAGAGCGACTACGCGACCGGCAGCATCCCCTTTTTCGTGGTGATCGGTGATCTGAACGCGGACGGCAAGCCGGACGTGGCGGTGGCGAACTACGGCTCCGGCACGCTCTCGGTCCTGCTCGGAATCGGGGATGGGACGCTCGGGCCCAAGAGCGACTACGGGACCGGCAACGCCCCCTACTCCATCGCGGTCGGGGATCTCGACGCGGACGGCTATCCCGATCTGGCGGTGGCGAATTACTTCTCCGGCACGGTCTCGGTCCTGCTCGGGAACGGGGACGGGACGTTCGGGCCGAAGAGCGACTATGCGACCGGCAGCGCGCCCTCCTCGGTGGCGATCGGGGAGCTGGATGGGGACGGAACGCCGGACGTGGCGGTGGCGAACTACGGCTCCAGCACGCTCTCGGTCCTGCTCGGGATCGGCGACGGGACGCTTGGGCCGAGGAGCGACTATGGGACGGGCAGCGCCCCCTACCGCATCGCGATCGCAGAACTGAACGGGGACGGAGCGTCGGACCTGGCGGCGACGAACTACGGCGCCCGCACGATCTCGGTGCTGCTCGGGAACGGGGACGGAACGTTCGGCAGCGCGAGCGCACATGCGACGGGGGGCGGTCCCATCTCGGTGGCGGTCGGGGACCTGAACGGGGACGGGCATGCCGATCTGGCGACCGCGAACAACACCTACTCCAACACCGTTACGGTCCTGCTGGGAAGAGGAGACGGCACGTTCGAGCCGAAGAGCGACTATGGGGCGGGGAGTGATCCTTCCTCCGTCGCGATCGGGGATCTCGACGGTGACGGGAGACCCGACCTCGCGGTGGCGAACTACCGTTCCCACACCGTTTCGGTGCTGATGAACACCGGAGCAGCGCCCGGCGTGGGCGTCGAGTCCGCGCCGGTGCAGAGCGCCTCGCTGCGGCTCGCGCCGCCGCGGCCGAATCCCTCGCGCGGGGCCACGCGGCTCGGGTTCTTCCTCCCCGCCGCCGGCATCGTGGTGGCGGAGGTCTTCGACCTCTCGGGGCGCAGGATCCGCAGCCTCGGCGCGGGCCAGGAGCTGCCCGCGGGCGAGCACGTGCTGCTGTGGGACGGGCGGGATAGCGGCGGCCGGCTCGTGCCCGGTGGGATCTACTTCGTGCGGGTCAGAGCGGGCCGGGAGGTCGCATCGGGGAAGCTGGTGCGCCTGAAATAGCGCGGCTCCGCCCGGGGCCTGCTGGGGCCTTGGTTGGGGAGTCAAAAGAGCATTGGTCCGCCCCCGGCCGGTTGATAGAATCGACGCGAGATCGGCCGCTCGCGATGCCCGTCCCCCGCCTGCACGCAGGGCCGCACCCCCAAGCGTGATCCGGGCCGTCCGCCTCCGCGCCGACCAGAAGATCCCGAGGCCGCCCCTGTCGTTCCCCCGAGTGGCGTGCCGGGGCGTCGTTGCTACTCCCAGGGGAGGTCGCCATGGCTTCGATCGGTCGGCAGTCGCGCTACACGCGAACCACTCTCGCCCACGCCCGATGCGTCCGCCCCCCGGGGGCCCACCCCCGCACCGCGCGATGCGCCCGCGCCACCGCGTGCGCCGCGGTGCTTCTGGCCTGGCTGCTCCTGCCCGCCGGCCCCGCGGCCGCCGACGGCGTGACCGTCACGCCGTGGGGTCCGCCGGACACCGAGACCTTCGACCACAACGACCCACCGGGCGACCTGCCGGAGGGCGAGAACGGCGACGCCGCCCCGGACGTCCAGTGGTCCGCGACCGCGTATGGCGGCACGTGGAACCCCGGCACCTCGACGTTGACGATCACCTCGGCGGGCGACTTCACGCTCAGCGGCCACACGAATATCCGCCTGCCCGACAATGCGGACGCCACGCTCACCGGACACGAGAACGGCCACGATCGCCTGTCCAAGGACGAGTACGACCGGCTTGCCAAGAAGAAGGTGGAGGACGCGCTCAAGGGGTTCGTCGGCATGTCGTTCGTCGGCACGGGCGCCACGGATGCCGACCGGCTGCAGAGCGCCAAGGACCAGGCGACGGCCGAGCGCGACAAGCGCATGAAGCGTGCGATCGACGCGATCAAGCAGCAGATGGACGTGCTCAACGACAAGTACGACGACCTCACCGAGCACGGCTCGAGCCCGACCGTGGACACCCCCACGGGCGAGACCAAGGCCAAGGAGGAGCAGGCGAAGGCTCCCCCCGCCGGGAGCGCGCCGGTCGAGCCCGATCCGTCGAAGCAGGAGAGCGAATCCCACGGGATGCGCATGGACTTCGACGAGCCGACCCAAAAGCTCGTGTGCGGAGGCTTCGGCATCATCGATGTGACCCGCACGCCGTTCGACCCGATCTACAACCGCGGCCGCATCGCGCTCGATTCCCTGATCCACGTGGGAACCCAGCTCAACGGCACCATCCGCCTGTCGGACACCCGGCTGCAGATCATCGACATGCAGAACGGCGACACCCTGATGAACGCCTACCTGCTGGAGCCCGCGTACATGCCATCGCACGCGCCGGGTTACACCGCGATGATCCAGGGCTACCTGGACGTTCCCCCCGCGTGGGCGGGCGGCGTGCGCAATACGATCAACTCGCCGTTCCTGAGCGGCATGCAGGCCGCGAGTGACGCGGGATGGCCGACGACGGCGTGGATCTACACGCAGGCTCCGCTGTTCGACGCGAACGGCGAACCCGTCATCCCACCCTCCGGGGTGCCCGTGACCGTGGTCCTCGGCGTGGGCCCCGCGGCCGTGCCGGCGATGCCGCCCTGGGGTGTCGTGGGTGGCCTGCTGCTCGCGCTCGGAGTGGCCGAGTTGCTGCGGCGGCGGAAGGAGGCGCCGGCGCGCGCCTGATCGCTTGGTACGGCGGATGATCGCCGCTGCGCACGGCGTCGTCGCCCGCCCTGGCGCACCACGACGCCGGGGTTCTGCGCGGCCGCCGTGGAGAGACGCGGGTCGCGGCGGCAGGCGCTGGACCAGCCGGCGGTCACAACGTCGTCGCCCGCGCCGGCGCCGGACGGTATCATCCGTCGATGGCCCCGAGACGGCGCGGCGGGCGCTCCCGACCGCAACCAGGAACCGCGGGACGCGCCGCCGGCGCGTCCCGTCCCGGTGCGGGCGCCGCCACCGGCGGCCTGCCTTACGGCACTGCGGCCCCGGCATGGCTCTCCGCCCTCGGCCCCCCACAACGACTCGTCCTCGCGGTGCTCATCGCGAGCTACGCCGCCATCTACGTCACCGTGACGATGATCAAGTATCGGTTCTACCTCTATACCGATTTCGATCTCGCACTGTTCACCCAGGCGGCCGACCTGCTGCGTCACGGCTCGACCTGGAACACGGTGCGGGGCATGGACTGGCGCGCCGACCACTCGTCGCTGTCGTTGTATCTGATCGCGCCCCTGACGTGGCTGTTCCCGCCGGCGCCCGCGTTGCTGGTGCTGCAGAGCCTGGTCCTGGCGCTCGGCGCCTGGCCGGTGTACCGGCTGGCGCGGCGACTGGTGCGGAACGAGACCATCGCGGTGATCTGCGCGGCGCTTTACCTGTGCCATCCCGCCATCGGCTACACGAATCTGTTCGAGTTCCACCCCGAGACGCTCTCCACCACCACCCTGCTGTTCGCGCTCGACGGCCTGTACGCGGGTGCGATCGGACGCACGCTCCTCTTCGCCGGCCTCTCGCTGCTCGGCAAGGAGGACATCGCCGTGGCGGTGCTCGGGCTGGCCGCGCTCGCGCTCACCCGCCCACGACCGCGCGCGTGGTGGATGGCGGCGGGGCTGGCGTCGCTCGCCGCGATCTCGCTCGCCATCACCTTCCTGTGGCTCAAGCCGAGCCTCGGCCACGGCGAGATCGACCCGGCGCGTATGTACGGCCTCCCGGCATCGGGCGCGCGTGAAACGGTCTGGCTGATGCTCGGAGACCCGTGGCGCACGATCGCGTCGCTGTGGATGACACCGGACAACCCCGCCGACTCGGCGATGAAGCAACAGTTCTACATGCATCTGCTGCTCCCGCTCGGGTTCCTGCCGTTGCTGGGGCCGGCCCCGCTGCTGCTGGGCGCCCTCCCGGTGGTGGCCCAGCACTTCATCTCGGACCGCGCGCCCCAGCACAGCATCGTGCACCAGTACACGGCGGTGGCGACACCGTTCGTCGTCGCCGCGACCGTCGTGGCACTCGCGCGACTGCGCCGCTGGGGCGAGCGGAGCGGCCGGGGCCTCGCCCTGGCGCATGCGGCAGCGTTCCTCGCGCTGGCCGCGTCGCTGGCGGCGAACGTGATGTTCGGCCCGCTGCTCGGCCACCGCATCGCCCAGCGCTACACGCCCACCGAGCGCTGGTGGCCGGGACCCAAGGACGCGCTCATGCGCCCGTATCGCGATCGCATGACGG
>Ga0154739_1086_pt2 | contig 39309 bp, 30 predicted proteins | sample Rifle2008BG16ft_FD_105747 | JGI IMG/M metagenome (GOLD analysis project Ga0154739, IMG submission 105747) | Candidatus Eisenbacteria bacterium RBG_16_71_46 | reverse complement strand
TGCTGTGCCAGACGCCCGGCATGAGCAGCGGGTCCTTGCAGCGCCCGTCGTTGTCGGCCTGGGATTCGGTGAGGCGGATGTAGCCGCCCTCGGTCGCGCCGTAGAAGTTGGAGTCACCGCCGACCAGGAAGTTCGTGCCCGCCGGCGCGGTGTTGAGGCTGTTACGCAGGTTGGTGCACTCGATGCGGCGCGTCAGGGTATCGGACTGGCCCGCCTTGAGGTGGAAGGAGTAGAGGCGGAACGTCGCCGTCGGCGAGCTGTAGCCCACCGGCGTGGCGAGAGCGAGCATCACGGTGCGGGGCCCGCCGGTCGCGATCGACCCGAAGCTGCCGAGCGAGACCTTTGCGGGCTTCCAGAAGAACGCCATGCCCTCGCCCGCGCCCACCGAGAGCCAGGTCCCCGACCACTGGCCGGGCTCCACCACGTTGAGCACGTTGTTGAGGAACGAGTCCCGCCCAGCAGCGGAATTGATCTCCTGCGTGATCAGCACGTCGGCGTTGATGGCCGCCATCACGGTGCGGAAGTGGGGCTGTCGGGTCGCCAGCGTGCCGCTCGGGTACTGGAACAGGTTCCAGGTCACGACCCGCAGCGCGTGCGCGGGCGGCGGCGCGGCGGCGGCGAGCAGCAGCGCGGCCAGTACCACGAGCCGCGCGGGACGGATTCTCGGGAGCGCGCGCATGGTTAGCGCACCACCGCGAGTCGCGCGAACCGGGCGCGGAGTCCAGGTCCGGCGAGGCGCAAGAAGTAGATGCCGGGCCCCACCGCGGAGCCGGAGGCGTCGCGCCCGTTCCACCGCACGCTGTAGCGCCCGGGCTCGAAGGCGCGGTCGGCGAGTGTCACGACCCGGCGGCCGGTGAGATCGAACACCTCGAGCCGGGCGATCCCGCGCTCGGCGAGATCGAAGCGCACGGTGCTCTCCCCGGCGAGCGGGTTGGGGAACGGCGCGTAGAGGACCGTCGCGCTCGGGGCCAGCGGGCCGCCGCCCACGGCCACGGTGCCGCTCGCCGGCTTGGCGCGCAGCGTGACGGCGAGGCCGGGGCGCGCCGTCGCCCCCGGCAGCGGCTCGTCGCTCGAGCCGAAGGCGAGCGTGGCCTCGTAGGTCGAATCCTGCGTGGCGCCCGCGTCGTCGAAGGCGACGTCATAGGTGGCGGCCACGCCCGCGACCAGCGCCGGGCTGAAGCCGCCCGCGATCGAGAACCGCCCGGCGCCGCCGGTGATCGCACCGCTCTCAACCGAGAGCTTCGCCTGGAGCGAGCTGTAGCCGCGGTTGTGGACCCGCGCCGGCATCGTCTGGAAGCCGCCCGTGGTGTGCTCGCCGAAGTCGATCAGGTCCGCGGTGACGGCCGCGAGCGAATCGAGCGAGGGCTGGGCGTGGTCGAGCACGTCGGCGGTGAGGTGCACCAGCGCGCTCGGAACGTCGGGGTCGTTCGAGGCGATCACCAGGTCCCCGGCGCGCGGTCCCGGCGAGCCCGCCGTCGTCGCGACGGGCCGTAGGTCGGGGGGCGCCCCGGCGAGCAGGTGGAACGTGCCGCCGGGAGCGTCGAAGCCCCCCGGCGCCGAGAGCGTGTAGTCGAGCGTGTCCGCGGGCGCGGGAGCGGGATTGGTGACCGCGAGGTCGGCGCTGCCGCCGACGATCACGGTGCCAAGCGCGAGCGCGGCCGGTGCTCCGAGCTTGGCCGGCAGCATGACGTCCACCCGGATCGGCAGGTGGTCGCTGGCGCTCCACAGCGCGTTTGCATAGGCCGCGCCCTCGGGGATGGTCGGCGGGTCCGTGATGTTCCCGTTGTAGTGGAGCCCGTCGTTTCCGACCGGGATGTAGCTCGATACGATGAGATCCGGTCCGCTGCCGTCGTTCATGTTGTAGGTGGGCAGGAACATGTCGAACCGGTCGTCGAGTCCGCCGCCGGCGAAGCCGCCCGGGCAGGTGAGGCACGGGCACTGCGAGTGAATCGCCGCCAGGCTCGCCGTGTTCCAGGTGATGAGCGGGGCGTTGAGCGGGTCGTAGAGCCGGCCGACGTTGTTGGTCTGGCTTTCGAGGAGCTTGGTGAAGGCCGGCTCGGTGCCGGTGTAGATGTTGAAGTCGCCGAGCAGGATGGCGTGGGTGCCCGGCGGCATGGCGTTCATGCTGTCGCGGATTCCGGTCGCCTCGGCCAAGCGAGCGTTTACGTTCGAGGATCCCGTGGACGCCTTGAGGTGCTGCGAGTAGATGCGCAACTCGGTGGAGGCGTTCGAGTAGCCGACCGGTTTCAGCCTGTAGCAGTTCACGAGGCGCAGGCTGGTGGCGGGGGGATAGAACGCCCAGCTCCCGAGGAACTGCACCTTGGCCGGCTTGTAGAACAGCGCGTTGTCGGTGTCGTCGCCGTTGATGAAAGGTGCCGCTGCCCACTCGCCCGGCTCGAGGGTGTTGAGCACGCTCCCGAGGAACTCGTCCACCCCCGCCTGGCTCTGCATCTCCTGCACGACCACCACGTCCGGGCTCAAGGGGGCCAGGATCGTGCGGAAGTGGGGGTCGCGCGTGGGCCCGGTGCTGCCGGGGTAGTTGAGGATGTTGTAGTTGACGATCCTCAGCGCGTCGGCCGGGGCCGCGACGCCGAAGGCGAAGACGAGGGCCAGCGCGCAGGCGCGCGCGACTCCCGGGAACCATCGCTCGGGGGCCATGGAAACTCCTGGGCAGGTTGCATTGATGGCACCGGAACGCGGTCAGGGGGACGCGCCGCTGCGCCGGGTCATCTGGGCACTGAAAAGGCAGCCGCGAATAGTGTACAGGCTCCGGCGGGCATTTCGCCAGCCCGGATCCGGCGCCGCGGGCACCCGGCGGGGCGCCCGCGGGCGCGCTCCCGGAGGGGCCCCGAGTGGACCTCGCGCGCGGCGCCGGTCGACCCCGGACGGTGCCGCCCGGCCATCGGATCTCCCGCCGGCGCCGGCGCCGCGCCGCCATCGGGGGATTTCGCGCAGCCGCATCGTGCGAAGTGAAAAGCGCCGCGCCATTGCCGTGCATTTTGCCGCCCGCGCGAACAGCGAAGACCGATTTCGATCAGCATTCATGCGGTTAGGACTCATGTCGTCCCGCGCGCGCGACGATACCTTGAACGTGATTCCATCCGCTCAGAATTCCTCGCTCGAAGCGGTGCGCGTCTCCGAAGTTCTCGCCGCGCTGTCGTTCGCGCTCGATCTCACCGAAGGCCAGCCGATGGGGCATTCGCTGCGCTCGTGCCTGATCGGCATGGAGATCGCCGACCGCCTCGGCCTGCCGCTGCACGACCGTCGCGATCTCTACTACGCGCTGCTCTTGAAGGACGTCGGCTGCTCCAGCAACTCGGCGCGCGTCTTCGAGCTGTTCGGCGGGGACGAGCGTCTCACCAAGCACGACCTCAAGCGCGTCGACTGGGCCAACTACTTCAAGGCCATGCGCTACATGTTCTCGCACACGATGCCGTCCGCACCGTGGTTCCAGCGGGCGCGGCGGATCGTCTCGCTGGCGCGCGCGGGCTCGGCGGTGGCCACCGATCTCATCGAGCGGCGCTGCGAGCGTGGCGCGGCGATCGTCACCCAGATCGGGCTCGGGGCGCGGGTCGCCGACGGGGTGCGCTCCCTCGACGAGCACTGGGACGGCAGCGGCCAGCCGCGCGGCCTGATGCACGCCGCCATTCCGCTCCAGGCGCGGATCCTGTGCCTAGCCCAGACCCTCGAGGTGTTCACGGCGCTCGAGGGGGCGGCCGCGGCGTTGGAGGTGGCGGAGCAGCGCAGCGGCCGGTGGTTCGACCCCACGCTGGTCTCGGCCTGCCGGGGCATGCAGCCGGCGCTCGCCTCCTGGCGCGACCTGGGCGAGGCGGCGCTGCGCCACGAGGTGGCCGAGCGCGAGCCCGGGGGCGCCGTGCTCCTGGCCGGCCCCGGCACCCTCGACCGCATCGCCCTCGGGTTCGCCGAGGTGGTGGACGCCAAGTCCCCCTTCACCGCCCAGCACTCGTTCCGCGTCACGCACTACGCGCTCGAGATCGCCACGCGGATCGGATTCGACGAGCGGGAGCGCTCGGACCTGCGGCGCGCGGCACTGCTGCACGACATCGGCAAGCTCTCGGTGCCGAACGCGGTGCTCGACAAGCCCGGCTCGCTCAGCAACGAGGAGTGGGAGGCGGTGCGGCTGCACCCCTACTACACTCTGCGCATCCTGCTCCACGTCCGCGGCTTCCAGCAGATCGCGCAGGTCGCCGCGTCGCATCACGAGCGGCTCGACGGCCGCGGCTACTTCCGGGGGCTGCGCGGCGAGCAGGTGCCGCTCGCGGCGCAGGTGATCGCGGCCGCGGACATCTTCGAGGCGCTTTCCTCGCCGCGGCCCTACCGTCCGGCGCTCCCCGAGGACACCGCGCTCCAGATCATGGAGCGGGACCGCCGGGTGGGCATCTGCGACGCCTGCCTCGACGCCCTGGGCGAGGTGGTGCGCGGAGAGACGGCCGACGACGTCGAGCACCCACTGCCGGGCGACGACGGAGAGTCCGGAGCGATGGCGGACGACGCCGAGCGCCGCGCCGCCTAGGACGCGGCGTTCGCGCTCCGGGGCGAAGATGCCCCGGTCGTTCGTGGTGATGTCGTAGCGCAGCATCGGATGTCCCCCCCCGCGCTCCGCCTCAGGCCGCGGTGCGACCCGGCTCCACGCCCGATCGCCCCGCCCGCCCGCGCGAGGCGAGCGCGCGGACGATCTTCGCCGCTTCGACCAGCGTCACCGGCGCCACCGCCAGCGCGGCCACCAGCAGCCAGTCCGCTCCCAGCGGCCGGGCGACCTCGAAGAACGGCCGCGCGAAGGGCACCGCGACGGCGCCGAACTGCAGCAGGCCGGCGATCACCACCGCGCCCAACAGCGCCGGATTCGAGAACAGGCCGAGCTCGGGCAGGGTGCGCCTGCGGCTGCGAAAGGCGAAGGCGTACAGCAGCTGCGCGTAGGCCGTGACGCAGAAGGCGATGGCGCGGGCGTGCCCGAGCTCGGCGGGGTCGCCGCCGTGGGCGAGGGCGAAGGCGACGGCGGCAGCCGCGGCGACGAGACTGCCCCGCACCAGGATGAACACGCCGTCCGCGAGGGTCAGCACCGGCGCGCGGGGCGCCTGCGGCGCCCGCCGCATGATGTCGCGCTCCGGTGGCTCGAGGCCGAGGGCGAGCGCCGGCAGGCCGTCGGTGACGAGATTGATCCACAGGATCTGGATGGCGACCAGCGGCAGCGGCCAGCCGGCGATCGCGGCGAACAGCATGAGCAGCACCTCGCCGGCGTTGGTCGACAGCAGGTAGTGCACGAACTTCTGGATGTTGTCGAAGATCCCGCGGCCCTCCTCGACCGCGGCGACGATCGAGGCGAAGTTGTCGTCGAGCAGCACCATGTCGGCGGCCTCGCGCGTGACGTCGGTGCCGGTGACGCCCATGGCGATGCCGATATCCGCGGTCTGGACCGCCGGCGCGTCGTTGACGCCGTCGCCAGTCATCGCCACCACCTGGCCGCGCGCGCGCCAGGCGCGCACCACGCGCAGCTTGTGCTTGGCCGCGACCCGGGCGTAGACCGGCATGCGCTCGACGCGCGTGGCGAGGGCCGCGTCGCTCATGGCGTCCAGGTCGCGGCCGGTGACCGCCGCTTCGCCCGCGCGTGCGATGCCCAGCTCCCGCGCGATCGCCAGGGCGGTCGCGGGATGATCCCCGGTGATCATCACCGGCCGGATGCCCGCGTCGCGGCACACCGCCACCGCGGCGCGCGCCTCGTCACGCGGCGGATCGAGCATGCCGGCGAGGCCGGCGAACACCAGGTCGCGCTCGTGGTACGGCGGGCCCTCGCCCGCCGGCTCGCGCGAGGCGAGGGCCAGCACCCGCAGGGCGCGCTCGGCGAGCGCGGCGCCCTGAGCCAGGATCTCGGCGCGCCTGGCGTCGGTGAGCGGCCGGGCCACGCCGCCGGCCCATTCGGCGACGCAGGACGGCAGGATCGCTTCCGGGGCGCCCTTGGCGTAGAGCACGACGGCGCCGCCGGGGTCGCGCAGCGCCACCGACATCGCCCGGCGCTCGGCGTCGAACGGGATCTCGTAGACCGCGTGGACGCCGGCGCCCTGGCCCTCGACGCCCGCCTTGAGTGCCGCGACCAGCAGCGCCCCCTCGGTCGGATCGCCGATCACGCTCCACTGGCCGGCCTCGCCCGGGAGGAGCCGGGCGTTGTTGCAGCCGGCGCCGATCCGCAGCGCGCGCAGGAGGTCGGGCTCGGCGCGTGGATCCACCTCGCCGCCGGCCGCCGTCGGTTCCTCCCCCGGCCGCGCGGGCGCGGCGCCGCCGCCGCGCAGGAATCCGCCCTGCGGCGCATAGCCGCCGCCCGTGACGCGGTAGGGACCGGCGGCGGTCACGATCTCGCGCACGGTCATCTCGTTGCGGGTGAGCGTGCCGGTCTTGTCGCTGCAGATCACCGTCACCGAGCCCAAGGTCTCGACGCTCGGCAGCGTGCGGACCAGGGCGTTGCGGCGCACCAGCCGCTGCAGCCCGAGGGCGAGCGCCACCGTGACCACCGCGGGCAGACCCTCGGGCACGGCCGCCACCGCGAGGCTCACCGAGAGCAGCAACACTTCGAGGAGGGCACCGCCGCGCGCGAGCTGGAGCACGCTGAATCCCGCGACGATCGCCAGGCAGACGAACACCAGGATGCGCCCGAGCTCGGCCAGGCGGCGCTGTAGCGGCGTGGGGCGCGGCTCGATGCGCTCGAGCATGCCGGCGATACGCCCGAGCTCGGTCGACATTCCGGTCGCGGTCACCACCGCGCTGGCCTTTCCCGAGGCCGCGAGCGTGCCGAGGTAGACCATGTTGACGCGGTCCCCGAGCGCGGTGTCTGCGGGCAGGATCGCCCCCGGGTCCTTGTCCACCGGCGTGGACTCCCCGGTGAGCGCCGATTCCTGCGTGCGGAACCCGAACGCCGCGATGAGTCGGGCGTCGGCCGGCATGCGATCCCCGGCCTCGACCTCGATCCGGTCCCCCGGCACCAGCTCGTCTGCCGGCACCGGGCGAAGGGTCCCCTCGCGGAGCGCGCGCGCCGCCGGAGTCGCGAGCGAGCGCAGGCTCTCGATCGCCCGCGCCGCCCGCTCCTCCTGCACGAAGCCGAGGATGGCGTTGAGCAGCACGATCGCGAGAATGGCGACCGCGTCCGCCCACTCGCCGAGGAGGATCGAGATCCCGGCGGCGGCGATGAGGATCCAGATCACCAGCTCGCGGAACTGTCCGAGGAACCGCCGCCACGGCGGCACCGCCGCCGCCTCGCGCAGCCGGTTGGGGCCGAAGCGCGCGCGCGCCGCGATCACCGCCCGGGCACTCAGCCCGCGCTCGGAGCTGCTGCCGAGCGCCGCGAGGACCTCGGCCGCGGCGCGGGCGTGCGGCGTGTCGGACGGCTCCGGGATGGCGGACCCGCCGCTAGCGGGAGCCATAGAGGAACAGCACGTAGGCGTTCAACAGGTAGAGCGAGAACAGGATCAAGCTCGCCCATCCCACCGCCCGGAACAGGCGCGTCTTCGGACGGTAGAGCAGTCCCACGATCGCCACCCCGGTCATGAGGATCGCCGACAGCGCGCTCACCGCGTGGATCCCCGAGACGCTCGCGAGCAGCGGGCCGCGGCGGTAGATCAGGTCGTCGAGCCCCAGGATCATGATGTTGAACAGATTGCTGCCGAAGAGGTTGCCGATCGCGAGATCGAGCGCGCCGAGGCGCACCGCGCTGATCGTCACCACCACCTCGGGCAGCGAGGTGGCCAGCGCCACGAACAGGCTGCCGACGAACGACTGTTCCCAGCCCATGCGCTCGGAGAGCTGCACGCCGACGAACGGCAGCGCGATCCCCGCGACCACCACCACCAGCGCCCAGCGGGCGTATCCGGCCGCCGCGTGTCGCAGCGTGACGCCGGGGTACCGCTCCGCGGCCTCCTCGGTGAAGCGCGCGCGCTGGTCGCGCTCGTAGCGGAACACCGTGCGCATCGCGACCGCGTAGAGCAGGAAGATGATCGGGGTGGAGAGGCCGACCGACCCGAGGGCGAAACTCATCCCCAGGGTGGCGAGCAGCACGTTGAACCCGACGAAGCCGATGAGGATCACCCCGAACGCCGCCGAAAGAATGTGGCCCTGGCTGGCGCGGGTGTAGACCGACTCGCGGCGATAGAGGAAGTCGACCACGGTGAGGATCACGAGGTTGAAGACGCAGCTCCCGAGGATGTCGCCGAGCGCGATCTCCGGGGCGTCGGCGAACCCCACCGCGCTGATGCCGGTGGCGAGCTCGGGCAGCGAGGTGACGGTGGAGATCAACACCAGCCCGATCCAGGTGCCCCCGACGCCGGTCTTCTCGGCGATGATGTCGCCGTAGCGCGACACGCGCACGCCCGCCGCCCAGATGGCCGCGGCGCAGACCGCGAGCTCGAGCCAGATCAGGACCATGAAGACCTCGGCACTTGCCGGTGCCCGGGCAGAGCCTAGCCGGCGCCGCGGCGCGTCCCGGAGGCTGCGGCCGCATGCCGGTAGTGTTCCTCGCACTCGGCCTCGCGCCCGCGCACGATCCGCCGGCCGCGCAGCGCTCCGCGGTCGGCGGTGATCACCGTGCACTGGCGCTCGCCGTGGCCGCCGTCGACGTAGAGCACGACCCAGTCGTGCGTCCGGCCCAGCTCGTGCGCGCGCGCGGTGTTGGAGAACAGCGCGGTGTAGTGGCGGTCGCCGCGCACCGCGTGGAGCACCGGCAGCCAGGCGCGGCGCTCGGGATTGAAGCGCCGCGGCGCGATGGTGCGCAGCTCGCCGGCCGCGGCCTTGGCGCGGTACTCGCGGTCGACCTCGAGCAGCTCGCCCACCGGCGGCTCCTCCTCCGGGCGCGCGAGCTGGGGCGTGCGGATGCGCGCCAACCGGCGCGCCAGCGAGTCGCGGATGCCGGCGAGGCGCTTGCCGCCGAAGCCCTCGACCTTCGCCAGCCGGCCGTCGTGCGCCGCGGTCTCCAGCTCCTCGAGCGTCTCGATGCCGAGTTCGTGGTGAATGCGCTCCGCCAGCCCCCGGCCGATGCCGGGCACGGTGGTGAGGATCGCCATCGGGTCGCCCTCGCCACGCAACCGGTCGAGCATCGCCGAGCGGCCGTGGACCAGGATGTCGCGGATGGTACGCGCGATGCTGACGCCGATCCCGGGAAGCGCTTCGAGGGCCTCGAGCCCGCCGGTCTCGAGCAGTGCGCTCACCGGGCGGTCGAGCTCGCGCACGGTGTGGACCGCCCCGCGGTAGGCCCGCACGCGAAACGGGTTGGCGCCCTGCTCGGCGAGCAGCTGCGCCAGCTCCTCGAGCCGGTCGGCGACGTCCAGGTTGACGCGCTCCGTCATGGCGCTCCGGCCCTCTACTTCGCTTCCTCCAGCCGGGCCCGCTCGCGCTCGTCCGCGCTCCAGCCGTAGCAACCCGGCACGAAGGCGCCCATCGCCCGCAGGTAGGCGCTCAGTTGGCCGCGATGGTGCACGGCGTGGAAGGGGACGTAGGCGAGACGGCGGACCAAAAGGTCGCTCGCGCCAAACAGGTTGACCGGCTGCAGGAGCTGCTCGGCGGACACCGCGCGCACCCGGGCGAGCCCCGGGCCGAGGTGGCGATCGTAGTGGGCGAGGATCGCCTCGATCGTCGCCGGCACTTCCGCCGCGGGAGAGACACCGTCGAACGAGCCGCGCGCCACGACCTCGAGCAGCAACGGCTCGGCTTCGGCGATGTGCCAGGCCAGCTCGCGCGCCGACATCGCCTTGGGATCCGGCCGGTACTCCAGGCGCGCCGCCGGCAGCGCGGCGAGCACCCGTCGCGTGGTGGCGGATTCACCTTCGATCACCCGCAGCAGGTAGTCGCGCAGGTAGAGCGCTTCGGCCGACGTCATGGCGGATTCCCCCTGGACCGTGAGACCCGGCCCGGCGTCGGGCCGCACGGCCCGGCGCTTGGCACGCGGCGAGCATGCCGCGACGGGGACTCGCGGTCCACGGGAATCGGCGAGCCGGGGCCCGCGGCCCTACCCGCGCCGGCGCGCGACCAGGCGCAGGCCCAGCGGGCGCAGCGCGCCCGTCCCGAGTCCCCGGTGCTCGAGCTCGAGCAGACGCCGCGCGACCGCGAGCCCGCGCGCACTACCGCCACGCCACCCGCGCACGCCCGCGGCCCGGCCCCGCGCCCCCTTGCCCCGTCCGCGCTTCATGGCAGGAAGTAGAACGCGATGCCGAGCACCAGGTAGACCGCGAGCAGCAGCGCCCCCTCGAGCCAGTTCGACTCGCCGTCCTGCGCCACCAGGTTCACGACGCCGACGGCGATCAGCACCGCCATCACCTCGAACGCGCCGAAGCGCAGGTCGAGCGGGCCGTGCGGCAGGAGGTACGAGGCGAACACCAGCACCGGGGCCACGAACAGCGCGATCTGGATGCTCGAGCCGATGGCGATGTTGAGCGCCAGGTCCATCTTGTCGCGCAGCGCCACCAGCACCGCGGTCGAATGCTCGGCGGCATTGCCGATCACCGCGACCACGATGACGCCCACGAACACCGGGGTGAGCCCGATCGCGTGCGAGGCGGACTCGACCGCACCAACCAGCACCTCGCTCATCCACGCCACCAGCGCGGTCGCGGCGATCAGGGTGAGGCTCGCGCGCCACGCCGTGGACGGACGCGCCGCCGCGTCGTGGGCCTCCCGGTGGCTCTGCCCGGCGTAGAGATGGCGGTGGGTGCGGAGGCTGAACAACAGGCTCAAGCCGTAGGCGGCGAACAGCACGATCGCGATTTCGAGCGAGAGCCCGCGCTCGAGGGCCAGCTCGCGCGCCGGGGTGAGCGCCGCGCGCCGCACCGCGTCGGTGGCGACGAAATGGAACATCGCCGGCACGAGCAGCCCGATCGCCGCGAGCGCCAGCAGCGTGGATCCCGCCGCCGCGGCGGTGCGGTCGAAGGTCTGGCGCGGGCGCTTGAGGCCGCCGAGCAGGATCGCGAGCCCGAGCACCAGCAGCACGTTGCCGATGATCGAGCCGGTGAGGCTGGCCTTGACCACGTCGTGGAGCCCGCGACGCAGCGCGACGATGGCGATGATCAGCTCGGCCGCGTTGCCGAAGGTGGCGTTGAGCAGACCGCCCACGCCGGCGCCCAGGCGGCCGGCGAGCCGCTCGGTGGCCTCGCCCATGAGCCCGGCGAGCGGCACGATGCCGAGCGCGGCGAGGGCGAAGACCACGAGCCCGTCGGCATGGAGCCGCTCGGCGACGGCCGCCGCCGGCACGAAGACCAGCAGCAGCTTGAGCGCGTGCTCCGGCGCGAAGGGGCTGGCGCGGCGCCGCGAGCGGGGGGCGGCGGTTCGGGCGGTCATGGCGGCGGACTGTGTCCGAGACCGGCCTCGGAGCGCAAGCCCGGTCCCGGTCGTGCGCCGTGAAACGCGACGGGCGGGACGCGCGTGGTCCCGCCCGTCCGGCACCACGGCCGCGCTACGCGCTCACGAGCACCCCAGTGAATTCCCGCAGTTGAGGCACCGGTAGCAGGTGCCGTTGCGGATCGTGATGTGCCCGCAGATGTTGCATATCGGTGCGTCGCCGGGGAACTTCTTCAACATCGCGTCCGGCCTGGCCTCGCCGGCGTGGATCTCGGCGCGCGGACGGGCCGCGCCGTGCTGCGCCTCGGCCCGCGCCGAGACGTCACCGTGCCCGTTCGCGCCGTTGCCGTTCCCGGCGCGGCGGTGCTCCTTGCCCACCGGGTGGGCGGTCGCGTGGGTCCCCGGGACCGGCGCGCCCTTGAGGTCCTCGGTCACGATGTGCGCGAGGTCGGTGCGCCCGCAGTACTCGATGCCGAGCGCGCGGAAGACGTAGTCCACCACGCTGGTGCACGCCTTCAGGTTCTCGTGGCCGTCCACGCGCCCGTGCGGCTCGAAGCGCGTGAAGGTGAACTGGTCCACCAGGTCCTCGAGCGGCACCCCGTATTGCAGCCCCATGGACACCGCGATCGCGAAGCAGTTCATCATGCTCCGGAACGCCGCGCCCTCCTTGTGCATGTCGATGAAGATCTCGCCCAGGGTGCCGTCCTCGTACTCGCCGCTCCGCAGGAACACCTTGTGCCCGCCGATGCGCGCCTCCTGGGTGAAGCCGTGGCGGCGCTTGGGCAGCCGCCGGCGCAGCAGCTTGGGCGGGGCTTCGTGCTCGGCGGATGCCGGCTTCCTCTTTCCGGTCGCGAGCGGCTGGCTGAGCTTGCAGGCGTCGCGGTAGAGCGCGACCGCCTTGAGACCCAGCCGCCATGACTCGCGGTAGATGCGCTCGACCTCCTCGACCGTGGCCTCGTGCGGCAGGTTGACGGTCTTGCTGATCGCCCCCGAGAGGAACGGCTGCACCGCGGCCATCATGCGCACGTGGCCCATGGGCTCGATGAAGCGCGTGCCGTGGGGGCCGCAGCGGTTGGCGCAGTCGAACACCGGCAGGTGCTCGGGCCTCAGCCCCGGCGCGCCCTCGATCGCCAGGTGGCCGCAGGTCGCGGCATTGGCCTCGTCGATCTGCTCCTCGGTGAAGCCCAGGTAGGGCAGCAGGGTGAACGTCGGCTTCTCGCGCTCCGCCTGGCCGACGCCAAGCCGGGTGAGGGCCTCGTCGCCGATCACGCCGCGCGAGAAGGCGAAGCGCAGATCGAGCATCGCGGGCAGCGCCTGTTCCACGCGGTCGATCTCGACGGCGGCGAGGCCCTTGTGCTCGAGCGACTCGCGATTGACGTGCGGCGTGCCGTCGAGGCTGCCGGTGCCGATCGCGTAGCGCGCGATCTGCTCGATGGCGGCATGGTCGTAGCCGAGGTGGCGGAGCGCCATCGGCACCGATTGGTTCACGATCTTGAAGAACCCGCCGCCCGCGAGCTTCTTGAACTTCACCAGCGCGAAATCGGGCTCGACCCCGGTGGTGTCGCAGTCCATGAGCAGGCCGATGGTACCGGTCGGGGCCAGCACGGTCGCCTGCGCGTTGCGGTAGCCATGCAGCTCGCCGTGGGCCACCGCCCGCTCCCAGCACCCGACCGCCGCCTCGCGCAGCCCGGCCGGCGCCAGGGCCGGGTCGATCGCGGACGCCGCGTCGCGGTGCATGCCCATGACGCCCAGCATGCTCTCGCGGTTCGCTTCGAACCCGGCGAAGGGGCCCTTGCTCGCCGCCATCTCGGCGGAGAGCGCGTAGGCCTCGCCGGTCATGATCGCGGTGACGCAGGCCGCGTAGGCGCGGGCGGCGTCGCTATCGTAGGGCAACCCCTCCACCATGAGCAGCGTGCCGAGGTTGGCGTAGCCCAAGCCGAGCGGGCGGAACTCGTGCGAGCGCCGCGCGATGTTGTCGGTCGGATACGAGGCGAAGTCCACCGCGATCTCCTGCGCCAGGAAGAACACGCGGTTGGCGTGACGGTAGCCCGCGACGTCGAAGCCGCCGTCGTCGCGGCGGAACTTCATCAGGTTGATGGACGCCAGGTTGCAGGCGGTGTCGTCGAGGAACACGAACTCGCTGCAGGGGTTGGTCGCGTGGATGCGGTCGGTGGCCTTGCAGGTGTGCCAGCGCTGGATGTGGTCGTCGAACTGCACCCCGGGGTCGGCGCACTGCCAGGCCGCCTCGGCGATCTCGCGCCACAGCTCGCGCGCCCGGTAGGTGTCCTGCACGGAGCCCGTGGTGCGCTGGGTCGTCTGCCAGGCGCCGTCGGACTCGACCGCCTCCATGAAGCGGTCGGGAACGCGCACCGAGTTGTTGGAGTTCTGCCCCGAGACCGTGCCGTACGCCTCGCCGTTGAAGTCCGGTGAATAGCCGGCCGCGACCAGCGCAGCGACCTTTCTTTCCTCGCGCACCTTCCAGCGGATGAAATCGAGGATCTCGGGATGGTCGAGGTCGAGCACCGCCATCTTGGCGGCGCGCCGCGTGGTGCCGCCCGACTTCGTCGCCCCGGCGCCCTTGTCGAGCACCTCGAGGAACGACATGAGCCCGGACGAGGTGCCGCCGCCGGAGAGCCTCTCCATCCGCCCGCGCAGGCGCGAGAAATTGGTGCCGGTGCCGGAGCCGAACTTGAACACCCGCGCTTCGTTCCTCGCCAGCTCGAAGATCGACATGAGATCGTCGTCCACCGCCTGGATGAAGCAGGCGGAGACCTGCGGGCGGGAGTAGGAGTCCTCGGTGACCTGGACCTCGCCGCTGGCGGGATCCGCCGCGAAGTTCCCGCCCGATCCGCGGATGCCGTACTCGTGGAAGAGCCCGCAGTTGAACCACACCGGGGAATTGAACGCCCCGATCTGGTGGACCAGCATGTAGGCCAGCTCGGCCTCGAACGCGTCGGCGTCCTCGGGGCCGGCGAAGTAGCCGCCCTGGCGCTCGCCGCTCACGCGCAACGTGTGGGCGAGGCGGTGCACGACTTGGCGCACGCTGGTCTCGTGCCCCGCTGCACCGGGCACGCCGGCCTTGCGGAAGTACTTGCTCACGACGATGTCGGTGGCGAGCTGGGACCAGGCGGCGGGAACTTCGACGTCGTCCATCTGGAAGACGATCGATCCGTCGGGGTTCCCGATCACGGTGCGGCGCCGGTCCCACACCACCGCGTCGAGCGGGTTCACACCCGGCCGCGTGAAGTGGCGCGGCACGCGCAGCCCGGTGGCGGGCCTGGTCGTGAACGAGAGTGCGGGCGCGGCGGTCTTGGCTGGTGCGGCGGTCTTGGTCACTGGGGACCTCCCTGGTCCTCGCTGCGGATGTTGCATCCTTCCAGAGAATCGCCAAACCGCGAGGGCGCCTCGCAACGAATGGATGAGCCCTCTCGGTTTGACCCGCTTCGACTGAGACCTGCGTTCTGTCGCGTGCGTGATTGGAAGGTGCTGCCCGTCCGCGCGCGAGGAATCGAGCCACGACGAACGGTGCCGTGCTTTATACCACCGGCATCGGGCACCCCGGCAAGCACGAAATTTCCTTCGCCGAATGCGGGCGCACGGAGGGTGCGACCATTCCACTCAATAGGCAGCGCGGCGCGCGCGGCGCTGTAACAAGTTCCGGCGCATGGCCCCCAGCTCCGGGTGACCGCCGCGCCCGAGCGGGACCTCGTTGCGATCACGTCACATCGCCGCGCGGAGGCGTCGCCGCCGGGGGGAGCGGCGGCGACGAATTCTTCTTCCGCGACCGCCGCAGAGCATCGACCTCGTGCTCGCCGCTGTGCGCGGCGGACACCGAGGCCACCGCCCGACGCGTCGCCCGCGAGACGCCGCGAGCGAGATGCGAGGAGGCGGCGGACGGGTGACTCCGGCGCGCGCCGCGGAAGAATTCTCCGGCGCGCGGGAAGAATTCCGGCGCACATTCGCGAAGGAGGATCGCGTCGAAGGTCCTGCGACGAATCGCTCGCGATCGCGAGACGGTCGGGAGGCGGGTCGTCAGTCGGAGGATCGCCGATCATGAAAAGTCCGGAACGCAGCTCATCGGTCGGACGACGCGCGATCGCGGAACGGTCGAGGCGCACACTGTCCACCGGACGATCGGCGATCGCGACGCGATCGGGACGCGGAGCGTCCGGCGCTCGGTCGCCGATCGCGAGACGGTCGAGACGCGCGACGCGCGGCGCGTCGTCCGCGCGCCAGCGACTCGATGCACGCGACGGCGTAGGAATGGGTCGTGAGGGCGTGGCGAGGCTCGCTTTCGCGGGGCGTCCGCCGGGGGGCGAGACGTCCGGTGCTGCGGGGATGGCCGGCACGCGGACCGCGTGCGCATCGAGGGAAGCCTAGAGCATCCAGAAACGATGCACAAGTGTGCAGTTGAGAACATCAGCACATGCATTAACCATAAGTGGCGTCAGATCTTGGAGTCTAAAGCGGAGCGTTTCTTGGCTCATCTGGCGACCGGTTACGTGAGGTTCCGGTTGTTTGCCAAGCCTGACCGGAGAGAATCGCCGGAAGGCCCCCCCGGCGAGGTCGGAATGCTAACGCTTTCGCGCGCTTCCGAGTAGATTCCCGCACCTATGGACCCCGCCGAACGAGAGGATTTCCCCGGCGCGAGATGTCCGAATCGTCTCACTACTGACCGTCGGACTGAACAGATCGAGGGCCGAGATGCCTAGGCCGCGGAAGACTCATCACGCCAAGACCACCGCTGCCATCGTCGGCTACGAAGCCCAGCTCTGGCAGGTGGCCGACGCGCTGCGCGGCAGCATGGACGCGGCCGAGTACAAACACGTCGTACTCGGCCTGATCTTCCTGAAGTACATCTCAGACGCCTTCGAGGAGCAGCACGACAGGCTCAAAGCCGAGCGGAAGAAAGACGCCGACCCCGAAGACCCCGACGAGTACCGCGCCCGGAACATCTTCTGGGTCCCGCCCGAGGCGCGCTGGCCGCACTTGAAGGCCCAGGCCCGCCAGTCCACCATTGGCCAGCTCGTGGACGACGCCATGGCCGGCATCGAGCGCGACAACCCGACGCTCAAGGGCGTGCTGCCCAAGGACTACGCCCGCCCCGCGCTCGACAAGACGCGTCTCGGCCAGCTCATCGACCTCATCAGCAACATCAAGGTCGGCGACGAGGCCCTGCGAGCCATCGCCCGAGAGCTAGTCACAACCGTTCGCGACAACGTCACGATCGACTGGACCCTGCGCGAGAACGTTCGAGCGCAGCTTCGCGTGCTGGTCAAGCGCATCCTACGCAAGCACGGCTACCCACCGGACAAGCAGGAGAAGGCGACCCAAACGGTGCTGGAACAGGCCGAGGTCCTGTCCCTGGAATGGGTAGCGGCGTGACGGGCGCGACCGTTTTCGCGTCTGGCGGTCTGAGCAGCTCCCGGTCTCTCGTCCTGTGACGAACTTGATGCATCTGCCTTTTCTCACGCCAGAGAACGCGCTGATCTTCCGGTGCACGCACATCAGAAACGTGCCATGGATCTTGGCCAATGGGCTCCATTGCGGGAATTCCGCCGTTCGCGACCCCGGATTCGTCGAGATCGGCCTGCGCGATTTGATCGAGCGTCGTGCGCAGCAGGAAGTGCGAATCGCTCCAGGCGGCGTGCTCAGCGACTATATCCCGTTCTACTTCACGCCTCGTTCAGTGATGCTGCTCAAGATTGTCTCCGGGCACGGTGTCCCTCGGGTGCCGAAACACGACATCGTGATCCTAGTCACTTCGTTGCGTGAATTGGCGAAGCGGGGCCTGGAATCTCTGCTCACGGATCGCCACGCGTCGCTGGGGGCAGCCCGGATCACGAGCAATCTGGAGGAAGGCCTTACACGAATCGACTGGCGTAACCTTCAGGCAAGCGACTTCCGGCACGGCGATGACGACCCCGAAAGGCACGAGCGCTACCAGGCCGAAGCGCTCGTTCACCGGCACATTCCTCTGGAGGCACTGCAGAGGATCGTATGCTACCGTCCGCAGGAGAAGGCCCAACTCAAGGACGAGATTGGCCGGCGAGGCCTCGAGCTTTCCGTGGAAGCCCACCCCGACTGGCTCTTCCAATGATCCGATTGACCCAAGGCAATCTGCTTGAGGCCCCTGCTGAAGCCCTCGTCAATACGGTCAACGAGAAGGGGGTCATGGGAAAGGGAATCGCGCTCATGTTCAAGGAGACGTTTCCCGAGAGTGCGAAGGCCTACCAGGCTGCCGCCCGTCGGGGCGAGGTCCAGGTTGGCAAAGTGTTCGTGACCGAGCGAATCGGGAACGGCGGACCCCGCTGGATCATTCACTTCCCGACCAAGAAACACTGGCGGAATCCTTCCCGGGTCGAATGGGTGCGTGATGGACTTCAGGATCTTGTTCGAGTCATCAGGCAACTTGGCATCCGCTCGATTGCGCTCCCCCCCCTAGGTTCCGGGCAGGGGCAGCTGGACTGGAACCTCGTCCGAGCCGCAATTGAGAGCGCGATGGAAGAACTGGCGGACGTGGATGTACTCGTCTTCGAGCCGACGTCCGCATACTTGAGCGCCCCCAAGCAGTCAGGGGTGAAGGCGTTGACCGCGGCCCGCGCTCTCATCGCCGAGCTGGTGCGCCGCTATTCGGTGCTTGGGCTTGACTGCAGCATGCTCGAGGTCCAGAAGCTCGCTTGGTTCCTTCAGCGGGCGATCCTGTCCATGGGGCTGAAGGACCCGCTGCGGCTTGAATTCAGCCCCGACAACTACGGCCCCTATGCCGACAGGCTGCGCCACCTGCTGGACTCTCTCGACGGGAGTTATCTGCACAGCGAGAAGCGGATCGCCGATTCGGGGCCGTTCGAGCCCATTTGGTTTGAAGCTGCCAGACGGGAGGAAGTTGCTGCCTATCTGCACTCTCAGGGTGCGGCTGACTACATCCCAGCGCTCGAGAAGACGACTGCGTTGATCGATGGCTTTGAATCTCCTCTCGGGATGGAACTGCTCGCTACGGTGGACTGGATTCTGCAGGAGCGAAAGCCGGAGCAATCCGTCTCCGCGGTTAGGAATGAGCTGAAACGTTGGCCCGGGAGAGTCGAAGCGGGTCAGCGCAAGCTCCGGCTTTTCGACGATCGGCTCGTGGGCCTGGCCTTACAGCGCCTCGTCGGCGGCCAGCCTCTCGAGGGCCAGAAGAGTTCCTAGGCAAGCGAGCAACGCCCCCCGCATGATCCCGCACGTCGTGTTTCACGGCCACCGCCGCTCGCGGCCGCCGCTGCCGCTCAGGCACGATCCGCCGCGCGAGGTCCCGGCGCTTCGGGTATGGGGCGCGGTCCTGGAGCGCACCGCGTTCCTGCCCATGGCACTCCTACTCCTCTTCGCCGTGCTGCCGCTGATTCTCGGCATGGCGGAAGAGCGCGCGATCCCCTCCGGTGCGGCGCTCGCGCTCGCCGTGCTCGCGGCACTCGGCGCGCTCACCCTGCTGCTCCTCGCGGCACGCGAGGTCGCGCGCGTCCGCGCGCTGCTCGAGGAGGGGCGCGCGGCGCGGGTGCGGATCACCCGCCTGCGCCTGAGCCCCTGGGGCCGCTCGAATGGACGCGTGAGGACGCGGCTCGAGTACGTAGGGACGATCCTCCACCAGGAGGTGGACGGGCGGGTGCGCCTGGGGCTGGACCCGCGCGCGGCGGCCCCGTCGGAGGGTGGCGAGCTGACGCTGCTCCACGACCCGTCGGACGCCACCGTCCACATCGTGCCGCTGGCCTACGGATTCACGATCGAACCCGCGGACGGCGCGCGGGACGCCCGTTGAGGGACGGCCCGCGGCGCGACTACGAGACGGTCTTGTGGAACCGCGTGGACGCGAACCCGAGCAGCGCCACTCCCAGCACCAGTAGCCAGACGAACTCCGGCCACAGCGCCGGGAGCCCGACGCCCTTGAGGAACAGCCCGCGCACGATCACCAGGTAGTGCCGCACCGGGTTGAGCAGGGTGATCCACTGGAACAGCGCGGGCATGCTGCTCACCGGGAAGACGAATCCCGAGAGCAGGATCGCGGGCATGAACACCAGGAAGTTCGAGAGAAACGCCTCCTGCTGGGTGCTCGAGACGGTCGAGATCAGCAGGCCGATGCCGAGCCCCGACAGCAGGTAGAACACGCTGCCCAGCACCAGCAGCAGCAGGTTGCCGTTGAACGGCACCCGGAACCACAGCAGCGCCACGGTGGTCACCAGCGCCAGGTCGAACAGGCCGATGATCGCGAACGGGATCGTCTTGCCCGCGATCAACTCGCGCGCAGTGAGGGGACTCACCATCAACTGCTCGAGGGTGCCGATCTCGCGCTCGCGCACCACCGCCAGCGCGGTGAGCAGCAGGCTCACCAGCAGCATCAGCGAGCCCACCACCGCGGGGACGTTGTAGTCGCGGCTCGAGAGGTCGGGGTTGTACCAGGCGCGCGGGCGCAGGTCCACGGCGGGGGCGGCGGACCCGCCCGCGAGCCGGGCGCCGAAGCTCTGGACGATGCGCTCGGCGTAACCGCTCGCGACCGTCGCGGTGTTGGAGTTGGTGCCGTCGAACAGCAGCTGGACCGTGGCCCCGCGCCCGCTGGCGATGTCGGCCGCGAGGCGCGGCGGGATCTCGATCCCCAGGATCGCCTTGCCGCCGTCGAGGGCGCCCACCAGGTCGGCCGCGCGGTCGGAGCGGCCGACCAGGCGAAAGTACCCGGAGGCGGTGAAGGCGTCGATCAGGGCGCGCGAGGTGACGCTGCGGTCGTGGTCCACCACGTAGGTGCGGGTGTTGCGGATGTCGGTGGACACGGCGTAGCCGAAGACCACCAGCTGGATGATCGGCGCGACGAAGATCACCCGCGACATGCGCGGGTCGCGGAAGACCTGCAGGAACTCCTTGCGCACCATCACGCCGATGCGCTCGAGGCTGCCGGACCTCATGCCAGCTCCTTGCGGAACGAGCGTATCGCCGCCGCGAGCCCGGCCACGGCGAACGCGATCATCAAGAGCCCCTGGACGTAGAGCACCGGGATGCCGACGCCCTTGAGGAAGATGCCGCGCGTCACCACCAGGAAGTAGCGGGCGGGTACCAGGAAGGTCACCGCCTGCAATGCCGGCGGCATCACGTCGATCGAGAACATGAAACCCGAGAGCAGGAACGCGGGGAGGAAGGTGAGGATCATCGCCATCTGGGTGGCGAGCAGCTGGGACTTGGCGACCGCCGAGATGAACATCCCGAGCCCCAGCGCGCCGGTGAGGAACGCGGTGGTGAGGATGGCGAGCAGGGCGACGTTGCCGCGGAACGGCACGCCGAACAACAGCACGCCGAGCACCGACACCGCGATCACGTCGAGGATCCCGATCGCGAGGTAGGGCAGCAGCTTGCCCACGACGACCTCCGCGCGGGTGACCGGGGTGGCGGCGAGCTGCTCCATGGTGCCGCGCTCCCACTCGCGGGCGATGGTGAGCGAGGTGAGCATCGCCGCGATGACCATCATGATCACCGCCACCAGCCCGGGCACGATCATGTTGCGGCTCGACAGCTCCTCGTTGAACCACACGCGACGCGCGCTGGTGATCGGCGTGCTTCGCGCCGTGAGGGCGACGCCGTCCGAGTAGGTCTGGACGATGGACGTGGCGTAGGCGAGCACGATGGTGGCGGTGTTGGCGTCGCTGCCGTCCACGATCGCCTGCACCGGCGCCAAGCGCCCGGTGGCCAGGTCGGCGGCGAAGCGCGGCGGGATCACCAGGGCGAGCTGCACCCGCCCGGCATCGAGCAGCGGCACCAGGTCGCGCGTGCGCTCGGGGTGCTCGACCACGGTGAAGTAGCCGGAGGCGCGGAACGCGTCGACCAGCTCCCGGCTGCGGGCCGAGCGGTCCTGATCCACGATCGCGGTGGTGATGTGGGTCACGTCCCAGCTGATGGCGTAGCCGAACAGCACCAGCAGCAGGATCGGCAGCAGGAAGGCGAGCAGCAGGCTGCGCACGTCGCGCCGCAGCTGCACGACCTCCTTGCGGGCCACGGCGAACAGGCGGGTGCTGTTCATCGCCTCACCTCACTCGAGCGCCGCGCCACCGGTCTCGCGCACGCGCGCGATGAACACGTCCTCGAGCGCCGGCTTCACCTCGGCGATGGCCTCGACGGCGATGCCGCGTTGCTCGAGCCGCTCCCGCACGCGCCCGATGGGATCGCCGTCGGGGGCGACCACCACGTGCACCGCGCGCCCGAACAGGCCGGCCTCGAGCACGCCGGGGGAGCCCGCCAACGCCTCGATGGCGCGCGCGCTGTCGCCGGTACGCACCTCGAGCAGGGGGTCGCGCATCGAGGCGCGCAGCCGGGCGGGCGTGTCGAGCGCGATGAGGCGGCCGCGGTTCATGAGCGCCAGCCGGTTGCAGTACTCGGCCTCCTCCATGTAGTGGGTGCTCACCAGCACCGTGGTGCCGCCGGCGGCGAGGCGGTAGATCAGCTCCCAGAAGTCCCGCCGCGAGATCGGGTCGACTCCGGAGGTGGGCTCGTCGAGGAACAGGATCGGCGGCTCGTGGAGCACCGCCGAGCCCAGCGCCAGGCGCTGCTTCCACCCCAGCGACAGCTCGCGCGTCAGCCGCCGCCGCTGCTCGGTGAGCCCCGCGGTGGCGAGCACCCAGTCGCGGCGCTCCGCGCGGCGCTCCCGCGGCACGCCGTAGAGGCCGGAGAAGAACGCGATGTTCTCCTCCACCGTGAGATCGCCGTACAGAGAGAAGAGCTGCGACATGTACCCGATGTTGCGCTTGATCTCCTCGCTGTGGGTGGCGATGTCGAGCCCCGCGACCTCGCCGCGACCCGAGGTCGGGCGCAGCAGGCCGGCGAGCATCTTGATCGTCGTGGTCTTGCCGGCGCCGTTGGGTCCGAGGAAGCCGAAGACCTCGCCGCGACCGACGTCGAAGGTGACCTGGTCCACGGCCGTGAAGTCGCCGAAGCGGCGGGTGAGGCTCTCGACCGCGATCGCCGGGGCGCTCATGGCGCCCCCGCCCCGGCGATGCGATCGATGAACACGTCCTCCATCGACGGTTCGATCGGCCGCGCCCCCTCGACGCTCAGCCCCGCGGATCGCAGCGCGGACTCGATCGCGGGGCCGCGTTCGGCGGCGTCCACGGTGAGGTGAAGCGTGTCGCCGAACACCGCCACCCGCCGCACCCCGGGCAGCCCCTGCGCCACCTCGCGCGCGCGGCGCACCGGCTCCGCGCGCAGCGCGAGCAGGTCGCCGCCGGCCGCGCGCTGGAGGGATTCCGGCGCGTCGATCGCCAGCACCCGGCCGTGGTGGAGCAGGGCGAGCCGATCGAAGCGCTCGGCTTCGTCCATGTAGGCCGTGCTCACCACCACCGTGACACCCTGCGCCACCATCTCGTGCACGATCAGCCACAGGTCGCGCCGCGAGATCGGATCGACGCCGAAGGTGGGCTCGTCGAGCAGCAGGATGTCGGGTTGATGGATGAGCGCGCACGACAGCCCGAGCTTCTGCCTCATCCCGCCCGACAGCTTGCCGGCGAGGCGATCCTTGAACGGCGCGAGGTTCGAGAAGCGAAACAGGCGCTCCATTCGGGTGGCGCGCTCGGCGCGCGGCACCCGGTAGAGGTCCGCGTAGAACTGCAGGTTCTCCATCACGGTGAGGTCGGCGTAGAGGCCGAAGCGCTGCGACATGTAGGCGAGGCTGTGCTTCACGGTCTCGGGGCGCTCGACCACGCTCACCCCGTCCATCACCGCGTCGCCTTCGTCGGGTCGCAGCACCCCCGCGAGCATGCGCAGGGTGGTGGTCTTGCCCGCGCCGTCCGGACCGACCAGCCCGAACAGCTCGCCGCGCGCGACGGTGAACGTGACGTGGTCCACGGCGGTGAGCGTGCCGAATCGCCGCGTGAGCCCGCGCACGTCCATCATCGTGGCGGCCGCGTTCATCGCGGGTCGGCCTCGAGCTGCACGTCGGCCGGCATCCCGGGCTTGAGCTGGTTGTCGGGATCGTCGGTGATGCGCACCTTGACCGCGTACACCAGCTTCACGCGCTCCTCCCGGGTCTGCACCGTCTTGGGGGTGAACTCGGCCTCGGAGGCGATGGACTCGACGTCCCCCGGGTAGCTCTTGCCGGGATAGCTGTCGGTGGAAATGCTGGCCCGGCCCTGCAGCCGCACGGCGCCGATGCGGGTCTCGGGGACGTAGATCCGCACCCAGCGGTCGTTGCGGTTGAGCACGGTCATCACCGCCGAGCCGGGCGACACGATCTCGCCGGGCTCGCGTGCCCGCGCCGTCACCACGCCGTCGAACGGGGCGCGGATGGTCATCCGCGAGATCTGGGCGTCGAACGTGCGCACCGCCGCCTCCGCCTGCTGGAGCAGCGCGCGCTGGGCGGCGATCTGCTCCTGGCGCGGGCCCTGCTCCACCAGCTCGAGCTGCTTGGCCGCCTGCACCTGCGCCGCCCGCGCCAGGTCGAGGGCGAGCGTCGCCTGGTCGTACGCCTGCCGGCTGATGGCATCGGTCTCGATCAGCTGCTTGGCCCGGTCGAAGTCGCGCTCGGCTTCGGCGCGCCGCTGGTCGGCGGCGCGGGCCGCCGCACGGGCCTGGTCGATCTCCTCGGGCCGCGAGCCGCGCTCGAGCTCCAGCAGCCTGGCCCGCGCGGCGCGGGCCTGGGCCTGTGACTGCGCCCGCCGCGTCGCGGCCTCGGTGGTGTCGAGCTGCGCCAGCGCTTGCCCCTGCGTGACGGTGTCGCCTTCGCGGACGACCACCGCCGCGATGCGGCCGCTCACCTCGAAGCCGAGCTGGGCCTCGGTCGCTTCGACCGTGCCGGAGGCGACGAGGCCGTCGCCGCGCGGGCCGCCGCGGAGGATGAAGTACGCCGCGGTGGCGGCCAGCGCCACGACCACGACGCCGGCGATGACGAGGCGAATCCTCGGGTTCATGTCCGATCCTCCGGAATGCGGATAAGCCGTGGAATCTCCGCCGCGGTCGGGGCCGCGGCCGACGCGGGGCCCGCATCGCGCGGGGCGAGGGTCTCGCTCAGCAGGCGCCAGCCGCGCTCGGCATGCGTGGAGACGTCGAAGCGCCCGTCGCTCAGATGCCAGAGCACCGCCGCCGGCTGCACCAGCCCCATGAAGAGCAGGGCGACGGTGTCGGGCTCCAGGTCGGCGCGGACACTGCCCTGCTCCTGGCCCTCGCGGGCGATCTCCGCCACCTGGTCGAGATACGCGCGCAGCGCCCGAAGCATGCTCGCCTTGCGCGCGGCGTGCCCGCCATAGACGTCGTCCGAGAAGATCAGACGCGGGATCGCGCCGTGCTCGCGGATCATGCTCAGGTGCCGCCCCAGCAGCACGTGGAGGCGCTCGATGGGAACTCCGGTCGCGGCGCGCGCGGCCGCGACGTTGCCGAGCAGCAGGTCGCCCACGTGGGCGATCGCCGCGTCGAGGACCTCGTCCTTGCTGCGGAAGTGGCGATAGATGGCCGAAGGCACCAGGCCGACGCGGCGCGCGACCGCAGCGACGCTGAGCGCGTGCGTGCCACGCGAGGCGATCAGGGCGAGGGCGGCCCGCGCGATCTGATCCCGGCGCACCGTGGTCTCGACCCGCACTGCACGCATGCTGAACCCCATTGTGAATGGCTAGTCACCAAATGTCCGGCCGCGATCTGAAGCTCGGCCAAGCGTCCGCCCGACCCTCGTGACATGGCCCCATGTGATTATATCCCGATACGTTGCGGCTCAGGAACCCCCCTCGTTTCACGGTCCGGGGCGAGCCGGCGCTCGGCAGCGGGTAGAGAGCAAAGAGAATGCCGATTCACAAGTCCGGGCGATTGCCGCCGGGTTGGCGGGCAGGCGGCGGGGGCGGCTGCCCGCGCCGGACGAGAACTACTGGGGGGATTCTGCGCCGTTTCGGGCGCGGCAGGGGTCGTCCGAACCCCCGCCTGCCTGCCAGGCTTGCAGGACCTGCGGCCGGTCTGGCAGGGAATTCTGCCGGCGGCCGTGCCGAGAGGAGTCAGGGATGCTCGTGCAACTTGTTGTCTGGCAATGGATGAGTGGATTGGCCGCCGATTTCGTTCCCGCGGTACGCTGGTTGCAATAAACCCCACCACCAGTGTCGCGCACGGCCTGGACTGCGGAGGTCTACAGCCCTCCGGGGGCGCGCGTGATGCTTGGAACATAAGGTGTAGGGCGAGGTAGCCAATCGATGACCTGGCGGGGGTTCCCGGTCAAACGGGGTCCCACCGCCCTGGGGGGTCCTGAAGCTGGCGCCTCGCCCTCGTATTTTCTGCCGGCGCCGACCATTTTCAGAGCGCGTTCCCATCCCCCGCCCCCGGTGGTGACCAACCCCCGGGGGGGGACGCGTTCCCTCCGGCGGTAGGGCACTCGGCGCCCGGTCGGCGCGGGAATCACGCGCCCGCCGCGCCGGCGCTCAGCCTCGGGTCAGGGCTTCGACTCGGTGTGCGAGGTCGCCCGCACGTAGCTGACCAGATCCTTGATCTGCTCCGGGCTCAGCGTGTAGGTCCACGCCGGCATGTAGACCGACTTACCCGTATGCCCGCCGCCGAGCGAGATGGTGGCGTAGAGCTGCTCGTCGGTCTTGTCCTTGAAGTAGCTGGCGTCGGTGAGATCGCGCGGGCGGACGTTGTGCCGGATCCGCAGCGAGTCGGCGTTGAAGCCGTCGCCCTTGCCTTCGGGACCGTGGCAGCCGGAGCAGTAGTAGACGAACAGCCTGCGACCTTCCTCCGGGGTCCCCGGTGGGGCCTGGAGGTACTTCTGGATCGTGGCCGCCGGAACCGCCTGCTTCTGGGTGGGCAGGGCCATCACGTAGTCGGTGATCTGGTTCACCAGCGCGGGATCGAGCTTCTCGCCCCAGGCCGGCATCAGGTTCGACCGCCCGAGGTGGCCGCCGCCCTCGATGATGATCTTGCGCACCCCCGCGCGACCCAGCGCGTCGAGGCGCGAGGCGAGATCGAGCTGGGCCGGGTGCGCTCCGGATTCCGTCGCTAGCGTGGCCGCGAGCGGACCGTCGCCCGCTCCCGTGTCGCCATGACACATGGCGCAATAGGCGAGGTAGGCCTGCTGTCCGCGGAGCATGTCCGCCGAAGGCACCTTCCTGCTGCAAGACGAGGCCAGCAGCGTCAGCGGGCCCGCCACCAGCACCAGCGCCACCATCCGAGATGCAGACATCATGAGATCCACTCCTCCTATTGAACCGGCCCGCCCCTCGCGGACCTCACGTACCCGCACCCGCGGCCCGGGCGTCTCCCGAGCATCCGCGGCCATTAAACACCAAAAAGGACGGGCCGTGCCTCCCCGCCGTGAAGGGTCGCCCCTCGGGCGCGACCGCTCGGGACCGTGGTCCGGGTACCCGGCGCGCTCCGAGGAACCCCGCGGCGGGCGGCGACGCCAACCGCCGTCGTGGCAGGGTTCTGACGTCTTGGCATCGCCCGTCCCGGCCGGCATCGCGCGATTTTGCGGTTCGCGGACACGCAGGGGGTGCCCGGAGGCCGATACTCCAGGACGTGATGCGGAGCATTCGTTCTCGGCGCGCGCCGGGTTTGGCGCTGACGATGGCGGCCCTCGGGCTGTTCTTCGCGGGCACCAACTTCTGCCTGATCTCGGCGCTGGCGGGTCCGCTCGGTGCCGGAGTGCCCATGCACTGCATGGCCGCGCCGGCGGCGGCGAGCACCCCCGCCCCGCAGATGTCGCATTGCGGGCACGCCTCGGCACCGGCGAAGAGCGACCAGGACCCCGGCACGCCCGCGCCGCTGCCCTGCTGCCTCGCGTACGCGCCGGTGAGTGCGCCCCAACTGCCTCCCGACCCGGGCGCGGCGCCTTCCGTGGATCTCTTCCCGGTGGCGGTCGCGGTCGCGCCCGCGCCGGTTCCGGCCGGGTGCTGGAATGTCGCTCCGGCCGAAGACCAGGTGCGACCACCTGGTACTCGCGCGCCGTCCCTTCACTCCGGCCGCGCCCCTCCTCTCGCCTAGGATCCGCCCAGGACGTCCGGGCGCTTCGTTGCTCGGTCGCTCCTCGCTGCGACGTATCCTGCGGATACGACTCGCTCGTCGCTCGCTCGCGCCTTGCGCCCGGGCGCCCTGGGCAGATCCTAGCGGACTGCGCTCCGCCGTGCCGCCGCGCGTTCGCGCGCGTCGCCGGCGCTGACGATCCCGTCCGCGCCGCGCCCGGTTTCTCCGGGCGTGCCGCACCCGTCGCAGTCCGCCCCTTCGATCCCGTGACACTCCGGGGCCATCGCCCCGGGTCGTGACGCCCGGCGAACGCCGTCCGGGCGGGTCCCGCATGGCGCGGGGCCGGAGCCAGGCGCCGCGCGCCCACCGGGCGCGGGGCGAGACGACGAGAGGAGTGGAACCCGATGACCCGATCCCGCACGGCGCTCGCCGCGCTCGCCCTCGCGCTGGCGCTGCTGGCCGCGCCGCCCGCGGCGCGCCCGGCGCGCGCACTCGACCTCGAGCAGGTGCTGCGGGAGGTCGCCGCGGGCAATCCCACGCTCGCCGCCCGCCGCGACATGGTCGCGGCGGCGCGCGCGCGGGTGCCGCAGGCCGGCGCGTGGCCCTCTCCGATGTTCGATCTCGGGGCGGTGAGCGTGCCGATCAGCGGCCGCTTCGACGAGGAGCCGATGACGATGAAGATGCTGGGCCTGGCCCAGCGCGTCCCGCTCTCGGGTCGCACCGGCATCGCCCGGCGCTCGGCGCGCGCGGGGGTGACGGCCGAGGGCGCCGCCGCGGAGATGGCGCATTACGAGTTCCTCGGCATGGCGTGGCAGGCCTACGCGGACGCGTACTACGCCGCGGCGCGCGCCGGCCGGGCGGAGGACCAGCGCGGGGTGATGGATCGCCTGGTGCGGTCCTCGCGGGCGCGCTACGAATCGGGGGCCGGCCGCCTCGACGACGTGCTGCGCGCCGAAGCCGAGCGGGCGCGCACGCTCGCCGATCTCGCGGCGTTCCGCGCCGAGGAGCGCGCGGCGCGCGCGCGCCTCGACGCGCTCCGCGGTCGAGCGCCGGGGGACGCGGGCACGCCACTCGAGCCGCCGCCGGCGATGGTCATCCCCGCGGACCCCGCGGCGTGGCGGGCGGCGGTGGACGACGCCCATCCGCGGCTGCGCGAACTGGACGCGCGCGTTGCCCGCGACCGATTCGCCGCCCGCGCCGCACGGCGCATGGCGTGGCCCGACCTCGAGATCCGGGGCTCCTACGGCTTCCGCCAGACGCTGCAGGGCGGCCGCACGCAGGACGACATGTGGAGCGCGACGTTGGCGGTGATGCTGCCGGTCTTCGCCGCGCAGCGCGAGTTCGCGGAGGGCGCGGAGATGGACGCGATGGCCGACGCCGGCGCCGCGGAGCGCCACGCCGCGGCGCTCGATCTCGAGGCCGGCGTGGCCGCGGTGCACGCCGAGGCGATCGCCGCCCAGCGCACCGTCCACCTCATGGCGGATACCGTGGTCGTGACCCAGCGTCGTGCGCTGGACGCGTCGTGGAGCGCCTACACCGTGGGCACCACCGATCTGTGGCGCGCCCTCGAGGCCGCGCACGCCCTGTACAACGAGGAACTCGTCCTCACCCGCGCCGAGCAGGCGCTGGCAGGGGCCGAGGCCCGATTCCTGTCGCTGACTGGACGAGGGGACCTGCTGGGAATCCAGCTGCCCCCGGCCCTGAAGGAGTGACCCATGAACCCGACCCGTCCCGCCGATCCCGATCCCGCCGGCCCCGGCCCCGCCGCGCCCGCGCCACCCGTGCACGAGCCGCCGCCGCCGGGGGCGCACGCCATGAACGTCGTGCGCTGGGTGCTGTTCGCCGGCCTGCTGGTGCTCGCCGTGCTCAGCATCGGCGGCTACGTGATCTCCCGCCGCGGCGAGTCCGCCGGGACGGGGAAGGCCACCCAGGCGCTCTACCACTGTCCGATGCACCCCACCTACACCTCGAATAAGCCGGGCGAGTGTCCGATCTGCGGCATGGACCTCGAGCCGATCGCGCACGACGCGCACGCGGCGGCGACCGCGGATGGCGACGTGCCGGGGCTGGTCGGGGTGCACCTGAGCACCGAGCGCATCCAGATGATCGGCGTGCGCACCGCAAAGGTCGGCCGGCGGGAGCTGGGCGAGGGGCTGTCCCTGGTGGCGTTCGTGGCACCCGACGAGTCGCGGCTGAGAAGGGTGCAGCTCCGCGCCACGGGCTGGGTCCAGAAGCTCCACGTCAGCCGCACCGGTGAGACGGTGGCCGCGGGCGAGCCGCTGCTCGCGATCTACAGCCCCGAGCTCTACCAGAGCGAGTACGAGTTCCTGATCGAGCTGGAGGCCGCGGGGGACAGCGTCGTGCACCGGGGGCCGGGCGCGGTCCAGGCCGGGCGCGAGCGCCTGGTACTGCTCGGCGTGCCCGCGGAGGAGATCGCCCGCCTCGAACGCGAACGCAGCGCGAGCGCGCGACTGGTGCTGCGGGCGCCGTTCAGCGGCACGGTCCTCGAGCGCGGCGTGGTCGAGGGCCAGTACGTCGGCCCGGACACGCCGCTGCTGACGCTCGCCGACTTGTCGCGGGTGTGGCTGCTCGCGGACGTGTACGAGATGGACCTGACGCGGGTCAGGGTCGGGGACCCGGTGGTCTTCACCGCCGAGGCCCTGCCCGGCAGCCAGTTCGAGGGGCGGGTCGAGTTCGTGTACCCGACGGTCTCGACCGACACCCGCACGATCAAGGCGCGCATCGTGCTCGCCAACCCGCGCGGCCAGCTCAAGCCCGGCATGTTCGGGCGCGCCGCGATGCGCGGCGGCCGCGCCCCGGTGCTCGCGGTCCCGAGCGAGGCGGTGGTCTATACCGGTGAGCATCACTACGTCTTCATCGCGCATCCTGACGGGCACTTCGAGCCGCGCATGGTGTGGGTGGGGCTCCAGACCGGCGACTGGGTCGAGATCCGCCGGGGCCTCGCCGAGGGCGAGACCGTGGTCTCGAGCGCCTCGTTCCTGATCGACTCCGAGAGCCGCCTCAAGGCGGCGATCGCCGGCATGGGCGCGCAGCCCACGTCCGGTCACCAGCACTGAGGCCCGCGATGATCGCCCGACTGATCGAATTCTGCGCGAAACGCCGCGGCCTGGTGTTCGTGGCCACCGCGTTCGTGGTGGTGGGCTCGCTGCTCGCGATCCGGCAGGTGCCGCTCGACGCGATCCCGGACCTCTCGGATCCGCAGGTCATCGTCTTCACCGAGTGGATGGGGCGCAGCCCCGATCTGGTCGAGGACCAGATCACCTACCCGATCGTCTCCTCGCTGCTCGCCGCCCCCAAGGTCGAGACCGTGCGCGGGCAGTCCATGTTCGGCATGAGCTTCATCTACGTGATCTTCGAGGAGGGCACCGACATCTACTGGGCGCGCAGCCGCGTGCTCGAGTACATGAGCTCGATCCGCTCTCGGCTGCCCGCGGGAGTGAACCCGGTGCTGGGGCCCGATGCGACCTCGGTGGGATGGGGGTTCCAGTACGCGCTGGTGGACACCACCGGGCACAACGACCTCGCCGAGATGCGGGCGTTCCAGGACTTCACCCTGCGCTACGCCCTCGCGAGCGTGCCCGGCGTCGCCGAGGTGGCCTCGGTCGGCGGCTACGAGCGCCAGTACCAGGTCGAGGTGGACCCGACCCGGCTCCACGCCTACGGGCTCATGCTCTCCGATGTCACCGCGGCGATCCGGCGCAGCAACGCCGACGTCGGCGGGCGGGTGATCGAGATGTCGGGGCGCGAGTACTTCGTGCGCGGCCGCGGCTACATCAACAGCCTCGATGACCTGCGGCAGATCGCGCTCGGCGCCGACCGCCGCACCGGCACGCCGATCCGCGTCGCCGACGTCGCGCGCGTGTCGTTCGGGCCCGACATCCGCCGCGGGGTCTCCGAGCTGGACGGCCAGGGCGAGGCGGTGGGCGGCACGGTCGTGGTGCGCTTCGGCGAGAACGTGCTCAACGTGATCGACCGCGTGAAGACGCGGCTCGCCGAGCTCGAGCCATCGTTCCCGCCCGGGGTGCGGGTGAAGGTGGTCTACGACCGCTCCGACCTGATCCACCGCGCGATCGAGACGCTGCGCCACACGCTGCTCGAGGAGGCGATCGTCGTCAGCCTCATCATCTTCATCTTCCTCCTCCACCTGCGCAGCACGCTGGTGCCGGTGCTGTCGCTGCCGGTCGCCGTGGGGCTGGCGTTCGTGCCGATGTACTTCCTCGGCATCAACTCGAACATCATGAGCCTAGGAGGCATCGCGATCGCGATCGGCGCGATGGTGGACGCCGCGATCGTGCTGGTCGAGAACGCACACAAGCACCTCGAGTCGGCCCCACCCGGGGTGCCGCGCGAGCGCGTGATCATCGAGGCGGCGAAGGAGGTCGGCCCCCCGATCTTCTTCTCGCTGCTCATCATCACCGTGGCGTTCCTGCCGATCTTCGCCCTCAACGGTCAGGCCGGCCGGCTGTTCAAGCCGCTCGCCTACACCAAGACCTTTTCGATGGCCTTCGCGGCACTGGTCTCGGTGACGCTGGCGCCGGCGCTGATGATGCTGTTCGTGCGCGGGCGCATCCGGCACGAGAAGGACCATCCGGTGTCGCGGGCGATGATCCGGCTCTACAAGCCGTTCGCCTGGGTGGCGCTCAAGAACCCCAAGACCACGATCGCGATCGGCCTCGCCGCCGTGCTCTCGGCGGTGCCGATGGTGATGAACCTGGGGCACGAGTTCATGCCGCCGCTCAACGAGGGCGACATCCTCTACATGCCCACGACCTTTCCCAACATCTCGATCGAGGAGGCGAAGCGCAACCTGCAGATTCAGGACCGGCTGATCCGCGAGTTCCCCGAGGTCGAGCGCGTGTTCGGCAAGGCGGGGCGCTCGGAGACCTCGACCGACCCGGCGCCGCTGTCCATGGTCGAGACGGTGGTGAAGCTCAAGCCGCGGGACGCATGGCGGCGGATCCCGGTGGACCGCTGGTACTCGGGCTGGGCGCCGGGGTGGCTCAAGCCCGTGTTCCGACCGCTGTGGCCCGACCGGCGGCGCATCACCTGGGACGAGCTCACCGCCGAGCTCAACCGCAAACTCCAGATGCCGGGCTGGACCAATGCCTGGACCATGCCGATCAAGACTCGCATCGACATGCTCTCGACCGGGATCCGCACGCCGATCGGGGTCAAGGTGTTCGGCGCCGACCTCGACACCATCGAGCGCATCGGCATGGGCCTGGAGCGCGCGATTTCGCGGGTGCCGCATACGCGCAGCGTGTACTCGGACCGCAACACCGGTGGCTTCTACCTCGACATCGTCCCCGATCGCGCGGCGCTCGCCCGCTACGGGCTCACGCTCGGCCAGGTGCAGGACGTGATCGAGGCCGCGGTCGGCGGCCAGCCGATCGAGGTCACGGTCGAGGGCCGCCAGCGCTTCACGATCAACGTGCGCTACCCGCGCGAGCTGCGCCAGGATATCGAGACCCTGCGCCACGTGCTGGTGCCGATCGGCGGCGGGCGCCCGGCGGCGGGCGGCGGCATGGGCGGCATGGGTGCCCGGTCCGATGGCGCCGCGCCGCGCCGGCTCGCAGCTGCCGGGATGTCGGACGTCGGCCCGTCGCTGATCGCGCAGGCGATGGGCGGCATGGGCGGCGGGAGCGGCGACCGCCCGGCGGGGACGGGTGCCATGGGCGGCGCCGGTGGGGGCATGGGTGGCGGCGGCAACCGGCTGCCCGCGGCGGTGGCACCCACGGCGGGCGGCACGGACGCCTGGACCGAGGCCGGCGGCGCCCACATCCCGCTCGGGCAGATCGCCGACATCCGCGTCGTCACCGGCGCGCCGATGATCCGCGACGAGGACGGCCAGCTCGTCGGCTACGTCTACGTGGACATGGATCCCGGCGCGCGCGACATCGGCCGCTACGTGGACGACGCCAAGCGGGTGGTCGAGCGCGAGGTGCGGCTGCCGCCCGGCTACTTCCTGCGCTGGACCGGGCAGTACGAGCTGCTGCAGGCGATGCAGGCCCGGATGAAGTTCCTGGTGCCATTGACGCTGGTGGTCATCGTGGTGCTGCTCTACATGAACTTCGGCAATCTCAGCCAGGCGCTGATCGTGCTGTGCTCCGTGCCATTCGCCCTGGTGGGGAGCGTATGGCTGTTGGCCGCCCTCGGCTACAACCTGTCGACCGCGGTGTGGGTGGGCATCATCGCGCTCGTCGGCCTCGCGGCCCAGACCGGCGTGGTGATGATCGTCTACTGCGACAGCGCCTATCACCGCCGCAGGCGCGAGGGGCGCATCCGCGACTTCGACGACGTCGTCGAGGCGACGCTCGAGGGCTCGGTCCAGCGGGTGCGGCCCAAGCTCATGACGGTGGCGACGATGATGATCGGCCTGGTGCCGCTGCTGTGGTCGCAGGGCGCCGGGGCCGACGTGATGAAGCGGGTGGCGGCGCCGATGGTGGGGGGACTCTTCACCTCGGCGTTCCTCACCCTGGAGATCATCCCCGTGGTCTACGCCTACTGGCGCTGGTGGCAGATCAAGCGCGAGAGGCGGGCGCGGGTGATGGAGGTCGCCTGAGGCGGCCAAGGCACGATGCATGAAGGGAGGATCCGACCCATGAAGCGAATGATCGTGGTGACCATCGCCCTGCTCGCGCTCGGCGCTGCGCTGGCGGGGTGTGCGAAGCAGCAGAGCGTGACCGAGACGCCGGGCGGCACGCGGGTGGCGATCTCGGTGACCGAGGACGGGTTCGTGCCGGCCGCGGTCCACGTCCCCGCGGGCAAGCCGGTGACCCTGGCGGTGACGCGCAAGACCACCAAGACCTGCGCCACCGAGCTGGTGATGGCGGACTACGACATCCACCGCGAGCTGCCGCTGGGCGAAACGGTCGAGATCCAGTTCACCCCGCGCCAGGCGGGCGAAGTGCGCTACGCCTGCGGCATGGACATGATCGCGGGCAAGATCGTGGTGGATTGATCCGTGCGCAACGCGGGATCGGCCGTTGACACTCGAGCATCACACCACAAGGAGGAAGTCATGAAACGCAGAACGATCGTGGTCCTGATCCTGGCCGGCAGTCTCTTGGCCGGTGTGGCGGGCGCCCAGATGGCGCCGGGGATGCACGGCAGCGAAGCGATGAAAGGCCAGGACGCGAAGGGGATGATGGCCGGCGGAATGATGAAGGCGTGCGAGGCCATGATGGCCGGGCACCACGAGATGAACGCAAAGATGCAAGCCATGGACGGGAAACTCGACCAGATGGTGGCGGCGATGAACGCCGCGAGCGGAAGCCGCAAGACCGAGGCGATGGCCGCGGTCCTCGACGAGCTGGTGGCGCAGCGCAAGGCGATGCGCACCATGAGCATGACGATGGAGTCCCGGATGATGCGGCACATGATGGAGCACATGCGCATGGGAGCGGAATCCATGGCGATGTGTCCCATGATGGAGGAGATGGCGGGGGACGGCGCGAACCTGATGAAGACCGGTGATGACGGCCCCGCCCACCGCCACTAGTGCGGTCGCAGCGGAGGATCCTGGGCGGCGCCGTCCGGGCGGCCGGCGCCGCCGTCGGCCCGGTCGCGGCGCAGCACAACGGACTCGATCGGCGCCGGCTCGCTGAACTCAGACGCTGAGCGGCGGCGCGAGGGGCGCGTCCGCGGCGGGCCTCGGGGCCGGCTGCGGACGAGAGGGGGCGATCCGCCGCGGCGCGTCGCGCGGCAAAGGCCTGCGGAGGTGATGGTCATGGCGATCGATCCTGTTTGTGGCATGCAAGTGGACGAGAAGCACGCGGCGGCGACCGCGCGCCACGAGGGCAAGACGTATTACTTCTGCTCCGACGGCTGCCGGGAGAGTTTCGAGCAGTCGCCGGCCAAGTACGCGGCGCAACTGCGCCAACAGCGCCGGGAGCGCGACGCGTGACGAGCGGACGAGAGGGAGGCAACCCGTGAAATGCCCAAAGCCGGGCTGCGGCGGCTCGATGTACCGCTTCCGGCCCGAGCACCTGGTGGCGGCCTGCTATCACGCCGACACCGGAGTGCTGATGGAGCTCCGGGAGTCGCGCTGGGAGCAGGTCGGACTGCTCTGCGAGCACTGCGGCTGCATGGAGTTCTACTGCCAGAATTCGAAGGAACTGATTCGGCAGCACGGCGACTATTTCCGGAGCACCGAGCCCGAGGAGTAGCCGGGCGCGAGGAAGGAGAGCCCGGGAGCCCGCGGCGAAGGCGGTGACCGGGGACGATCGCTCGGGCGGGAGTATGCTCCCGCCCGTCCCGGGACTCTTGGTGGCCCGGGACGGCCGGGGCCGGCGAGGCGGAAAGCGAGGAGGAGCCAGGTGCAGGACGAATCGAAGTCCAAGGTCCACGCGCCCGGGGAGCATGCGGCCCCCACGACGCCGGAGCTGCGCGACCCCGTCTGCGGCATGAAGGTCGAGGCTGATGCGCCGCTCCGCCACGAGCATCGGGGTGTCACCTACCGTTTTTGCGGCGCGAGCTGCCTCGCGAAGTTCCGCGCGGACCCCGAGCGCTACCTGGCGGCGGGTCGCGCGCCCGGCGCAGAGCCGATGACGCCGGGGCCGATGAGCCCCGCGCCGGGAGGTGCCACCCGCGCGGGAGCGGCCGCCGCCGCGGCCGCGCCCCACCCGCACGCCGCGCACGCGCGGGCGGTGCCGGGGGCAACGCCGGCGAAAGCGGCGGCCGGCACGCCGGCCGCGGGTCCGGGCGGGGCCGACTACACCTGCCCGATGGACCCCGAGGTGCGCCAGCAGGGCCCCGGCGCCTGCCCCAAGTGCGGCATGGCGCTCGAGCCCATGGAGCCGGCGGCGCCGACCGAGCGCGTCGAGTGGGTGTGCCCGATGCACCCCGAGATCGTGCGCGTCGCGCCCGGGAGCTGCCCGATCTGCGGCATGGCGCTCGAGCCGCGCACGGTGGCCCTCGAGGAGCAGGAGAACCCCGAGCTCGCCGACATGCGGCGCCGCTTCTGGGTCGCGGTGGCGCTCGCCGTGCCGGTGCTGGCGCTCGGCATGAGCGAGCTCATCCCCGGCCGCCCCTTGGAGCCGCTCGCCACGTCCGGCCTCAAGGGCTGGCTCGAGCTGGCGCTCGCCACCCCGGCGGTGCTGTGGGCCGGATGGCCGCTGCTGGTGCGCGGCTGGCAGTCGGTCGTGAACCGCAGCCTCAACATGTTCTCCCTGATCGCGCTCGGTGTGGGCACGGCCTACGTCTACAGCGTGGTGGCCACGCTCCTGCCCGATGTCTTCCCGCCGGCGTTCCGTGACGCCTCGGGGCACGTCGCGGTCTACTTCGAGGCCGCGGCCGCGATCACCGCGCTGGTGCTGCTGGGCCAGGTGATGGAACTCTCGGCGCGCAGCCGCACGGGCGCCGCGATCCGCGCGCTGCTCGGGCTCGCGCCCAAGACCGCGCGCCGCGTGCGCGAGGACGGCGCCGACGAAGACGTGCCGCTCGACCAGGTCGCGGTGGGCGACCGGCTGCGCGTGCGCCCCGGCGAGAAGGTGCCGGTGGACGGCGTCGTGCTCGAGGGCGGCAGCGCCGTGGACGAGTCGATGGTGAGCGGCGAGGCGATCCCGGTCGAGAAGCGTCCGGACGACCGCGTGATCGGAGCGACCGTCAACGGCACCGGCTCGTTCGTGATGCGCGCCGACCGGGTGGGCGCCGAGACCATGCTGGCGCGGATCGTGAAGATGGTCGCCGAAGCGCAGCGCAGCCGCGCGCCGATCCAGCGCCTCGCCGACGTCGTCGCGGGGTGGTTCGTCCCGGCGGTGGTGCTCATCGCCATCGTCACCTTCGTGGTGTGGGGGCTGTGGGGACCGGAACCACGCATGGCGCATGCCATCGTCAACGCCGTGGCGGTGCTCATCATCGCCTGCCCGTGCGCGCTCGGACTCGCCACCCCGATGTCGATCATGGTCGCCGCCGGCCGCGGCGCCTCGATGGGGGTGCTGTTCAAGAACGCCGAGGCGATCGAGGTGCTACGCAAGGTGGACACGCTGATCGTGGACAAGACCGGCACCCTCACCGAGGGCAAGCCGAGGCTGGTCGCGGTCGAGCCCGCCGATGGGTACGACGAGCGCGCGTTGCTCGCGATCGCCGCCGGGCTCGAGCGCGGGAGCGAGCATCCGCTGGCGGCGGCGATCGTGGAGGGCGCCAAGGCGCGTGGAACCGAACCCGCGTCGGTCGCCGACTTCGCCTCGGTGACCGGCAAGGGCGTGACCGGGCGCGTGGACGGCAAGCCCGCCGCGCTCGGCAACCGCGCGCTGCTCGATCAGCTCGGCGCGGTCCCCGGTCCCCTGGCGCCGCGCGCGGAGGCGATGCGCGCCGAGGGCCAGACCGTGGTGTTCGTGGTCGTCGACGGCAGGCCCGCCGGGCTCATCGGCGTCGCCGATCCGATCAAGTCCACGACGCCCGAGGCGATCCGCGACCTGCACGCCGAGGGGCTGAAGCTCGTGATGCTCACCGGTGACAGCCGCACGACGGCCGAGGCGGTGGCCAAGTCGCTGGGGATCGACGACGTCGTGGCGGAGGTGCTGCCGGAGCAGAAGGCGGAGGCCGTCCGGCGTTTCCAGGGCGAGGGACACGTCGTGGCGATGGCGGGCGACGGCATCAACGATGCCCCGGCTCTGGCGCAGGCCGAGGTCGGTATCGCGATGGGCACCGGCACCGACGTGGCGATGGAGAGCGCGGGGGTGACGCTGGTCAAGGGCGACCTGCGCGGCATCGTGCGCGCGCGGCGGCTGTCGCGGGCGACGATGGGCAACATCCGCCAGAACCTGTTCTTCGCGTTCATCTACAACGCGCTCGGGGTGCCAGTCGCGGCGGGCATGCTCTACCCCGCCTTCGGCCTGCTCCTGAGCCCGATCCTCGCCGCCGCGGCGATGAGCTTCAGCTCGGTGTCGGTGATCGGCAACGCGCTCAGGCTGAGGCGGGCGCGGGTGTAAGCGGCACGCGGTTCCGGTTAACCTCCTGCCGGCGCCGGTCGAAGACCTCCGTGTCGCCCGGTACCGCCGGCCCGCCGCGGTCGGGAGGATGGTGCGGGGCGACTCCGCGCGCGAAGGAGCGCAACCCGCGGCCCGGGCTCCGCGCAGGCGCGAACCCACCACGCGACGAGGTCCGTCATGGAAGACCGCAGACCGCTGGACCCCGACGCTCCGCGCCCTTCCCGGGCCGCGGTCGGCGCGGCCGCGCCCGCGGCCCACGGGTGGGTCCCCTCCACGGCGCTCGCGCTGCCGCTCGTCCTGCTCGCCGCGCTGTGGCGGCATCTGCCGGCGCTGCGGGCGCCGTTCTTCGCCGACGACTATCTCTTCCTGGAGCGGGTGCGGGGTCGCTCGCTGCTCGCGGCCCTGCTGTCGCCCGACCCGATCGGCAACTTCCTGCGGCCGGTGGGCCGTCCGCTCTACTTCTGGGCGGTGCTCCAGGCCGGCGGCGAATCCGCGGTGGTCTTCCACGCGGTGAACCTGGCGCTGTTCCTCCTCGCGCTGGGGATGCTCTTCCTCATCGCCCGGCGCGCGGCGGGGCCGCTCGCCGCGGTCGTGGCGAGCGGCTTCGTCGGCCTGCACTACGCGGCCGACGTTCCGCTGCTGTGGGTCTCCGGCGCCCAGGACCTGCTGGCGCTGGCCGCGGCGCTGGCGGCGATCTGGCTGCACCTCCGCGGCCGGCGCGCCTGGGCGGCGCTCGTCCTGGCCGTGGCGCTGCTCTCCAAGGAGAGCGTCTGCCTGGTGCCGCTGGTCGCGCTGCTCGCCGACGCCGGGCCGGGCGAGTCGTGGCGTCGCGCCGCGCGCCGCGCGTGGCCGCTGTTCGCCGTCGCGACGCTGTGGGCCGCGGTGTGGCTGGCGACGGCACGGCTGCGGCCGGCGGCGGCCGACGTCATGGAGCCCCATCTCCTCGCGTTGCCCGCCGCCCTCGCGCATCTCGTCCAGGTCGCGCTCGGGATCGAGTTCGGCCTTGGGGCGCCGCCCGCGCTCGGGTGGCTCCCCTTCGTCGTCTCGCTGGCGGCGCTCGCGGCCGCCATCCAGTGGGTGTCGCGGCGCCGCG
>Ga0154739_1006_pt4 | contig 41086 bp, 32 predicted proteins | sample Rifle2008BG16ft_FD_105747 | JGI IMG/M metagenome (GOLD analysis project Ga0154739, IMG submission 105747) | Candidatus Eisenbacteria bacterium RBG_16_71_46 | reverse complement strand
TCCTCCGCTGGGCGAGTGGAACGCTCGACCTCGAATGGACCGGCCGCGAGGACCCTGTGGTCTCGCGATCGAACAGCGGAGGATGTCAGTTGCGGAGGATCGTCGTTCTGGTGGGTGGGAACGATGGGCGCGTCGGGGTGCCGCGCGCCACGGCCGAGGGACTCGAGAACGCGAACAACTCGGCGTCACTGACCGCTACGACTGCCGGGGTTGCCTGCGGGGCTTTCAGGCTCGCGACCGAAGTCCCGTGACGAGCAGAGCTCCAGACTTGCTTGCCCACGGGGACATCCACGCAATCACCGCAGCCATCGGGCGCCGTGCAGACGCCGGCGTTCTCGAGCGTCCCGCCGGCGAAGGGTGCGTAGTCCGCGCAGCGCCCCTCTCCCATCTCGAAGGCGACGTGCCCGTTCGGTGCGATACAGAGCACGGAACGGCTGGCCCCTGCCGGGACACCGGCCAAGACCGCCAGGGCGAGGTAGAGCTGGACCGCGAAGTGGAAGCTGGAGCGCATGAACTCCGGAATCTAGTCGGGTGCCCAGCGGCCTGTCAATCGAGAGCCCCGGCCGAACTCGCCGGACGTCTCGAGGTTCAGTGGAACGCTGCTCGGAGTGGCCGCGACTTTGGACACGCGGACCGTGTCCAGGCCTGTCCGCTCGTGCCCGGGTCCTTCCGGCGATGGCCGAAGCCCTCGCATCAGCAACTGGCAAAGGGGCTTGGGGATGAGCGCCATCCACGGTGACTTGTCTTGAAGTGCTCGATTCGCTCCGAAAACGTCGAGGCGCGTTGAAACCCCGGGCGGCTTCTGGTCGTATTGAGGGGCAGCGTGCGGAATCCTGCGGCCGGGCGGCCGGAGGTGGCCCCGCTGCGAAGGAGGATCGCAAGTGTTCGAAGCTCTTGCGTTTGGAGTGGCGGTGCTGGTGGTGCTGGCGGTGGTTGGCCTGCTGGCCTCCATCCTGGCGCTGGTCTGGTGGGTGGTGCTCCTGCCTTTCAAGCTCCTGGCCCTGGTTTTCAAGGGTCTCGGCGTCCTGCTGGCGCTGCCGTTTCTCCTGCTGTTCGGCCTGGGAGGCGTCCTGGCGCTCATCTTCGGGTTCGGGCTCTTCCTGCTGCCGGCGCTGCCCTTCCTGCTGATCGCGCTCGGAATCTGGGCGCTCGCGCGCCGGCGGGATCACCCGGCTCCTCGGACATCCTGAGCGGCGGGCGCGGCCGCGACCCCGCTCGCCCAGGCGTCAGACGCGCGCCAGGGTGGTGATCAGGCCGAGCAGGCAGCCGCCCAACATCACCCACGCCGGGGCGAGGCGCCAGCGCCACAGCAGCGCGAAGCTCAGCGCGGCGATCACCACGCCTACCCAGTTCGTCACGCCGTGCCGCAACAGCACCACGGCGGCCGAGAACATCAGGCCCACCACCGCCGGCTGGATGCCGTGGAGGAACGCCTGCACCGCCGTGTTCGAGCGGAAGCGCTGGACCGAGGCGCCGATGACGAGCAGCATGAGGAAGGCGGGCAGGAACACGGCGGCGGTTGCGAGGATCGCGCCGGTGAGTCCGGCGATGCGGTAACCGACGAACGTGGCGGTGATGACGACCGGGCCGGGCGTGACCTGCCCCAGGGCCATCGCGTCGGCGAAGGACTGGGCCGACATCCAGCGGTGGCCTTCCACCAGCTCGGCTTCGAGCAGGGGGATCATCACGAAGCCGCCGCCAAAGGTGAGCGCGCCCGCCCGCAGGAACACCCCGACCAGGCCGCCCAGCGACTGCAGCCGCTCGGGGAACGAGGCCAGCGCGGGGCCGGCCACCATCAGCACGGCGGGCGCGAGGGCGAAGAAGTCGCCACCCCCCCGGGTCCATCGGCGCCACCACGGGACCTCCGGCTTGGCGCCCTCCTCGCGCGCGACGCGCCGCACTCGCCAGCGCAGCCAGCGCCAGCGCGCCCCGAGGTCCAGCAACGGGCGTTCCACCCAGCCCGCGAACTCCCGGAGAATGCCGAGCAGCCCGGCGAGGAGAATGACCTCCACCACCCCGAGCCCGAGCCAGCTCGATCCCAGGAACGAGGCGACCACGACCACGAATCCCCAACGGTCCTTCCACAGCGCGCGCCAGCCGCCGGGCCGGCCGTCGGCATCCAGGATCGCCTGCCCCCCGATACGCACCGCGGTCGCCGCCACCAGCCCCGCCACCGCGGGCGTCAGGCCGCTGAACAGGCCCTGCACCGCGGTCAGGTGGCGCAGGTACGGGTAGAGTAGGGCGAAGATCAGCAGGAGCGCGAACGACGGGATCACGAACCCCACCAGCGCGGCGAGCGCGCCCGACACGCCGGCCAGCCGGTAGCCGATGAAGGTGAGCGCGTTGGTGGCGATCGCGCCGGGCAGGCTCTGAGCCAACGCGGCCGCCTCGAGGAACAGCCGCTCGCGGATCCAGCGATGGCGCGAGACCAGGCGCAGCTCGATCTGGGAGAGCACCGCCAGCCCCCCGCCGAACCCGGTCACTCCGAGGTAGAGGCTCTCGCGGAACAGCTCGCGCAGCGCCGGCACCCGCAACGTGGTCGCCGCCTCCGGGGTCTCCGGCGGCACCGGCGTGGAGCCGAGGCGCGGGAAGCGCCGCACGAAGTAGATCAGAGCGGCGCTCAATGCGACGAGGAAGATCCACGCCGGAGCGCTGAGTGGCGTGGCGAGATCCCACGCCATCAGGACGCCGGTGACGGCGATGCTGCCGGCGATGATCGCGCGCCGGATGCGCGTGGACATGGGCATGGCGTGGGCGGACGGACACCCGAGACCGCGCGCGGCAAGGCTCGCGGATCGGTGCGCCGCCTGGAGCATCCTCCTCGGATGAGGGCGGGCCTCGTGGCGCCGCCCGTCGCGACATTGTAAGGGAAGACGCGGGCGCACCGGCAATCGCCGCCGTGCCCGACCGCGCGGGCGCGGTCGCGAAGGCGCCAGGCGGTGCGCGCGGGAGCCAGCGGCACACCGCGCCGCGCACTGCCCCGCGGACCCCGCGGCACACCGCGCCGCGCAGCGCCTCGCGGACCCTGCGGCGGCCCGCGCTTGCGCGGGATGCGCGGTTCGAGCATCTTTCCCGCCTACCGTCGGCCGCGTTCCCCACGGGGATCTCCCCCACCAGGCGAGGACCATGTCTCCCGATTTCATCTACACCATGAAGGACCTCCGCAAGGTGGTCCCCCCCAAGCGCGAGATCCTCAAGGGCATCTGGCTGTCGTTCTTCTTCGGCGCCAAGATCGGCGTGCTCGGCGCCAACGGTGCGGGCAAGAGCTCCCTGCTGCGCGTCATGGCGGGCGAGGACACCGACTTTCTCGGCGAGGCCTTCGCCGCCAAGGGCATCCGCGTCGGTTTCCTCCCGCAGGAGCCGAGACTCGATCCGAAGAAGACGGTGCTCGGCAACATCGAGGAGGGGGTAGCCGAGACCAAGGCGCTGCTCGACCGGTTCAGCGCCATCAGCGCGCGCTTCGCCGAGCCGCTGGAGCCGGACGCGATGGAGAAGCTGCTCGCCGAACAGGCCCAGGTGCAGGATCAGATCGAGGCGGCCGACGCCTGGGAGCTGGACCGCACGCTGGAAATCGCGATGGACGCCCTGCGCTGCCCGCCGCCCGACCAGCCGGTCGCTACGCTCTCCGGCGGCGAGCGGCGCCGCGTCGCGCTGTGCCGGTTGCTGCTGCAGCGGCCGGACCTGCTGCTGCTCGACGAGCCCACCAACCACCTCGACGCCGAGTCGGTGGCGTGGCTCGAGCGCTTCCTCAAGGACTACCCGGGCACGGTCGTGGCGGTGACCCACGACCGCTACTTCCTCGACAACGTCGCCGGGTGGATTCTCGAACTCGACCGCGGGGCAGGGATCCCGTGGGAGGGCAACTACTCGTCGTGGCTCGATCAGAAGCGCACCCGGCTGGCCCAGGAGGAGAAGACCGAGTCCGCGCGCCAGCGCACGCTCGGGCGCGAGCTGGAGTGGGTGCGCATGGCGCCGCGCGCGCGCCAAGCCAAGGGCAAGGCGCGCCTCGCCGCCTACGAGAAACTGCTGGCCGAAGCGGGCATGCAGAAGCTCGAGTCGGTGGAGATCTACGTGCCGCCCGGGCCGCGCCTCGGCAACGTGGTCATCGAGGCCGACCACTTGCGCAAGGGCTACGGCGACAATCTGCTGATCGAGGACCTGTCGTTCAAGCTCCCTCCCGCCGGGATCGTAGGCGTCATCGGTCCCAACGGGGCGGGCAAGACCACGCTGTTCCGCATGATCACCGGCCAGGAGACGCCCGACGCCGGGACGCTGCGCATCGGCGACTCCGTGCAGCTCGCCTACGTGGACCAGAGCCGCGACGCCCTGCCCGGGGACGTGACGGTGTGGGAGGCGATCGCCGAGGGCAAGGACATGCTCGAGCTGGGCAAGCGCACGATGAACTCACGCTCCTACGTCGCCTCCTTCAACTTCAAGGGCGCCGACCAGCAGAAGCGGGTCAAGGATCTCTCCGGGGGCGAGCGCAACCGCCTTCACCTCGCGCGCATGCTCAAGACCGGCGCCAACGTCCTGCTGCTCGACGAGCCCACCAACGACCTCGACGTGGACACGCTGCGCGCGCTGGAGGATGCGCTGCTCGCCTTCGCCGGCTGCGTGGCCGTGATCAGCCACGACCGGTGGTTCCTCGACCGCATCGCCACCCACATGCTGGCCTTCGAGGGCGACAGCGAGGTGGTGTGGTTCGAGGGCAACTACCAGGACTACGAAGCGCGGCGGCACGAGCGCCTCGGCGCCGAGGCCGACCACCCGCACCGGATCAAGTACAAGAAACTGGTGCGGCGGTAGGATGGCCGTCCGCAACCGGGCCGCGGCCTGGCGGGTCGTGAGACGGATCCTGGCCGCCGGCGGCGGCCATCCTGTTGGCTGCGGCCTTCGTTCCACCTCAACCCATCCGCGGAGGACTCAGCGATGCAGACGATCGTGAGAGCAGGTGTCGTGCTGGGCGTGCTGGTGGTGGTGTGGACCTTCGTCATGGGTTTCACCGGCTGGTACAAGGACCCGGCGCTGTTGAACCTCTTCTACGTCGTGATCCCGATCCAGATCGGCGTGCTGGTGTGGGCGCTCCGCCAGACCGCGGCCCAGGGCCGCCGCTATGGGAGCCAGGTGGGAGCCGGCACCCTGATCTCGCTGATCGGTGGCGTGATCATCATCGCGGGCTCGATCCTGTTCACCACCGTCGTGTTCCCTAACTACTTCAGCGAGCTGGCGGCGATTCAGGAACGGATGCTGCAGCAAGCGGGACATGGCGAGGCGGAGATCCGCGAGGTGATGGCGATGACGGCGAAGACCGCGACGCCGGTGTTCCAGGCGGTCTTCGGCTTCGTCGGCACGATGGTGACCGGGGTGGTCGCCTCCCTCGCGATCGGAGCGTTCGCCCGCGCGCGCTGACCTCGCGGGGCCCCCGCGGGGCACGACGCGCAGTGCGCACGGCGCGGGTTTGACCCCTCGCCGAGACGGCCGCTATCCTTCGCGCGTGCCTCTGGTCCGGATCGCCGACACCCGCCGCAGCGGTCGCCGCCACAGCGTCACCTGCCGGGTGGGGTCCGTCCCGGTGGGTGGGGCTCACCCGGTCGTCGTCCAGTCCATGACCAACACCGACACCGCGGACGCCGCGGCGAGCGCGGCCCAGGTGCGGCTCCTGGCCGAGGCGGGCTCGGAGATCGTGCGGATCACGGTCAACACCCGCGAGGCCGCCGCCGCGGTGCCCGAGATCCGCCGCCGCCTCGCCGACCTCGGGGTGGCGGCGCCGCTGGTCGGCGACTTCCACTACAACGGCCACCTCCTGCTCACCGAGCACCCGGACTGCGCCGCGGCGCTCGACAAATACCGCATCAATCCCGGCAACGTCGGCGTGGGCGAGAGGCACGACGAGAACTTCCGGCGCATGATCGAGGTCGCGGTCGCGCACGGCAAGCCGGTGCGGATCGGCGTCAACTGGGGCTCGCTCGACCGGGCGCTGCTCACGCGCTTGATGGACGAGAACGCCCACCGCGACGCGCCGCTCGAGGACCGCGAGGTCGTGCTCGAGGCGATGCGCGAAAGCGCGCTGCGCTCCGCCGAGCTGGCCGAGCGCTTCGGGCAGCCGCACGACCGCATCGTGCTGTCGGCGAAGGTGAGCGAGGTGCGCGACCTGGTGGCGGTCTACCGCGCGCTGGCGGCGGCCTGCGACTACCCGCTCCACCTCGGCCTCACCGAGGCCGGGCTCGGCACCAAGGGCATCGTCGCCACCACGGCGGCCCTCGCCATCCTGCTCCACGAGGGCATCGGCGACACCATCCGCACCAGCCTCACGCCGGCTCCGGGCGGCGACCGCACCGAGGAGGTGCGGGTGTGCCAGCAGGTGCTCCAGTCGCTCGGGGTCCGTCACTTCGCGCCCCAGGTCTCGTCGTGCCCGGGCTGCGGCCGGACCACCAGCAGCTTCTTCCAGGAATTGGCCTTCGAGGTCACGGCCCACATCCAGCGGCGTCTCGCGCACTGGCGCGGGCGTTACCCGGGCGTCGAGGAGCTGCGGGTGGCGGTGATGGGCTGCGTCGTCAACGGCCCGGGCGAGAGCAAGCACGCCGACATCGGCATCTCGCTGCCCGGCACCGGCGAAGCGCCGCGCGCGCCGGTCTACGTGGAGGGACGGCTCGAGACCACGCTCCAGGGCGAGACCATCGCCGAGGACTTCGCGCGCCTGCTCGACGAGTACGTCGAGTCCCGCTACGGCACGCCCACCGCGGGCTGACGGCTCAGACTGGCGCCGCGGGGCGACGCTGCAGGCCGACGCGCCCCCGACGCCGCGGCCGACGCCGCGGGCGGTCAATTCACGCGAATGATGGACTGGCTGAAGCGCTCCACCCGCGTGCTCATGCGGGCGTAGTAGATGCCGGGCGAGAGCCCGCCGGCCTCGAGCAGCGCGCTGTGCTCGCCGGCCGGCAGCACCGCGTCGATCAGCGTGCGGACGCGCTGGCCGGTGACGTTGTAGAGCTCGAGCAGCACGCGACCGCTGCGCCCGAGGGTGAAGCGCAGCACCGTCTGCTCGCGGAACGGGTTGGGCGAGGCGCCGCGCAGCCCGCTGCGGACCGGCGGCAGCGCCGCGGCCCCGGCGCCGAGCGCCGGCCGCACCACCTCGTGCGTCACCGGGGTCACGAGCAGGCGCGGGCGGAGGGCGGGGACCACGGTCCGCACCCGCTCCGTCTGGCCGGCGGTGAATTCGTTCTGGCAGGCGCCGTCGGCGAGATCCATGAAATTGCGGAGCGGATCCTCGCCTTCCTGCGGGCAGGTGTCGCGACCGCGGACGCAACCGGCCGCCGGAGCGGCCTCGTACGGGGTATCCTCGACCTCGTCGCCGGGCGCGCCACAGCCGCCCTGGAAGGTGTGGAGCAATCCCAGGTAGTGCCCGACCTGGTGGGTGGCGGCGCGCCCCAGGCCGTAGGACTCGAGGAATCCCCCCGGAAGCGACCCGTAGTGGATCACCGCGCCCTGCATGGCGTCGTCCTCGGGCGCCGACCAGGGGAACGAGCTCCAGCCCACGAAGCCGCCGGCCGGCGCGCAGGTGTAGAGGTTGAGCCGGTGGGCCGGGTCGATGGCCAGCGTCTCCTTGGCCCGGCGCTCGAGCGCGCTGCCGGGGGTCATGCGCAGCAGCGCCTGGTCCTCGGTGCGGTCGATCGAGGCCAGCTCGAAACGCAGGCCGGTGCCGGCGAAGTCGCGGTTGAGCGCCGCGATCTGCTCGCGGGCCTGAGCGTCCCCGACCGCCCCCTCGGCGCCCGACTGGATGACGTGGAGCGCGACCGGAAGCGTGCCGCCGAAGACGCGCACTCCGCTGGCGTCGAGCCAGCGGCGCACCCGCTCGCCGGCCGCGTCCAACTCGGCGCGTGCCGGCTGGGTCGTGCCGCAGCGCCGGTCGAGCCGGCCGGCGCCGCTCTCGGGGCCCGGATCGGGCAGCAGCGGCATCTGGACCACCGCCGCGGCCGCGACCCCGGCGAGCAACACCAGGGAGGCCAGGGCAAGGAGCGGAATTCGGGCGCGGTTCATGGTCCTCCGAGGGCTCGCCGGGGCGAGGGTTCGAGAACGCCGGACGTCCAACGCCCGGCGCCGCGGCCAGCGGGTTTCATTCTGGCAAAGGACGCCGCGGGCGCCAAACGGAAAATGCCCCCCGGGCCCGCGTCAGGTCCGCCTTAACGTCTCCAGGACCCGGCGGGCGAACGTGGTGAGCGAAGGATCGCGCGCCCCCATCACCAGGACCAGGTCGCCGGGGCGGGCCTCGGCGGCGATCCGCTCCGCCAGCCACTCTCGCGCGGGTGCGAACTCGGCGTGCACCCCTGTCGCGGCGATCTGGGCCACGAGATCGGCGGAGGAGAAGTCCCGCTGGGCGGTGCCGCCGGCGTAGAAGATCTCGACCAACCACAGGCGGTCCTCGCCTCTCAGCGCGCGGGAGAAGGTCTCGACGAAGTCGTCGCGCAGGAAGCGCGTCGGCCCGTAGCCGTGCGGCTGGTAGATCGCCAGCACCCGCCGCGCCCGGCGCTGCGCGGTGGCGAGCGCGGCCGCGATCTTGGCGGGGTTGTGCGCGAAGTCGTCCACCACCTCGACCTCGCGCGCGACACCTATGGACTGGAAGCGGCGGCCCACGCCCTGGAAGCGCGCGAGCGGCTCGACCATCTCCGCGGGCTCCACGCCCAGCGCGCGGCAGGCCGCGATCGCCGCCAGCGCGTTGGCCACGTTGTGGCGGCCGGGCACCGGGAGGCCGAAGCCGACCCCGGCGACGGTGAAGCGGCTGGCCTCGGGCTCGAGCCCCACGTCCTCGCCGCGCACGTCCGCGCCCGGGCCGAAGCCGAACACGCTGGCGCCCGCGGCCAGCGCCGCCAGGTTGGCCTCCTCGCCGGCGACGAACGCCTCGCGGGTGCGGCGCCGAAAGGTGGCGAACATCCCGCTCACCTCGTCCATCTCGCGGTGGTCGCGCTGCAGGTTGAGCACCACGCCGACCGCGGGCTCGTAACGGACCAGCGAGCCGTCGCTCTCGTCCGCCTCGACCACCAGCAGGTCGGAGCCGCCGTACCAGGCGTTCCCCCACAGGCCCTCGCGCTGCAGGGCCAGCAGGTCGCCCCCGGTGATGACCGAGGGGCGGCGGCCGGCGGCGCGCAGGATCTCGAACACCATCGCCACCACCGTGGACTTGCCGCTGGTTCCCGCGATCGCGACCGTGCGAAAATCCGCCACGAAGCGCGCGAGCAGCTCCGAGCGGTGCACCACCGGCACGCCACGCGCGCGCGCCGCGGCCACGTCCGCCACCTCCTCCTCCACCGCGGTCGAGACCACCAGTGCGGCGCAGGGGGCGGCGAGTCCGCTGCCGTCCTGGGGCATCACCTCGATCCCGAGCCGCTCGAGGCGGGCGCGGGCCTCGGCGCGCTCGCCGCGGTCGAAGGCGCGGTCGCTGCCGCTCGCGCGCCCGCCGAGCATGACCTGGAACTGGGCCAGCGCGCTCATGCCGCTGCCGCCGAGCCCGGCGTAGTGGAATCGGCCGCCCGCGCGCGGATCCGGAATCGCCTGCGCCTCGGGGTCCACGATCACCACGGGCTCGCCGTCCGCGACGCGGCCGAAGAGGTCGATCACGTCGGCGTTCGCCATGCGGATGCAGCCGTGCGAGGCCGGCCGGCCGAGCGCCGCCTCGTGGTTCGTGCCGTGGATGTAGATGTAGCGCTCGAGCGAATCGCAGCCCGGGCCGCGATTGACCCCTTCCTCGAGCCCCTCGAGCGTGAGCACCCGGCTCAAGATCAAGTCCTCGGCGCGGGCCTCCCCGCGCCACACCGCGCCGGTGGGCTGCCGGCTATCGAAAGCCGCTCCCGCCTCGGCGCCTTCGCCGATGCGCTGATGGATGCGGTGCCAGCCCGGCGGGGTGCGCAGCGAGCCGTCCTCGCCCCCCACGCCGGCGGCGGCGGTGGAGACGGGGTAGCCCCGCACCACGCGCCCGCCCTCGATCAGCTCGAGGCACTGGCGGGCGACGTCCACCAAGACGAGGCGCTCGGGCAGCTCACGATACGGCGAGCGCGGGCGTCCCAGGGCCTCGCGGGCGAGGGCGGCGCCGGGATCGGGTGTCGGGGAGGCATGCGGCATGGCCGCTCACTCTGCCACAGCCGGCCGCGGCGCCACGAGCGGCACCGCCGGCGATCCGGAAGCCGGCGAGCCATCCGGTCGCCCGCACGGGGGTGGAAACCGAAGCGGGGCCGATCCTTCGACCGGCCCCGTCCGTGGCGCGTCCTCGCGTGCGGCCCGCAATGCGGTCACGTGGAGGCGACGCGCCCTGGGGCTCGTCCGATCGCGAGCCGCAGGAGCGGCTTGGATTCGGGCGGGCTGGAAACGTCAGGATAATGTGAGATGGGTTGCCAAAAAGCGAGGGGAAAATTCGGGGTGGTCCGCCCGGCGCCTCCGTGGCGACAGGGGCCAGGGTTACCGGGCGCGGGGCTTGGTGGGCGAGCGCCGGCCGCAGGCGCGGAGCTCCGGGGCTAGGCTCCGTTTGAAAACGTCCGTGGGCAAGGCGTCGCGGTCGCGCGACGAGCGCAGTCGTGGCCCTTGGGCCACGTCGGAGCGAGGAGCCGACCGCGCAACGCAGCCCACGGGCGTTTTCAAACGGAGCCTAGGGTCGCTCGGCGCTCCTCGTGGGCCCGAGACCCCAGGCGAATGCGATCCAGCCCGCGAGGAAGCACACGCCGCCGAGCGGGGTGATGGCTCCCAGCGCTCTCACGCCGGTGAGCGCCAGGGCATAGAGGCTGCCGGAGAAGAGCACGCTGCCGGCGACGAAAAGCCACCCCGCCGCGCGAAGTGCCGGGCGCGGCCGCCGCTCGGCCGCGGCATCGGCGAGCAGGATCGCGAGCGCGTGGGCGAGCTGGTAGCGGGCGCCGGTCTCGAACACCTCGAGCATTCCGCCCGGGAGCCGCGCGCGCAGCGCGTGGGCGGCGAACGCGCCGGCGGCGACGGCGAGGCCGGCCGAGATCGCACCCCAGGTCCCGAGACGCATGCCGGCATCATACCCGGCGCCGCGGCGCCGGGCGAGGCCGGGGCGCCCCCGCCGGTTCCGCGCCAGGCCGGCATCATGGCCGCCGCCCGAGTGCGCGGTGCCGCGCGGAGGCGGGCCGCTGGTTTCGCGCCGGGCCTGCACGGTAGGATGCGGCGACGTTCGACCGCTCCCGGGGCGCTCCGTCCCGGAGCGCGCCGCGCGGACGCCACCCGCGAGTCGCAAACGGAAAGACGGCCGATGCTCTCCCTCGACCGGGTGACGCCCGAGATCGCGTACCTCCTGTTGCTGTTCGCGCTGTTCGTGCTACCGCGCGTCCTGCAGCGCTACCGCATTCCCACCGCGATCACCAGCTTCGCCGTCGGGGCCGCACTCGGGCTCGGGCCCGGGCTCTTCACGCACGATCCGCCCTGCGCCTCACGCTCTCGGCGCTGGTGCTCGCAGCGATGATCGGGCTGCTTCCCGTGCTGTTCCACCTCTTCGCGGCCCGCATCGTCCCCCACGCGCCCAAGTCGGAGTTCGCCTTCCTGATCCTGGTCGCGGTGGTGTGCGCGTTCGTGACCCGGGAACTCGGGGTCTACTACCTGGTCGGCGCCTTCGTCGTGGGGATGGCCGCGCAGCGCTTCCGGGTTCACCTGCCGGCCATGGCCTCCGAGAACATGCCCCACGCGGTCGAATCGCTCGCCTCGCTGTTCGTCCCCTTCTACTTCTTCCACGCCGGCCTCCTCTGCGGCGCGAGGACTTCCGCTGGGAGTCGCTGCTCGCGGGAGCGGTGTTCCTGGTGGTCTTCATCCCGTTCCGGCTCGCGGTCGTGGCGTTCCACCGGCGCCTCTCCCTGGGCGAGCCGCTGCGCAAGACCCTGCGCGTGAGTCTGGCGATGCAGCCGACGCTGGTGTTCACGCTGGTCGTGGCCGGCATCCTGCGCGAGCGGCTCGACGCACCGCCCTGGGTGTTCGGCGGGCTGATCGTGTACACCATCGTCAACACGCTGATCCCGGGCTTCGCCCTGCACGCCGCGCCCCCCGAGTTCGAGAACCCGCATGTCCTGCCCGCCGAGCTGCCGGCCTCCACGGGGGAGTCGCCCGCCGCCCGCGATTCGACGGCGGTCCGGCCCGGGCCTTAGACTGCGGCGTGCTCGCGGCCGCGCTGCACCTCGCGCCTCGGAGGCCCGAAATCCATGGCTGAACGCAAGTCCCGCCCCAACTTTTCCGGCGTGTGGCCGGAGGTGCGGCGCATCGCGCACGCCCACCGCCGCCGGTTGGCACTCGGGCTGTCGCTGATGCTGGTCAGCAATCTCTCGGGAATGGTGCTCCCGTTGACCTCCAAGTTCCTGATCGACGAGGTCATCGGCAATCAGCGCGCCAACCTGCTCGGGCTGCTCGCCGCTGCCGCCGCGGGGGCGACCCTGGTCCAGGCGGGCACCTCGTTCGCGCTCTCCCAGGTGCTCGGCGTGGCGGCCCAGCGCGCGATCACCGACATGCGCCGCAGCGTGCAGCGGCACGTCATGCTGCTCCCCGTGCGCTACTTCGATTCGACCCAGACCGGCGTGCTGATCTCGCGCATCATGACCGACGCCGAGGGCATCCGGAACCTGGTGGGAACCGGCCTGGTCCAGCTCGCCAGCGGAATCGTCACCGCCGCACTCGCGCTCGGCGTGCTGTTCTACCTCAACTGGCAAATGACGCTGGTGACTCTCGTCATCCTCGTGACCTTCGGCGCGATGATGTCGGTGGCGTTCACCCGGCTGCGGCCCCTGTTCCGCGAGCGCGGCAAGATCAACGCCGAAGTCACCGGGCGCCTCGCCGAATCCATCGGCGGCGTGCGCATCGTCAAGTCCTACGTCGCCGAACGGCGCGAGCAGCGCGTTTTCGCCCACGGCGTGCACCGGCTCTTCCGCAACATCGCCAGCTCGATCACCGGGGTCTCCGCCACGACCGCCGCGTCGAGCGTCATCGTCGGCGTGATCGGCGTGATCATCATCATCTTGGGCGGCCGCGCCATGATCGAGGGGCGCATGACGCTCGGCGACTTCGTCATGTACGTCGTCTTCACCGGCATGGTGGGCGGGCCGCTGGTCCAGATCGCCTCGATCGGGACCCAGATCACCGAGGCTTTCGCCGGGCTCGACCGCATTCGCGAGTTGCGCGCGGTCCCGGCCGAGAACGCCGACGAGGCGCGGCGCGAGCGGGTCGCGGACGTGCGCGGCGATATCGAGTTTCAGGACGTGAGCTTCGAGTACGATCCCGGCGCCCCGGTGCTGCGTCAGGTCTCGTTCCGGGCGCCGAAGGGCTCGACCACCGCGCTGGTGGGCTCGAGCGGCTCGGGCAAGAGCACGCTCATCAGCCTGGTGATGGCGTTCAACCGCCCGCTCGCCGGGCGCGTGCTGGTGGACGGGCGCGATCTGGCGACCCTCCGGATCCACGACTTCCGCGCGCACCTCGGGGTCGTGCTCCAGGACAACTTCCTGTTCGACGGCACCATCGCCGAGAACATCGCCTTCGCGCGCCCGGCGGCCACCCGGGCGCAGGTCCTCGCCGCCGGGCGGATCGCCCACTGCGAGGAGTTCGTCGCGGGATTCGAGAAAGGCTACGACACCGTGGTGGGCGAGCGCGGGATCAAGCTCTCGGGCGGCCAGCGCCAGCGCGTGGCGATCGCCCGGGCCATCGTCGCCGACCCGCGCATCCTCATCCTCGACGAGGCGACCTCGAGCCTCGACAGCGAGAGCGAGGCGCAGATCCAGGACGGCCTGCGGGCGCTGCGGCGCGGGCGCACCACGTTCGTCATCGCCCACCGGCTCTCGACCATCGTCAGCGCGAATCACATCCTGGTGCTCGAGCACGGCGAGATCGTCGAGCGCGGCACGCACGCCCAGCTCCTGGCGCTCGGCGGGCGCTACCGCCAGCTCTACGACCGCCAGTATCAGCTCGAGACCGACCGCTTCATCAACCCGGGCGAGGATTTCACGCCCGACCTGCCGGCGCCGAAGATGGCCGAGCCGGCCGAGAGCGGCGGGAGGCCGGGGTCGCTGTGACGCGCGCGCCGCGCGCGGGCGCGGTTCGTGCAGGCGCGGCGTATGCAGGCGCCGTACCGACCGGGTGCGTCCGGTGCGGCCGGCGGCGGACTCCGGACCCCGCCGGTCCGCCGCCGGCACGGGCCTATTTCACCCGCAGCAGCCGCCCGATCGAGAACGCACGTGGATCCCCCGCCGCCTGGACCAGGATCTTCTGCAATTCGGGCGTCTTCCCGGTCAGCAGCGCCTCGTCCTCCTCGGTGAACGCGAGGGCCGTCCCCGCCGGCAGCCGGCCGTCGGCGCGCGCCGACTCCAGCCAATCCGAGCGCAGGTAGCCCACGACCATCGTGTCGCCCGCGAAGCGCACGCTGAAGCTCGCGTGGCAGAGCAAGGCCGGGAACAGATTGCAGCGCGCGGTCTCGGCGGAGTCCGGCGCGAGATCGAGGAACAGATGACTCCCGAGGCGCACCACCCGGCCGGCGTAGACGGTCGTCACGCCGTCCTCGCGCTGGGTGGCGCGGAACGACTGGTGCGGCGTGGCTTCGATGGTCCAGTCCCCGCCCGGTTCCCAGTAGGTCTCGTCGAACAGGTTGCCGCCGGTGGAAGGCGGCGACAACCCCTTCCACTTGCCCAGCATGCGCGACTCCGCGACCACCTCGGCGCCATCCGAGAGCGGGAAGAGCGACGAGGCGACGCAGCCCGCCGAGGCGAGGAGCAGGGCAACGAGAGGAACGAAGTATCGGTCGCTCACGAGATCCTCCGCGCGATTCCGGGAAGGGGCGGCGCTCCCGGGACGGAGCGCGGCGCCACCTCCGTGTCGAGCGCTCAACTTACCACTTCTGAGCGCCGGCGCGGGGGGCGGTCACGGCCACGGGGCGCCGCCGCGCCTCGCGGTTCCGAGCCCGGGCGGCACGCCCTCCCCGGCCACGATCCCGACGCCGTGCCGCGCGAGCCGCTCGCGCACCTGCGCGTCGCCGGCGGGGTCCACCGGCCGCGTGAGGTCCCAGAGGAAGCGGACGCGGAAGCCGGCCTCGGCCGCGTCTCCGGCAGTCCAGAGGCAGCAGAAGTCGCGCGCCAGGCCACACACGTGGACCTCCTCCACCCCGCGCTCGCGGAGGTAGCCGGCGAGGCCGGTCGGCGGGCGATCGCCATCGGGACTCCAGTTGTTGCGAAAGCCGCTGTAGGAGTCGATCGCGGGGTCGGCCCCCTTGCGGATGATCGCGGCGACCACGCTCCACGGAAGATCGCCGTGCAGCTCCGCCCCTGGCGTGCCCTGCACGCAGTGATCCGGCCACAGCGTCTGGGGATGCCCATGGAGCTGAGTGCTCTCCAGCGGCCTGCGGCCGGCGTGCGAGCTGGCGAACGACACGTGGCCGGGCGGATGCCAGTCCTGGGTCGCGACGCAGAGGTCGTACGCGCCCGACGTCATGAGCCGGCCGATCGGCGCCACCAGACGGTCGCCCTCGGCGACCGCGAGCGCGCCGCCCGGCATGAAGTCGGGCTGCATGTCCACGACCAGCAGCGCGGTGGCGGGCCGCTGCGGGCGCCCGGCGGGTTCAGCGTGCATCGGGGCCTCCCCTGCGCGCGCGACGCGGGCGGGCCTCGCCGCCGCTCAGCGGATCGCCAGCCGGCGACCGGCGCTGCCGTCGGGCTTCACGATCCACACTTCCGAGCGCGGCCAGTTGCCTCGGATGACGGCGAGGCGCCGGCCATCGGGCGACCAGCGGCCGAAAAAGCCGCCGGTGACGGGCCGGACCCGCCCGCCGTTCACCGGCACGGTGTACAAGCGCCGCCCCTCACCGGCAAAGAGGATGCGCTTGCCGTCGGGGGACCATCCGGGGAAGAACCCCGCGGCCAGCGGACGCACGCCGGAGCCGTCGGCGTTCATCACGCACACCGTGTCGCGGCCCGAGGCGTAGGAACGGTAGAATACCAGTTGCCGCCCGTCGGGGGACCAGACCGGGTTGAACTCGCGGCCCGAACCCGCGCCCACGCGACGCAGGCCGCTACCGTCCGGGCGCACGGCGAAGATCCTCCTCCCGCCGGCGCGGGCCGAGGAAAACGCGATCTCGGACCCGTCGCGCGACCAGTCCGGGGCCGAGTCGGCAACGGAATCGGGCGCGAGCGTCGTGCGTTCGCTGCCGTCGAGCCGCATGACCTCGAGCCGGGCCGGGGCGTCGCGCTTGTGCGGCGACGACTGGAAGACGACGCGCTCGCCGTCGGGCGACCACGATCCCCACAGGTCCCAGCCGGGCCCCTGGGTGAGGGCGACGCTCATCGAATCGTCCACGCCGACCCACTCGAGGCGGTAGACGCCGCGTTCCAGCACCGAGAGCAGGAGCCTCCTGCCGTCGGGCGACCACGCAAGCGACTGGACGAAGACCGTGTCCGCCGGCGCCGCGGCCGGGGCCGGGATCGCCGCGGGCTCGGCCGCGCGCGCGGGCGCCGCGACTCCGGAGGCACAGAGCGCGAGTGCGAGCGACAGGTCACGCCACGAACGATGCATGAGCACTCCCTTCGGGCGGGGCCCAGGCTGCGGCCGGCGCGGGCCGGGCGGGTTCAGCTCTCCAGCAGCTCCCGGGCGCGGCGGGTGGCGCACACCACCGCCTTGATGAGCGTCACCCTCAGGCCGCCGTCCTCGAGCTCGAGGATGCCGTCGATGGTGCAGCCCGCCGGCGTGGTGACCATGTCCTTGAGCTTGGCCGGGTGCTCGCCGGTGCGCAGCACCATCTCCCCCGCGCCGACCACGGTCTGCGCCGCCAACTCGGTGGCCATGTCGCGCGGCAGCCCCACCTTGACGCCCGCCTCCGCCAGCGACTCGATGATGATGTAGATGTAGGCGGGGCCGCTCGCCGACAGGGCGGTGATCGCGTCCATGTGCTTCTCGTCCGCGATCACCGTGCGCCCCACGGCCTCGAAGATCCGGCGGGCGATCTCGAGGTGTTCCTGGCGCGCGTGCTTGCCCATCGCGATCCCGGTCATGCCCACGCGGATCAGGCACGGCGTGTTGGGCATGGCCCGCACCACCGGCACCGGCTCGCGCAGGTGCTTTTCGATGAAGGCGGCGCTCACCGACGCGGCGACCGAGATCAGCAGCTGCGAAGGACGGAGCACCCCGCCGATCTCCGACATGACCAGCGGCACCTGCTGCGGCTTGACCGCGAGTAGCACGATGTCCGCGTCCTGGACCGCTTCGGCGTTCGAGAGCGTCCCCGCCACGCCGAGACGCTCGCGCACCAGTTCCAGCCGCGGCCCGTGCGCGGTGGTGACCGTCACCCGGGAGCGGTCGATCGCGCCCGCCTCGAGCAGCCCCTGAATGAGCGTCTCGCCGAGCTTGCCGGCCCCGAGCACCGCGAGCCTGCGGTCCTTCAGCACGAGGCGACCCTCTGGGCGGTCGACGCCACGCGCCTACCGCCGTCTTCTTGTGGCACCGGCGCCCTTCCGGGCCCGCGATTTGGCCGGCGCCCGGCGCCGCGACGCCTTGCGTGCGGGCTTCGCCTTGCGTGCGGGCTTGCGCGCCGTGCGCCGCTTCGCCGCCCCACCTCTCGCCGTCTTCTTGCGCCCCGCCTTCGCCCGGGAGACCTTCCTGAGCTTCGCGGTCTTCTTCCGGACCGGCTTCCTCGCCGCTTTGGCCTTGGGCTTCGCTTTGGCCTTGGGCTTCGCCTTGGCCCTGCGCTTCGCCTTGGCCTTGGGCTTTGTCTTGGATTTCGCCGTCTTCTTGGGCGCCGCCGCCGGTTCCTGCCTCGCCGCTGACTTCAGCGAGTGGACAGCGAAGCGCACACCGTGCGGGTCGAGGCACATGGCGATCCAATCGCCGCCCGGGACCTCCATGGGCCCGTTCCAGACCTGGCCGCCCAGCCTCCTGACGGTCTCCGCGGCCTGCTTCGAATCCGCGACCATCGCGTAGGGCAGCCAATGGGACGGGGCCGACATGCTCGCCGGCTTGTCGTACATCCCCCCCATGGCCACTCCACCGCGACCGTACATCTGGTAGGTCCCCAACCCGGGGCCCATGTCCATGGACCCGGTTCTCTCCCACCCGAAGAGGCGCTCGTAGAAGGCGAAGGCGGCCTGAGAATCGGTGGTAGCCAGCTCGTGCCAGGAGAAGTCCCCCAGGGTCGGCTTGCCGTCACCCATCGGACCCTGCGCCGGGGTAAAGGCCGCGAACACCGCCCCCTGCGGATCGGCGATCACCGCGAAGCGGCCGACGCTGGGGATGTCCGTCGGCTCCTTCACCACGGCGCCCCCGAGCGCGGCGGCGAGGCGCGCGGTCTGGTCCACGTCGGGCGTGCCGATGTAGGTCAGCCAGCTAGGCGGGGCTCCCATCGCCTTCGCGTCCTCGGGCAGCATCATCAACCCCGCCATCGGCACACCCTTCGCGACGAACATGGAGTAGGACGGGTTCTGCTGCCAGGCCTGCGTCGTCCAGCCGACCACGCGCGTGTAGAAGGCCGCGGCGGCCTCGGGATCGGTGGTCATGAGTTCGTGCCAGACAAAGCGCCCGCGGACTGCGGCGTCGGACATGACGGACCTCCACGAAGTCGAAGCGTAAAGAGCGTGCCGGGAGCGCTCCCGAGCCTCCGGCCGAGACTCCTGCGAACGATTCGGAGGTCGCGCGGGCCCGCCGACCTCTCGGGCTTGCGGGCGCGGCCTCCTGCGCCGGCAGTCTACGACGCCGGGATGATCCCTGGCCAATCGAGGCTTCGCCAACGGCCGCCGCGCGAAGCTCCATGCGGCGGGGAAGCGCCCCGCGAGCCCGCGAATCCGCGCGCGGCCGGTATCACGACCCTGGCGCTCTCCCGGCCCTTCGGGGGCCCATTCAAGGGTGACGCCGGGGCTGCCAAATCTGACGAGGGCGCTACCAAGCCTGGCAGGCCGCGGTTGCCTGCCATCGTCCCGGTTCGCGCCGGTAGGCAGGTGAATCTCGCTCGCGCACAACGGAATGCCCATCGCGCCAGACCGCCTGAAGAAGATGGCGCGATCCATGCTGCAGCGGGCCGCTTCCCCCGAAACGGACCGCTCCGGAGCCCCGGGAGTGAGGCTCCAGCGCCCCAGCGTGGCCGTGCGTCTGACCGGGAACCGAGGTCTGGAACGGGGGTGACCGATGGCTACGGAGCGCTGGAGGCATGGGTTCCCGCGCCGGGTGGCGACCTGCTGGGCCGGCGCGGTTCTCGCGTGCGCGGTGACGGTGCTGGCGGCGAGCCCAACTCCGGCCGAGACCGGCGACGGCTTGGGGCCGCGGTGGGAAGCCGGCAGCGAGGGGATCGTACTGGGGTTCGGCGCGGGGTTCGGATCGCAGTACGCGACCATGGGGTTCCGGGGGTTCATCGGCACGGACTACCTGACGGCCGAGGCGGCCTTCGGCACGGAGCCCTTCGTCTGGAGGCCCACCTACGCGGTCGGCGGCTCCGCGCTCCTCCTGAACCCGCGGAGCCCGATCCGGCCGAAGCTGTCGGTGCTGTTGAAGAGCAATGCCTCGGCGGTCGCGGTGTTCGAGCCGGAGCAAGAGGGCAAGATCCAGAAGGCCGTGGAGTACGAGCCCGTCCTGGGCCTCGCCTGGCTGGCCGGAGCCGAGATCTTCCCATTCCGCGGTGACCCGGGATCGGTCGAGGTGTCCGTGGGCTGGAGGATGCCCTTCGGTGGCATGGCGAAAGTCGAGGAGAAGGCGAATGTCCTGCTGGACCGGTATGGCCCGACCGGACACGAGGTCGCGACGCCGCGGCTGGACCACCTCAGCTTCTCGTTGGGTCTGAACTACCGCTGGGGCGGGGAATAGCGCGCTCGGGCAACGCCGCGCGGACTCGGGAATCGCGCGGCCACCCCGGGCAATGATCGAACAGCATGCTGGTCTCCGAGCCGAGGCTCGGAGAGAGGAGGCCGTGATGACTCCCATCAAGACGACGGCCGTGGGGCTGCTCGCGCTTTCGCTCGCGGTCATGGCGCTGGCGAGTTGCTCCAAGGACTCGCCGACCGAGCCGGGGGCCAAGTCGACGCCGGCGGTCAATCCGGTGAAACCCAACGCCAACGCGCGAATCCAGATGCAGTCGTTGATCGGCAATCAGGCGAGTTGGAGTTCGATCTACGAGATGAGGCCCGCGGGCCCGTCGGGCTGCGGCTTCCGCGGCTGGCTCGACGGCCATGGCGTGATCGGAGGTCTGGGCGCGTCGGGGAACGTCCAATGGTACACGCGGCTGCCCTACACGCTGCGACAGGTGGTTCCGCTCTCGGCGACGTGTTCGGCTCCCAACGGGATGCTGGTGGTCGGCAAGCACGACACGGACGGCGACGGCGCGAGCGAGCTCGGGTACGCGTGGCTCTTCACGTCGTCCGGGAGCATGGCGCAGACCGAGCTATTCTCCTCCGACAGCTCGGATGTCTGGGTGAACGGAGTCGCGGTGATCTCGGACTCGGCGTTCGTCGTCGTGGGCGGGGAGCGGACCGCGGCCCGCGCCAATCCGCTCGTGGCCACGATCGCCCTGACCGACGACGGTCGTCTCGCGAAGCGATCCTGCCTGGTCCTGACCACGATGAGCAACTGCATGTTCACCGACGTCGTCCTGGATCCCGCGGGGCCGAGTGGTGGAGCGCTCACGCTCATCGCGGCATCTTCGGTGGACATCGGCACCAATGGCGCGATCAAGGTCCACCGAGTCACGGTCGAGTACCCGGGGCTGACCTCCGCGACGCTCGACTGGAGCCGCGAGATCGCCGGGGCGGGACCCTCCTGCGCGACCACCGACCTTCTGATCTCCGGCGACCGCCTTTACGTCAGCGGGGACACCGACGACGCGGCCAAGAGCCCGCCTTCGAGCGGGGGCTACTGGAGGTCGGGACTGGCCGCGCGGCTCACGTTTGCGGGAGACCTCGTGTGGTCCAGCGTCGTTCGCTTGTCCGATCGTTCCGATCGCTTCGACTTCGTCGTTCCGGTCCACGATGAGGTGTACTTCATGGGCGACGGCGCGAGCTTCATGAAGTCCAACACCAAAGAGATACTCGGATACGGATGGATCGCGAAGCTCGCCCCGGCGACCGGAGAACTGCTGGCCAATCTCACGTTTGGCGATGACACCTACGCATCCGGATTCAACTCCGGCTTCTACGATGGAGGGAAGATGTACTGTGGGGGCACGACCCATTACGAGATCAGCGGAGAATCCTACCAGGGGTGGTTCTGCGGGATCGACGTGAGCGGCACGATGGCGTCTCCCGCGCCGCTGGATTCGAAGCCCGCTGCCATCGGCGACCGGATCGGAGACTTCCGGAGGGCGCGCGATGAGGTGAGGTAGCGACCCGCGGGCGCCGAGAAGAGCCGGCGGTGGCGGCTTGGGACACGCTGGCTGCCCACCACGTGGAGGTAGATGGCCCGTTCTCCCACGGACCCCGTCTCGTCCGCCAGCTTCGCCGTCGCGGCGGGACTCACACCACCGCGACCTTCACGCAATGGATCGGCGGGAGCGAGTCGTAGAGGCACTCCCATTCCTCGCCGCCCTCCCGCCCGATCCAGAGCTGGCCGGTCGTGGTGCCGAAGTAGAGCGCGGGGGTCTTGAGCCGGTCCGCGCCCATCGCGTCGCGCAGGACCGTGAAGTAGCTCCGCTTCTTGGGCAGCCCGCGGGCGAGCCGCCGCCACGAGTCCCCTCCGTCTTCGCTGCGCCACACCGCGGGGCTCCCGCCGGGACAGGTGCGCGTCATCGGCTCGAGCGGCATCACGTACACCGTGTCGGCGTCTTGCGGGTGCACGACGATCGGGAAGCCGAAGTCGGACGGCAGTCCCTTGGCGATGGACCGCCAGGTGCGGCCGTGGTCGTCGCTGCGCAGCACGCCGATGTCCGGCCTTGGGCCCCCGGGCCCCGACCATTCGGACCAGCCGCCATGGTTCTGCATGTAGAGCCGCCCGGGCGCGTCCTCGTGACGCGCGATCTTGTGCACACACTGGCCGAATTCGGGATAGGGATCGGGCACGAAGCCGGCGCCGACCCCCTGGTTGGAGGCCTTGAAGGTCGCGCCGCCGTCTTCGCTCAGGTAGTGCCCGCCGGTGGAGATTCCGAGGTGCACGCGGTTGCCGTCGCGCAGGATGGTGTGCATGCAGAGCCCGCCGGCCCCCGGCTGCCACTTCCGGGCGTGCTCGTGGTTGCTGATGCCCGGCACCATCTCCCAGGAGTCACCGCCATCCTCGCTCCGGAAGAGCGACGCCGGCTCGACGCCGCACCACAGCTCCTTCTTGCCGTCGCCGGTCTCGAGCGACCAGATGTTGGCGAGCGCCCGCCCGTCGTCCTTGGGGAACGCGGGGGCCGCGGCCGTCTCCTTGAACGTTTTCCCGAGGTCGCTCGAGCGCAGGACCTTCATGCCGAAGAAGGGGTTGCAGCTCGAGGCATAGAGGCGCGGCGTGCCGCGCGTGTCGATCAGCGCCGAGTACACGCCCACCCCCGGCCCGAAGGGCCCACGCAGCGCAAAGCTGCCGCGGCTCTTCGCCGCCTCCGCGACGAACAGGCCCTTCTTGGTTCCGATCGAGAGAACGACGCGCTCCGCCATGTTCAGCCTCCTGAGACCGCGGGCAGGATCGTGAGGACGTCTCCCGGCTGGAGCGCCGTGTCGAGCCCTTCCCGGTCGCGCACGTGGTGCGAGTTCACGAACAAGTTCACGTGGCGGCGCACGCGACCGGTCTCGTCGCAGACCCCGCCGTACAGGGATGGGTGGCTCCGTTCGAGCTGTGCCAGCGCGTCGCGCACGGTCGGCGCCGACAGGAACAACTCCGAGGCGCCCTCGCAGTACTGGCGCAGGGCGCCTGGAACGACAATCGTGATGGTCGTCGATCGAGCCATGGTGCGGGACCCCCTCGGCCACCGCGGCGAGGATACTCTTCCACCCCACCGTGGCGCCAGAGCCCCCGGTCGGTCACAAAGTCGGCACACACGAAGACGGCCGCCCGGGGTGCCGGGCGGCCGTTCCGTTTCGAGCTCGGGTTCAGTGTGCGAGCGCGGCGAAGGCGGCCTCACCCGCACGTGACATCCGGGCCCCTGCCGTAGCGGGGAGCGGGAATCCCGCTCCGCGGCCCCCGGGCGCGCCGGCGCGAAGTGCACCTCGAAGGCGCGGCCCACTACCAGATTCGGCCGCACGCCCTCGAGCGCGAAGGCGATCGGACGCTGCACTATCGCCCGCCGCCGCTACTGCGATTCCGCGACTCCGCCCTTCGGCGCGGCGCCCCGGCCGATGGTCTCGTCGAGGAATGCGGCCATGCGCTCGTAGTAGTAGATCCGGTTGTCGAGCTTCTGGAACCCGTGGCCCTCGTCGGGCGCGATGAACACGCGCGGACTCTGCCCGCGGTCCTTGAGCGCCACGGCGAGTTGCATCGCCTCTTCGACCGGCACGCGCGGATCGTTGAAGCCGTGCGCGATGAACATCGGCACGTTGATCTTGTCGGCCTTGTGGACCGGCGAGACGCTGGTGAGGAACTCGGGATCGCTGAGCGGACCGTATTCGACCTCGCGCAGCGCGCGGCGGTAATCGGCGGTCTTCTCGAGGAAGGTCTTGAGGTTGACGACGCCGACCAAGTCGACGCACGCGCCGAACATGCGCTCCTGGCGCTCGCCGCGATCCACCCGCTCCTGGTCCTCGACCACGCACGCCACCGACATGTAGCCGCCGTACGAGCCGCCGGTCGAGGCGATCCGGCTCGGCGTCGCATAACCGTTGGCGACCAGCCACTCGGCGGCCGCCACGCCGTCCTTCACGCTGTCCCAGCGCTGCTTGTAGTTGTCCAGCATCTGGAACCCGCGGCCGAAGCCGGTGCTGCCGCGCACGTTCGGCATCAACATGCCGTAGCCGCGCGACAGCAGGTACTGGTCGGTCGGATAGAAGCCAGGACGATGCTGGCCCTCGGGCCCGCCGTGGTAGTCGATCACGAACGGGATCGGCGTTCCCTTGACGTAGCCCGTCGGCAGGTAGAGCAGCGCCGTGATCTCGAGCCCGTCGAAACTCTTGTAGGTGACCAGCTCGGGCAACGAGAACGACGACAGGTCCACACCCTGGTCGTCGGCCCAGGTAATCTGACGCGTGATCGGAGCCCCGCCCTTGGGGTCGAAGGTCGTGGCGTAGGCGGCGCTCGCCGTGCGGCCGCTGCTGTTCGTCCACACCAGCGTCACTCCCCCGAATCGCAGCGGGAAGACCACGCCGCGCTCCATCTCGGGCAGCGCGATCGGCTTGAAGTCGGGCAGCGAATACGCCGTCATGACGCCGAATCCGCTCTGGTTTGCGATCGCGACCATGAACTGCCGCGTCTCGTTGACCTCGGCGCCGTCGAGCTCGAAGCGGTCGAGCGACGCGATCGGCTTGCGCACCTTGCCGGACTCGAGATCGCGCACGAACAGCTTCGACTTGCCGTCCTCGAGGTCGGAGGTCATGAGCACCGCGCGCTCGCCGGGCATGTAGCCGGCCAGCTCGCCGGCCGCCGTGCCGTCGGCCGGCTTGATCGTCAGCTCCTGGAGCTTGCCGCGCTTCACGTCCAGCTCGTAGACGTGCGCGTCCGACGCCGACACGTAACGGCTCACCAGCAGGCGCGACCCGTCGGCGGACACGTCGGCGGCGCCCCAGGCGCCCTTCTCGGCGAGAATGCGCGTGCTCTTGCCCGCCGCCAGGTCCCAGCGATAGAGGTTGAAGTCCGTGGGGCTGTCGTCGTTGGCCGAATAGACGAACCCGGAACCGTCCCGGAGCCACAGGTTGACGCGCGCCTGGACACGTGGCTTGGAGAGCAGCGTCTTCGGCTGAGTCCCCGGCTTGGCGGGCAGCTCGAGCAGGCTCAGCGCGGTGTATTCGTTGCCGCCCGGAGCGTGCATCAGGATCACGTGCTTGCCGTCGGGCGACGCCGAGAAGCCGGCAAGGCCGTCGGGATAGTCGGTGAGCTTGGTGAAGGTGGCGACGCCCGGCTCGTACGACAGCGCCTCGCCCTTCCTCTCCGGCACGACCTGATAGAGCTGATACACGCCCTCGGGCCGGTCGCGCACCAGCAGCGAGCCGTCCGGCAGGTAGGTGGCCGATTGAGGCGAACGAATTTTCAGGAACTGCTGAATCGACGGTTGGGCGCCATCGGCCCGGATCATCTGGGCCGCGTTCGGCGCCGCGATCGCGAGTGCGGCGACCAGGAATGACAACGTGCAAGTGCGATATCGCATGGCCGGCTCCGGTGTGAGGAGTGAGTCGAGAGATCGGCGGCAGTCTAGCACCGGCGGGGCCGCCACGGAGAACGCCACGGAGCCCGACGCCTGCCCGCGGCGCGTCGTCGGTCGCGACTCCAGGATGTGCGCGGGCGGAGCCCGACCGAGGAGGCCACCGCCCGGGCGACGAGACCCGAGCGGAGAGGGCCCGCGAGTGCGCGGGCGCACGGGCGGGGTATCTCGACTCTGGACGATGCGACCCGCCGGGCGTAGGCTTTTCGCGATGCCTCGAAGCGCGATTCGGACCGCCCTGCTCCGCAACGTACGGTGTCGCCTGCTGTTCGCGACTCTTGCGTTGACGCCGATCATGGCGTGCAACCAGGACCAACTGGTGGGTCCGCTGGCCTGGCCCGATGTCGAACTCGAGCTGCGGGTGGGCGAGCATCGGCATCTGCCGAAGCTCCAGCTCGACGTCGGCTTCGAGCGCGTCACGAGCGACTCGCGCTGCCCGACGCAGGTCACGTGCGTCTGGGAGGGGGAGGCCACGGTCCACGTGTGGCTGCTCCACGCGCGAGACGACTCGGTCTTCGTCGCCTTGAGCCTGAGGGGCGGCACTCCGGACGCGTCCGCCTCGGTGGACACCCTGGGCTTCCGGATCACCGCCCTGCGGCTCGATCCCTACCCCGCGGAGCCGGAACCGATCCCGGAGAACCTGTACGTCTTGAGGCTCAAGATCGAATAGGTGCGGTGCCGCGCGCGCCACCGCGACTCCTCCGACACCGGCGGTCCCCGGGGTTCGCTCGATCGTCAGGGGCCGGCGGTGGCCTGGACCCGGAGGTCCGCTGTGCCAGCGCTTGCGAGCCACTCCGTCCCCCCTGGGTGAGCACGGTGGGGATCGCCCACCACCTACCCACACGTGCAAGGACTCGACTAGACTCCTGCGCGCGGGAGATATGGTGCCGGTCGCCCGAGCAGTGGACGTTTCCGCTGGAGGTGGACATGGCCGTGTCTCTCCATCGCTCCGGATTCGTGGTTCTCGGAGCGTGGCTCCGACCGCGCCGGTCACTTCGGTCCGCGAAGGGCGCGCGGCGCGGCGCCTTCGCCGCCGCGGCGATGTTCTCCGTCCTAGCGGCGGCGGTGACAGCGACGCCTGCACCGGCCGCCCCGGGCACCACGGTCGCCGGACCGACCGCCCTTTCCCGCGCACAACAGCTGCTCGAGGCGAAGCAACCGAAGGAGGCACGTCTCATCCTCGAGCCGCTGGTCCGCCGTCAGCGCGGGAACCCGGAGCCGCTCTATTGGCTGGGGAAAGCGAACCTCGAGGAGGGGCGCATCGAGCAGTCCGTCCGGCTCGCTCGCTTGGCAGTGTCCCTGGGCGACACCGTCGCCCGTTACCACACCCTGCTGGGGCAAGCGCTGTGGCGGTGGACCTCGGACCCCGACCCGGCCCGGGTCGCCGAATCCCAAGCCGAGTTCGAGCGGGCCATCGCCCTCGACTCGACCAGCGTCGCGGCCCGCCTGGGGCTCCTCGAGCTTTATCTCGGCCGGCCGGGGACACGCGCCGACTCCCTGCGGCATGCCTTCCTCGTCCCCGATTCGATCCCCGGGCGCGTGCTCGAAGTGAGCTCCGGCCCGATCCGGGTATCGGCCCGTGCGATGGCCTTGCTCCAGCACCTGCCCATTCTCCTCATCATGGTGGTGCTGCTCGCGACCGGCCTGGCGGTCGGACTCATGCGCCAGGGCGATCCGGCGGCATTCCGCTTTGCCCTGTTCTGCGTCGCATGCACCATGGACGTGTGGGTCAGACTGCCACTCGTCGGGCTGTGGCCGCTATGGCTCCAGACTTACGTGGGGGTGGCGTCGTACGCCGCTTTCCCCGTGCTTGCGGTGGCGGGCATGCAACTTTTCGCCAGCTTCCCCAACCCCTCGCGCTGGGGGCGAGTCGTCCTGCGCTGGCAGTGGATCCCGATCGTCTTCTTCGCCTGGGTCGCGCTCGGGGATCTCGCATCTTTCCTCGGGGACATGTTCGAGTCGTTCGGGCCGTTCGCCGACGCCATGCGCCCCTTCCGTGTGCAGTACCCGTGGCCGGCGCTCACGGCGCTCCCCCTGCTGCTTTCGCTCCTCATCGCCCAAAGGTGGGAGACCCGCCGCCAGCCGCGGAAGCGGCTCCGCACTCTTGAGTGGGGCCTGTTCATCGCGTTCCTCAGCGGGGGACTATTGATCGGCGTCGACGCTTGGCCCTACTCCTGGGGAAGCCGGGCGCTGGCGGTGCTCGCGTACCGGCTAGGCAATGTTGCGGGGCCGCTCGGTATGCTCCTCGGGTTCCTGCTCGTGTCCCATGCCGTCGTGGCGCGGCGGGTGTTCGGGCTGCGCCTGCTCGTCCGGCGCGGGCTCCAGCACCTCCTGCTCTCGCGCGGCGTGCTCATGGTCGAGGGGGTGGCCATCTTCCTCGTGCTGGCGCTGGGGCTCCAAGACTCGCTCAGGCCGCTGGCCGGGTCGCTGCCCGCCGTGGCGGGCCTCTCGGTGGCCGGCACGTTCCTGATCGCCGCGACCCTGCGGCGAGTGAACCGACCGCTGATGCGCGTCCTGGACGAACGCTTCTTCACCGAAGCCTACGACGCGCGCCGGGTGCTCTCGGGCCTCGCGGGCCGAATCTCCAGGCTCGCCGATCGGGAGGCGATCCTCGAGGCGGTCGGACCGGTGGTGTCCTCCGCACTCCACCCGGCCCGCCTCGCGTTCCTGCTCCGCGACCCGGATGGCCGCTTCGCCCCCGCCTGGTGCGGCGAGGTCCGCGGTCGGCGAACACCCGCGACCCGGGGCACCGTCACCCCCGAAGACATGGAGGAGCTGGCAGTGGCGCTGCGGGCGCTGTCGGACGGGGAGACCTGGTTCTCGTGGCCGCCGTCGCGGGAGCAGGTGGATGCCGGGCTCGACTTGACGCGCCCGGCCCCGTTCGAGCAGCTCCTGGCGCTGCGCACCGGGGACGAGCTGGTCGGGGCACTCGCGCTCGCGACCAAGCTCTCGGAGGAGCCCTACACGAGCGAAGACCGGGAGCTGCTCGAGGCGGTGGCCGCCCAGATGGCGCTGGCGCTCCGGAACGCGGCGCTCGTCGAGGTCGCCCGCCGCGAGGCCCGGCAGGCGCGCGACCTCGAGATCGCCCGCCGGGTGCAGCGGAGCCTCTTCCCACGGGTCCTGCCCGCCATCGAAGGCTGGGACCTGGCGGTTCTCTGCCGTCCGGCGCGCGAGGTCGGCGGCGACTACTACGATCTCTTCGAGGTCGGCCCCGGCCGGTTGGCCGTGGCGCTCGGCGACGTCACCGGCAAGGGCCTGGGCGCCTCGCTCCTCACCGCGGGCCTGCACGCCATGGTGCGCAGCCACCTGCCGCAGCGGTCGCATGACCTCGGCGGGCTGACGCGCGAGATCAACGACCACCTCCTCGCGTCCACACCACCCGAGATCTTCACCACCCTCTTCCTCGGCGTGCTGGACACATCGAGCGGAACGCTGCGCTACGTGAACGCCGGACACCCGCCGCCCCTGGTGCTCCGGCCGGGAGCCGCGGCCCCGCTGCGCCTCGACACCGGGGGACTGCTCGTGGGGATCCTGCCGAACCTGACCTTCCAGGCGGGCGAGGCGACCCTGCCTCCCGGCAGCACGATGCTCGTCTACAGCGACGGCTTGAGCGAGGCCGAGGCCGCCGGCGGCGCGATGTTCGAGGAGGAGCGCATCGTTGCGGGCCTCAAGGCAGGGGAGGGTGCGGCCGGGGCCGCGGCCGGGTGCTCCGGGGCGGCACCCGTGCTTCAGACCCTGCTCGCCGCGGTGGACGCATTCACGGCCGGCGCGGAGCAGAGCGACGATATCACGCTCATCGTGGTGAAGCGCGACTTCGCGAGCGGTGCGCCGCCGGCTCGGAGCGCCGGCGTGGAGGCAGGCCATGCCGGCTGAGCGCCTCCGCGGGGGGCCGATGGGGCTGCTGCGCTACGTGCTGCTCGGGCTCTTCGCCCTCTCGCTCGCGTTGCAGGTCGGCGCGGGCGCCTGGGGCACGTTCCTCTGGGCGAGGCTGGGTCGGGCCTTCACCGGCGAGGGCTATATCGACGTGGACTATGAAATGGCCGCCCGGATACGCCGAGCGGGCGGCTACCCACTCGGCGGGGTCAACGAGGGCGCGGCGGCCCACCGCGCGGGCTTGCGCCAGGGAGATTTGATCGTCGAAGTATCGGGCAGGCGCGTGGACGAGCATCCCGGGGCCTGGTACGGAATCAACTTCAGGGGCGAACCCGGCGAGACGCTGCGGGTGGCGTACCGGCGCGGTGCGGACCCGGAGGCCGCGGCCCGCCAGGCCGAGGCGATCGCACGGCTGGACGCGGTGCAGGGTGCATACGCTTGGGCGAGGGTCTGGAACGCCCGGGGAGACTCCGCGCGGGCGACAGCGGAACTGCGACGCACGGCGGCGCTGGATACGAGCGGGGCCCAGGCGATGGCCTTCCAGGCCGTGCTGCGCATCCAGGAGATGAGCGGGCACCGTGAGGCAGCCGAAGTCTGCCGCGCGATCCTGGCCCGCAGTCCGGGGCACGTGGCGGCGCTCTACCAACTTGGCAAGGCCGATCTGCTCGCCCGAGAGGATCTGGCCGAAGCCGCCGAGTGCTTCCGCCGCTATCTCGCGGCCGAGCCCGGGCCCGGCGAGCCCACGCGGGCTGGCGCGCACTGGAGACTCGGCATGGTCTACGAGCTGCAGGGCCGGCGCGAGGAGGCCATGGCCGAGTTCCGTGAGTCTCTCGACCTCGAGCCCAACAACTCCGCGGTCGTGATGATGCTGCGTGATCTGGAGCGCGCGACCCGCGGCCGAGGGGAAGAGGAGAAGCGCTAGGAGGACGGCTCCGGCCGAACACCAGGCTGGCGTCGGTTCGGACATCGGGCAGTCAGTGGTTCAGCACCGCACCACGTTTGCCGCGAGAAGCTCCCGCAACTCCCCGGGTCGCGGGGGCTCTCGGACACTGGCTCCGCGGACAGGGTGATGCTCGAGTCGCCAGGGCGTGCTTGCAGGCACTTACGGCGGCGTGAGGCAATACGCGGATCGGATCGCCGCAACCGGCCGCAGGATTCTGGTGGAATCCACGCGGGGCGCTCCCCGCACGATTCGCTGAGACCGTGGCCCGACACCCTCCCGTCTGGACGCGGGACGGGACGTGCTGGCAAGATACGCGGCAGGAAGACCGCGTCGCGAGGTGCCGCGTCATGGCCGCTGCAAGCGCTCGCCCGTCCCACCTGAGCTCTCCGGTGCGTCGGCCGCTCTTCCTGCGTTCACCGCTCCTCCTGTTGGCCCTCGCATCAGCTGCGCCGCTTCTCAGCGGCTGCGGCGGGCCACGCCCCAACGTTACCTTCCGCTTCCGCCAGCCCATCGGCGTCGTGGACAGCGTCTCCGTCGCCGGCAGCTTCAACGGCTGGAACTCGCGGGCGAACCCGCTCGCGGACGACGACTACGACGGCCTGTGGGAAGCGCGTCTGCGCGTGCCGCCGGGGCGCATCGAGTACAAGTTCGTGGTGAACCACAAGCTGTGGTTCACGGACTGGACGGCCGAGGACTTCGTGCCCGACGGCTTCGACGGGGTGAACTCCGTGGCGACCGTGGGCGACCACCCGGTCACCCTCGGCTTCACGAGCGTGATCGCCTCACCGCCCAAGCCGCGCGGCTCCGGCTGGCGCGAGAAGACGTTCACGTTCCGCCCCGCGACCAAGCCGGACTCCGTGAAGCTCGCGTGTTTCTTCAACCCGTGGACTCCGGTCCTCGTCCTCATGCGGGACGAGCGTGGCGACGGGACGTACCTGGCCTCGATGCGGCTGCCCCCGGGCAAGTGGCCGATCGCGTTCGTCGTGAATGGCTACACCTGGAACTGGGACACGCTCGGCCAGGGTGAGAACCGCGGCGAGACGACCGGACGGGCGCCATGATGGGCGCGTTCGGGCGCGGGCGATGGGCGGGAGGCTGACATGAACGGCGCCCCGGCTCCGAGCATCTCGGACGCGCCCGCGGCGCGCCCCCAACGGCCGCGCCCGCCCACGCTTCGTCTTCTGATCCTCGCGCTCACGGCACTGCCCCTCATCGCTCACCTCGCGGGAAGCGCCTGGTCACTCCAGGCGATGCGCAGGTGGGGAAACGTCGACCTGTCCCTCAACTACCCAGGTTGGGGCGATCTCAACCACCTGATCGCAGTCCGCAGATCGGGTGGATTCCTCATCGACGGAGATACGAGTCAACCACAGGGAGCGGGACTTCAGGGTCAGGACCTCATTACGGCGGTGAATGGCGTCACCGTCGCCAGGCGCCCTGGGGTCCTATACGAGGCGATGATGCACGGGCGCCCCGGAGACACGTTGACCATCGAGTGGTCCCGGGAAGGCCGGCGGATGATGGGTCGCGGCGTGCTCGGCCCGGAGACGCCCACTCATGTGAACATGGGGCTGCTCACCTTCCAAGCCGGCAGCGGAACTTTGGCGTGGAGCCTCGTCGGGCCACCGCTCCTGCTCGGGCTGCTCTTCCTCTCGCTCGGCCTGCTGGTGGGGCTCGTTCGGATCCGGGACGACGTGGCTTTCTCATTCGGCCTGTTCCTGCTCGTTCTTGGCCTCATGTATCGCTCCGCGTTCAACACTCCACTCGAGATCCTCTGGCCCGCCGGGCTGACGTTCGGCACCCACGCAGCCACCGCCCTGGCCAGCGGGTTTGCGTTCCTCCTCGGCATTCGCGTATTCGCATCCTTCCCGCTTCGCACGCGCATCGGCGCCTTCGCACTGAAGGCTCAATGGTGGGTGCTCGCCGCCTTCGGCGTGCTGGCCGTCGCCAGGGCGGTGCGACTCCTGGCGATCGAGTACGAGCCTCTCCGGCCGCTCCTCCCGGCGGCCCAAGCCATCCTGCGAGTGCCGCGGCCCGCGATCACCCCCATGTTGCTGACCCTGTTGGGACTCTTGCTGGCCGCACAGTGGTTCGCGGCGCGCCGCCACCCCACGCGGCGGGCGCGAGCCTTCGGCGTCTGGATGGCCGTGCTGTTCGCAGCCGCGGTGATCGGCGTCGTGGCCGACCGAATCCCCTGGAGCGGCACGAGCCGGACGCAAGCCATCGTCGCGCTCGTGCTCCAGGTCACCGTGCCCATCGTCCTCAGCATCGTCAGCCTGCTCGGCCTGGCCCATTCCATCGTCGCGCATCGCGTCTTCGGCCTGCGCGTTGTCGTGCGGCGCGGGCTCCAGCACCTGCTGCTCTCGCGCGGCGTCCTGGCGGTCGAGTTCGTGGCGCTCTTTCTGGTTCTTCTGCAAGTGCTGCGGGGCGGGCAATTCGAGTTCTCCGACTCGGTGCCCGCGGTCGCTTCCCTGGCACTGACGAGCGCTGGGCTTCTGGTCGTCGGGCTCGGGCGCATCAACCGGCCCCTCATGACGACGATCGACCGGCGCTTCTTCACCGAGGTCTGCGATGCCCGGCGCGTGCTGCTCGGACTCGGCGAGCAGGTCGCGCGACTCTCCGACCGCGGGGCCGTGTTCGAACGTGCCGGCGAGACTGTGGTCTCGACCCTCCACCCTGCCCGCATCGCGTTCCTTGGCCGCACTTCCGATGCCTGGACGTCGGCCTGGTGCCGCGAGGCGCGGGGCCGCCCGCCCGTCGCCGTCCAGTGCGGCGTCACCTCGGAGGAAGTGGCCCGGCTCGCGGGACCGCTCGCGTTCGTCGAGCAGGGCCGCGCCTGGGCCGAGTGCCTGGTCACCCGCGAGGAAGTGGACGCAGGGCGCGACATCCGCGCCCCTGCATCGTTCGAGCTGCTGATCGCGCTGCGGAGCGGCGAGGAGTTGCTGGGGGTCATGGCGCTCGCGGCCAAGCTCTCCGAGGAGCCCTACAGCCGTGAGGACAAGGAACTCCTGCAGGCGGTGGCCGTGCAGCTCGGTCTCGCCCTCAAGAACGCGGAGCTGGTCGAGGTGGCGAAGCGCGAGGCGCGGCAGGCCCGCGACATCGAGATCGCCCGCCGCGTGCAGCAGAGCCTCTTCCCGCAGGTCCTCCCGCAGCCACCGGGTTGGGACCTGGCAGCCTGCTGCCGCCCGGCCCGCGAGGTCGGCGGCGACTACTACGATCTGTTCGAGCCCGCGCCCGGGATGCTCGCGCTGGCGCTGGGCGACGTCAGCGGCAAGGGCCTGGGAGCCTCGCTCCTGACGGCGAGCCTGCATTCGACGCTGCGCGGGCGGCTCCCCGCGCAGCTCGACGACATCGCGGGACTGATGAGCGAGGTCAACGAGCACCTGGTGCAGTCCACCCCCGCCGGAATCTTCGCCACGCTGTTCGTCGGCCTGCTGGATACCGCGACGGGCCGGCTGCGCTACGTGAACGGCGGTCATCCGGCGCCCATGCTGCTGCGAGCGGTCGCGAGCGAGCCGGTGCTGCTGAGCGAGGGCGGACCGTTGGTGGGGATCTTGCCGGGGGCGCCGTTCACGGTGGGCGAGGTCGCGCTGGCCCCCGGCGACATGCTGCTCATCTACAGCGACGGGTTGAGCGAGGCGATGGACGCGGAGCAGCGCATGTTCGAGGAGAGCGGAGTGCTGCGGGCGCTGGAGGCGGCGCGCTCGCTCGACGCGGAGCCGGTCCTGCACGCGGTCCTCGACGCCGCGGATCGCTTCGTGGCCGGTTCCGAGCAGAGCGACGACATCTCGCTCGTTGTCGCGCGGAGGACGGTGGCCGCACCGCACGGTACCGATCGGTGTGAGCCCGACTCGCGCGCCGAGCCCTGGCAGCAGGGCTGACCCGCGAGGCATCGGGGCAGTCGGTGACAAGTCCGAGAGTCCGATCAGAGTTCCCTTCGCCCAAGAGCGAGAACCCCTCGCAACTCGCTGAGTCGCAGGGGGTCTCGGGTGCTGGCTCCTCGGGTAGGACGATCTTCGAATCGCCGAGGCGTTCCTGCAGGCCCTCGCGGCGGCGTAGGCGTCTTCCGCCGGGGATACCGGCCTGTCACCGGGTCAAGTCTGGAGCGAACGTCGCCCGCTCCGGTGAAGTGACTCCAGTCCGACGCTGTCATGACAAACCCGCCAGGTGGCGGGCCCCGGCCGATGCGTCGCATGTTTGATGTCGCGCGACTTGGTTGCACCGCAGCGCGTTCTGCCGAGCGGCGTGGCGTGGCACAGGCTGTGCTCGTTTGTGTCTTTTCCGCGCCGACGGTGGCCCAGGCCGCCGTGCTCGAGGCCGATCAGATGCGGCAGGGCCCGTCGCCGGGAGGAGCTTCTCGTGGGAACCGTGCCGCGTCCCACCCACGGCGTTCGCGCTCGACCTCGCGTGCCCCGGCTCGCCGCCCGCACATGCCTGCCCACAGCGATCTCCACCAGTCGGCTGGATGTCGAGCGGAACTCGATCGCCAGGGGCTCCGGGCCCTCGACCTCGATGATGCGAGCGACCCACGGGGATCCTCGCCGCTTCGCGCTGTTCATCGCCGGGCCCCCAGGAGCACCGACCCGCCGGCAGCCCGCAAGTCGCGGTTTAGTGAGCGCTTTTCTTGGATCCGTTGGCCGTCACCCGGAGGTCGCCATGTCACGTCTTCGCATGTTTCTGGCCAGTGTGCTCGGTCCGCTGGCGGTCCTCGCTTGCCCCGCGTTGGCAGACGTGTCGCCGCCGATCCCGGTGGATGAGTGGGCGGCAACGCTCGGGCGAAACCGCACACCTGCTGTCGAGCGTGGATTCGAGCCCGGTCGCGCGATCGGGCTCGACAGGGGCATCGAGCGGGAGCGCGGAGGCGGCGGCAGGGGGGCGCGCGCGTCCCGCGCCGCTTCGGCCCCGCCCGCATCGCCTGCTCCGGGAACCTACCTGGGGGGCGTCTCGGACGGCGCCGGTGGGATGATCGCGGTCTGTGCCGTCGGCCGGGAGGGATACAACTACATCTACGTGCAGCGCGTGAACTCGGCCGGCGTGCCGCAGTGGTCCACCGATGGCGCGGAACTGTGCAGCAGCCACTACGGCGGGACCAGCGATCCCGTCATCGTCGCGGACGTCGCGGGCGGAGCGATCGTCGCCTGGTTCGACATCCGTGACCCGGACGCCCACGCGATCTACGCCCAGCGGGTCGATGCCGACGGCAACGCGCTGTGGACGAATGGCGGCGTCCGACTCTGCGACCAGGCCCAGTTCTGGGACGGGTACCCCGTCATGGTCGCCGACGGCGCGGGCGGGGCGATCGTGGCGTGGGCCGATCGGCGCCTCGGTGGCAACGACATCTTCGCCCAGCGCGTCGATGCCAACGGCAACGCGCTGTGGACCTACAACGGCGTGGAGGTCGGCAGCTATTACCCGGGTTGGCAGGAGTCCCCCGTGGTCGGCTCCGATGGGTCGCAAGGTGCCATCATCTGCTGGATGGACGGTCGCAACCTCGGCTATAGCGTTCTCTATGCCCAGCGTCTGGACGCGTTCGGGGCGAAGCTGTGGGGTGGGTCCGGTACGCCGGTCTGCGCCATCGCCCCGGGGCACCAGCAGTCTCCCGAAATGAGCCGATTCTCGGGAGGCGACGTGTGCATCGCCTGGGAGGACCGCCGGAGCGGCGGCGGCGACATCTACGCCCAGCGCATGGACCTCGGCGGGAACCGGCTGTGGGGAGACGGCGGCGTCGCGGTATGCGCCTCCTCCGGCGACCAGGGGAGCCCCGACATCGTTGGCGACCTGGCGCAGGGCGCTGTCATCACCTGGCGGGACTTTCGGAGCGACGTGTCGGGCGACATCTACGCGCAGCGCGTAAGGTCCGACGGCGTCCCGCTCTGGACGCCCGATGGTGTCGCCCTGTGCGGCGCCGCCGGCAGACAGTACAGGCCCGCGATCGCTCCCGATGTGGGTGGCGGAGGCATCGTCACCTGGGAGGACGAGCGCGCGGGCAATCGTGAGACACGAGTCTACGCTCAGAGCGTCAACCCGGCCGGCGTGCCGCGCTGGTCCGCGGACGGCGTGCCCATCTGTCCGGCCCCCACGTTCGGGCAGAACCAGCCCGCGATCGTCCGGGACGGGAACCAGGGCGGCGCGTTCATCGTCTGGTACGAGTCGCGGAGCGTCTACGCGGAGTCGTACGGGCAGCGCGTCGACAGTCTCGGCGTGGCGTTGTGGCCCGGCGACGGGGTCGGGCTCTACCTCGACCCGGGCGTCCAGCGCCAGGCCCAGTCGATCGCCGACGGCTCCGGCAACACCATCGTGGTGTGGGCCGAGAAGCAGCTCGGCGACTACGACATCTACGCCCGGAAGTTCGACGCCGCGGGATTCGCCCAGTGGCCCAAGGTCCCGGTCTGCACCGTGCCCGGACTGCAAGCCGTCCCGGGCTTGGTGTCCGATGGCGCGGGCGGCGCGATCGTGAGCTGGACGGACGCCCGCCGGATGCCCGACGCGAGAATTTACGCCCAGCGCCTGGACGCTGCCGGAGCGCGGCTCTGGCCCGACACCGGCGTCGTCGTGTGCGCGGCCAGCGGCATGCAGATCTTCTCTCAAATGGTCTCCGACGGCCAGGGCGGGGCCATCGTGTGCTGGTCCGACGGACGCGGAACCGACATGGACATCTACGCGCAGCGGGTGGACGCCACCGGGGCCACACAGTGGGCGGCGGACGGCATTCCCGTCTGCTCCGCGCCGGGCGAGCAGCCCGAATCCTGGAACAGGAGTTTCAGCCTCGTTCCGGACGGGGCGGGCGGCGCGTTCGTCGCCTGGTCGGACGGCCGGTGGGGAACCGACAACGACGTCTACGTCCAGCACCTGACCCCCGCCGGCGTGGATCCCGCCTGGCCGCTGGACGGCGGCGCTGTGTGCAACGCGGCGGGAGACCAGCTCGACGTCACCGCGACCGCCGATGGCGCGGGGGGCGTCGTCATCGTCTGGCAGGACGGGCGCGGTCCTTCGTCGACTCAGCTCTACGCGCAGCGGGTGGACCCCTTTGGGTGGGCGCGGTGGCTGCCCGACGGCACGCCCGTCGAGACCTCCGTGGGGGGAGGCGGGTGGCTGCCCCGCGTGATCTCCGACGGGACGGGCGGAGCCATCGTCTCCTGGACCTCCGGAGGCGACATCTACGCCCAGCGGTTGAGCGGCGCGGGTGGGACGCGCCGATGGCCCGACGGCGGCGTGATCGTCTGCAATGCGGGAGGGGCCCAGTCCCTGCCGGCCATGGTGCCCGACGGAGCGGGCGGAGCCATCGTCGTGTGGCACGACTGGCGCGCGGGCGGCGCCCTCGCCAGCCTCGACCTCTACGCCCAGCGCCTGAACTCGAGCGGATCCCTCCTGTGGGGGGCGAACGGAGCCGTGCTGTGCAGCGCTCCCGAGGAACAGCTCTACCCGGCCTGCACTGCCGACGGGGCGGGCGGGGTCATCGCCTTCTGGGAAGATCGCCGCGATCACGTCGCCGACTATCTGCACGGCCAGCGCCTGAACGCGGCGGGCGCGCCGCAATGGCCGGACCTGCCGGTGACCGCGGTGGTCGACCTGCTCGTCAGCACCCTGGTGGAGCCGGATCTGGTCCGCGTCAGCTGGGAGCTGGACGCGCGATCGGGAGTCGTCGCCTCGGTGTACCGGCGGGGCGAGGGGGAGGATTGGAGCGTCGTCGCCACCGCGATCGTCGATGCCTCTCGAGCGATCCGCCACGAGGACCGGGCGGTTACGCCGGGCTCGCGCTACGGCTATCGCCTCGGCATCCGTGAAGCTGGAGCCGAGCGGTTCGTCGGCGAGGTCTGGGTCGAAGTCCCGGCCCGAGCGGTCTTGAGCCTGGCCGGTGCGCGCCCCAACCCGGTACGGCGCGACTTCACGGTGTCTCTTTCGCTGCCGAGCGCGGCCCCCGCGACGCTCGATGTACTGGACGTTGGCGGGCGGGTGCGTGTCTCGCGCTCACTCACGGGGCTGGGGGCGGGCAGCCACACGCTGCGGCTGGACGAGGCCGGCAGCTTGGCACCAGGCGTCTACTTCATCCGCCTCCTGCAACAAGGTCGGTCGGTCGTCACGAAAGCCTGCGTGGTCCATTGACACAGCGGGCATGTGCGTCCCCGCGTGACATCAGCCATGCTCGGCGCGTCTCACGATTGCCGGTGGCGCTCCGTCCGGGGGGGGGACGATTCCTCACGCCCTGCCCGATCCGGGCGGGTGGTCGGGTCAGAAGCGCGGTACGCGGGGCACGACCGGGCGGATAGTCGTCTGCGCTCGAGCGCAAGACCCCCCCCGCATCCCGACTCGGATGCGGGGGGCTCTCGGGAACTGGCTCCCCAGACAGGATGCTGTTCGAACCGCCTCGCTGCTCTTGCAGGCACTTGCGGCCGTGTAGCTGGTTTCTGGTGAGGCTGCAGCGGCATCGTGGGCGGAGCCACCCGGCGGCACACCTGACGCCAACGCTCAGTTCACAGCCGGGAGCAGAGCCGCAGCGCCCGCGTGGCCAAGCAAGAAGCGCGAGGCGGCAGCCACACCGAACACGGTGCAAACCTCGAAGCCACACGCTCGAATCCAGAACGAGAGGCCGCGCCCGGACCGGAGCAGCAATACGTCTGCGAGGCCGAGCGCCGGCAGAATCACGATCAGCAACAAGAACTTGGTCCACACCTGGCTGAGAGGGAGCACGACTCCGATGCCGATCCCGATAAGTACCAGAAAGGCCGTCCATCCCACCTTCCTGGTGCGCGAAAGATCCGATCGGAGAAAGAGCCGGAAGCCCGAAAACCACACGACACCGGCGCCGACAATGGTCGTGATTCGGACCAGTGATTCGAACATTCCCGATCCTCGCTTCCGCTGCCCCTTCAGTCCGCCCAACAGGCAATCGAACGAACTGGGCTGCGGGATACGCTGAGCAGTATATCCCGAAGCGCAGATTCCTTGATCTCGCCACGGAACCTGGCCGCCCACGGGTTGCCACCGTGGTCCTGAGGTTCGATCATCCTGCCCGCATCCCCAGCTTCGCAAAAGAGAAGCCCCCGCGATCGACCGTCAGCGCCCCAGCAGGAATGCTCGCACCTCGCGAAGGACCCGTTCCTCGTCGGTGACGAACATCCAGTGGTGCGCTGGGAAGGCCACGACACGGCCGTTCCTCATCTCACCTCGGAAGCGATCCACACCTCTCCGTTCCCACTGCCGCCGGGCCTTCAAGTGATCCCTCGCGCGAGAAACCATGGCCGTGTCGGCGCGGTCGATCCAGAAGTAGTGCGACTCAAGGGTCTTTTCCGCCCAGAGCACGAGCCCGGGCGCCCGCACCAGGCGATACTCCTGAGAATGAGCCGCCGCATCGGCGAGCAAACTCGCCCTGGACTTCGCTGCGCGCGCGGCATCCGCCCCACCGGCTGACGCGCTCGCCCAAATGTCCGCTTCCAGGGCATTCGTCCACGTACCGAAGAAGTACTCTTCTGCCCAAGCTCGGTACTCTGCCGCGGACGAGAAGCCCTTCTCGGGGCGAGGTCTGGCAACGGCTTTCTTCTCCTCCTCCACTTCATCAGCCCCGCCATAGTCGAACGTGGCATCGAGGTAGACGAGCTTCCCCACGCGCCCGGGATAGCGCGCGGCGAAGCGGGTCAGCGTCGCCCCTGAGATGGACTGACCCACCAGGTGCGCACGCACGATGGAGATGCTGTCCATCAAGACTCTGACGTCCTCGGCTGCCCTCCGCACGGTCTGCAAGGTGTCGAGAGATTCCGATTCGCCATGGGCTCGTGGAGTGAGGGCCAGCACCCGGAAACGGCCGGTCAATTCGGGGGAGACATCGTCGAAGGCATGTGCCGTCGAAGCAAGCCCAGGCAGGAACACCACGGTTTCTCCTCGCCCACCCCAGTCCAAGCAGTGCAAGCGGGTACCGTCCACCATGACGAAGCCGCTTCGGTGCGGAGAGGGGTCTTTCCATTCAGCTGCTGACTCTGCCGTGTAGCGGCCGTGCGCGGAAGGCGCGCGTGCTCGCGCCGAACCGTGCTCGGCCCATGAGACGATGATCAGGAGCAGGTAGGCGACGAACGTCATGAGAACGGCTCCTCAGGCCTTCGGAGGACCAACGCAGCATGATGGTGAGCGCGCCGCTCGCGCAAGCGAGAAATCCCCGCAACTCATCGAGTTACGGGGGCTCTCGGACACTGGCTGCCCAGACGGGACGCGCGAGGGCCCGGGCGACCTAATGTCGCTGCAGCAAGACGAGCCGTCGCACCATGTCACGTCCGGCGACCACGGCGTGGAGGAAGTAGAGGCCGTCGGGGAGCCGGTCGGGTTGCCAGAGGCGGGCCGTGCGCCCGGGCGGGATCCGCTCGCCCGCGAGCGGGCGCGCCACCTCTCGCCCGGCCAGATCGAACACCCTGACGGTCACTTCCGCCGCCTGGTCTAGATCGAACGCCAGCGTGGCGGAGCCCCGCGCGGGGTTGGGCCGCACCGCGAACTCGAGCCTCGCCGGCGGGCCGGGAGACTCCACGCCGACGCTGGCTGGGGCGCTGGCGCAGTAGGCGGCGCCGGGTTCGGTCTTCGGATTCACGCCGCCGAAGACGAACATCCGACCCCCTCCCCACGTCGCGGTGTGCCCGCTCCGCGCGGCCGGCGCGTATGCACCGGTGCTGGTCGGGCGCCACGCGTCCGCGGCCGGGTCGTAGCGACCGCCCGTCCGCATGGCTTCGTCCGCGGGCCACAGGGGGAAGGGGGTGCCCTCACCGCCCCAGACGATCATCTCGGCGCCGCTCCACACCCCGGTGTGCCCCGTGCGGGGATCAGGGGCCGAGGCTGCCGACACGGGCGTCCAGACATCCGTGGCCGGGCGGTAGCGCGCGCCGTCGCCCAGCGCGACCCCGACGTTCTCGCCGCCCCAGACGATCATCTCCGCGCCGCTCCAGACCGTGGCGTGGTAGAGACGCGCCGAAGGCGCGTTGGCGGTCGTCGTGGCCGTCCAGGTGTCGGCGGCAGGGTCGTAGCGCCCGCCCGTTGCGAGCCCGCTCGAGCCG
>Ga0154739_1114_pt2 | contig 41656 bp, 34 predicted proteins | sample Rifle2008BG16ft_FD_105747 | JGI IMG/M metagenome (GOLD analysis project Ga0154739, IMG submission 105747) | Candidatus Eisenbacteria bacterium RBG_16_71_46 | reverse complement strand
CCGAGGTCGAGCCACACCACCGCGAAGCCGTCGCTGCTCTCGAACTGCCGCACGCGGCGGACGTTCCAATCCGGGTTGCGGGGCGCCTCCTGCGGGCGCTGGAGGAGCTCGCGCCACCCCGGCCAGGCGTGCGCCGCATCGCGGAACACGAGCAGGACGTGGCGCACGTCGAGATGGCGACGGCAGGCCTCCACCTCCTCGGGGGTGATGGCCAGGCTCACCACCGGGCGCCGCGCGTGCCAGGCCAGCGTGGGCCCGAGGTTGCTCATCACCGGCTCGCCGGGGGGGATCTCCTGGCTCATCAGCACGGCGAGCTCGAGCAGGGTGAGCGTCTGGGGCACGCCGCGCTCGGGTGCGGTGCGCAGCGCCTCGAGGTTGCCGCGCACGGTCTGGAATGTGCCCCAGCCCAGCGCGATGGCCGCGACCACCAGCGCGAGCGCCGAGACGCGCGCCGGCGCCGGCAGCCGGGTGAGGAGCGCCCACGCCGCGAGCATGCCCGCGGCCTCGAGCACCGAGCGCACCGGGAAGAGGTAGCGCAGCCACGGCACCCCGAGTGCGGCGATGAACAGACTCGCCACGGCGCAGCCGAGCAGCACGGCTCCCGCCACTTCCGGTCCGCGACGGGGGCGCGCGATCGCCACCCACAGCACCAGCGCTCCGACCCACAGCGCGCGCGCGCCGGTGAGCATGGAGAGGATCAACTCGGGAAGATTGCGGCCCACCTTCTGCGCCAGCAGGCCGAGTGCGACGAGCCCGGTCGGCATGCGCGGAAACTCGGTGGCGTGGAACAGCGTCAGCCAGTCCCAGCCCCCGATCCCGTCCCAGATCGAGAGCGCGGAGAGATCCGAGGCCGGCGAGCCGAAGGCGCGCCACTTGTAGAACCACCACGGCGCGAGCGGCAGGGCGAAGCCGAGCATCACCAGAGCGAACACCCGCAGGCGCCCGCGCGGCACCGCCAGGGCGGCGGCCCCGAGGGCGAAGATCGGGGACAGCCACAGCATCGCGCCGCGAAAGCTGCCGGTGACCCCCAGCAGGAGCCCGAAGAGCAGCGGTCTCCTCGGCGCACGCTCCAGCGCGAGCCCCGCCACCGCGGCGATCAGCCCGGCGGTGAAGGGCAGCTCGGTGAAGCCGCCGATCGCGAAGTGCTGCGCCTCGGGGTCGAGCAGGAACGTGAGCCCGACGACGGTCCCCGCCGCCGCGCACAGCCCGGGCGTGAGCCCCGCAGCGTGCCGCGCCAGGATGCGCGCCACGGCCAGCCCGAGCCCGGCCGCGCTCGCGAGGAAGCAGATGAACGGCAGGACCACCACCAGCCACTGGCGCTGATCCGGACGGCGGAGCTGGAAGACGTGCAGACCCGCGATGCGCAGCTCGGGCGGGGTGATGCGGAACAGGGCGGCCTCGGCGAGCACCAGCCCGGGCTGCACGGTGGCGAGCGGCCACGGCGGCTGGGGGTGGCGCGGGAGCTCGAGCGGGAGGGCGAAGGTCGTGGCCAGGCGGCCGTGCTGGGCCAACTCGCGGGCCGCGAGCGCGTACTGGGCGGCGTCGTAGCCCAGCACCGGGGACTGGCGGCCCAGCCCCCAGTTCTCCGCGTGCAGCAGCCATAGGCCGCTGCCGCAGAAGGTGATGAGAACGAACATGGCCAGATGGGCGGCGGAGCGGCACGGAACGCGCACGCCGGCAGGGTAGTCGCTGGGCAGCCGGGTCACAACCGTTACGGCCCGCGGCGCCGCGCGATGCCCCGACGCGTCCGGCGCGGCGTGGGCAGCTCTGGCGCGCGGGAGCACCGAGTCGTCGCTGCCGGCGATCGCGCTTCCGCCCTAAATGATCTCCAGTCGTGGTGCGGCGGCCAGGCGTCCGGCCTCGACCGCCTGGGCATAGAGGCGCTCGAGCGCCCGGCGACCGATCTCGCCCAGGTCGAGGGTGAGCTCGTTCACGTACATGTGGACGAAGCGACCGCCCTGCTCGAGGTCCAGGCCGCGCCCGAATCGCAGGGCGTAGCGCAGGGCCTCGTCCTCGTGCTCCAGCGCCGCCTGGATGGAGGCGCGGAATCCGGTCGAGACCGCGCGCATCAGCTCGGGCCCCAGGTCGCGGCGCACGACGTCGAGGCCGAGGGGGACCGGCAGGCCGTCGCGGTCGCGCCACAGCTCGCCGAAATCGACCACCTTCGTCAGTCCCTCGTCGCGATAGGTGAGCTGGCTCTCGTGGATGATCACCCCGGCCTCGACCTCGCCGGCGAGGACCGCCGCCGGGATGCGATCGAACATGACCTCCACCGGGACGCTGCCCGGGCATTCGATCGCGAGCAGCAGCGCGGCGGTGGTCAGCGCGCCCGGGATCGCCACCCGCGCGCCCACCAGCGAGGACAGCTCGCGCGGCTCGCGCGCCACCACCACCGGGCCGTAGCCCATGCCGAGCGAGGCGCCGCAAGCGAGCACGGCGTAGCGGCCGGCGAGCGAGGCGTAGGCGTGCGCCGAGACCGCCGTGATCTCGAGATCGGCCCGCTCGAGGGCGCGCCGGTTCAGGCTCTGGATGTCCTCGAGCACGTGCTCGACGCGGCAGCCGGCGATCGTCGCCTGGCCGGCGTGAAAGCCGTAGAACATGTAGGCGTCGTCGGCGTCGGGACTGTGCCCGAAGCGCAGCGTGCGCAGGGCGGTGCTCTCGCCGGCGCTCACGACGAGGCGGCGGGGGTCTCGCCGTCGAGGTAGGCGACCAGCCGCTCGAGGGCGCGCGGCCACGCGGCGCGGTAGGTCGCGGAGATCGGCTCGTAGTCCGGCCGCGCGGGCAGCCGGTGGCGCGTGACGAGCACCGTGCCCTCCCCGCGGGACGCCAGCTCGAACCCCACGCGACCCGCGTAGCCGTCGGGATAGCCCGAGTGTCCGCCGTCGAAGGCGGCGCTGCTGGTGGGCTCGAACACCACCCAGCGCGCCTCGAACGGCTGGGGCGTGGAGCCGGGTCTGGTCCAGATCAGCGTCAGGCGTCCTCCCGGCTGGGGGTCGCTGCGCGCCTCGTCGCACAGCCAGTGCGCGAGGTGGGGCCCTTCGGTCACCGCCGCGAAGACGCGCTCGATCGGCGCGCGCAGCTCCGTGCGGAAGTCGAGCACCGTGATCGGATCGGGCATGGGATTCTCAGGACGCCCGGCGCGTGGCGCGCTCGTCGGCGCTCGCCCACACCAGGGCGCGCAGTTCGGCCAGGCCCTCGCCGGTGTGCGCCGACACCAGCACCGAGCCCGGATGCTCCACCCGCAGCCCCGCCACGCTCACGGGATCCTCGATCCGATCCAGCTTGTTGAAGACCAGCACCGTCGGCCGTGGGGTGTCGAGGATCTCCTCGAGCACCGACTCGACCGCGGCGATCTGCCGGCGGAAATCGGGCTCGGCCGCGTCCACCACGTGCAGCAGCAGGTCGGCCTCGGTCGCCTCGGCCAGCGTGCTGTGGAACGACGCCACGAGGTGGTGGGGCAGCTTGCGGATGAAGCCCACGGTGTCGGTGAGCAGCGCGACGCGCCGCTGCGGGCTCACCATCTGGCGCGTGGTCGAGTCGAGCGTGGCGAACAGGCGGTCCTCGACGAAGACGTCGGCGCGGGTGAGCACGTTGAACAGCGTGCTCTTGCCGGCGTTGGTGTAGCCGACCAGCGCGGCGCGGAATTCGCGCCGGCGGCGGCGGCGCTGGGTCTCGCGCTCGCGCTCGACCCCCTGCAACTCGCGGCGCAGGGTGGCGATGCGTTCCCGCACCCGCCGCCGGTCCACCTCGAGCTGGGTTTCGCCCGGGCCACGCGTGCCGATGCCGCCCGCCTGGCGCTCCAGGTGTTTCCACAGGCCGGTGAGACGCGGCATGGTGTATTCGAGCTGCGCCAGCTCGACCTGGAGCCGCGACTCCCGCGTGCGGGCGCGCCGCGCGAAGATGTCGAGGATCAGCTCGGAGCGGTCCACGACCTTGAGCCCGAGCGCCTTCTCCAGGTTGCGCACCTGCGGCGGCGAGAGATCGTCGTTGAAGATCGCGACATCGGCGCGGACCTCGCCGGCGAGGCCCTTGAGCTCGTCGAGCTTTCCACGGCCGATGAAGCTCGCCGGATGGATGCTGCCGCGACGCTGCACCATCTGGCCGATCACCTGCGCCCCGGCGGTGTCGGCGAGCCGTGCCAGCTCCTCGAGCGAGCGGCCCAGCTCGCGGCCGTTGCGTCCGGCATGGCCGACGAGCACTGCGCGCTCGGCGCGCGGCGGGTTCACGATTTCGTGGGTCGCCTTCATCCGTGCGGGTGAATCTCCAGGTCGTAGGGCACCGGCGTGAGGTTCTCGGGGCTGCCGTCGGGCCCGACCACGACCAGGTCCTCGATGCGCACGCCGAGGCCGCGCGCCGGGTAGTAGAGGCCGGGTTCGATGGTGACGACCATACCCGGCTCGAGCGGCTGCGTGTTCGAGGGCGGGCCGCCGAGCCGCGGCGCCTCGTGCACCGCGAGGCCGACGCCGTGACCCAGGCCGTGGACGTAGCCCTCCTGCGTCCCCTGCCGCGAGCGCACCGTCGCGTGCCCGCGACTCTCGAACAGATCGCACACCTTCTCCTGGACCGCACGGCAGGAGACCCCGACGGCCAGGCTTTCCATCGCCGTGTCGAAGGCGTCGCGCACGTCGTCGTAGAGGCGCCTGAGCGACTCGTTCGCCTCGCCCATGCAGAAAGTCCGCGTGAGGTCGCTGTGGTATCCGCCCCCCGACTCGCCGGGGAAGATGTCCACCAGCAGGGGCTCTCCCGCGCGGAGCGGGTCGACGTCGTTGCCGCGGTTGTGAGGCACGCCGGCGTCGCGGCCCTGCGAGACGATGCTCTCGCCGTCTTCGGCCAGCCCGTGCTCGAGGAACTCCGCCCGCAGCAGCCGCCGCAGATCGCCGAGCGTCACCGGTCCCGAGCCATCGGCGTGAAAGCCGTCCGCGGCCGGCCGCAGCGACTCGAGGAAGTGACGGAGCTTTTGCATCGCCGCCACCGTGCCCCGCGCGGCGTGGCGGATGGCCTCGATCTCGTCCGCGTCCTTGGTCATGCGCGCGACGGTGAGGATGTCCGGATGCGTGGTGTCCGGTTCGACGTCCGCGTGCACCTCGCGCACGCGTTCGAGCAGCTGGTGCGCGAAGCCGACGCCGGTCTCGCCGAGAAACGCCACCGGGCCCTGGATCCCGAGCGTGGCCAGGGTCTCGCCGATGAGGCGTCCGAACACGCGCGGAGGGGAGCCCTCCTCGTCCACCAGCCGGGTCAGGCCGTGCTGCTCGAACGGCGCGTGCTCGCAGCCGACGAGCGCCGCCTGGTCGCGCTCCATGGGATCGTGGATGAGATACGCGCGGCCGTCGGCGCCGCGGAAGTAGACGCCATAGTGCAGGCGCTGCCCGGTGACGTAGTGGAACGCGGGACTGTAGCGATCATGGGCGAGCACCACCATGCCGCCGATGCCGTGCTGCTGCATCAGTCGATCGAGATCCTTGCGCACTGGTCCTCCTCGCGCCCGGCAGAGGCAGGTCGCTTCCCCCCCGGGGAACGGGAGAGATTAGACCATTCGCGCCGGCGCCGAAACCCGGTTGCGTGCCGGCACGCCCGCAAGGCTCCGTCCGCAAACACGCGGGGGCAAGGCGTCGCGGTCGCGCGACGAGCGCAGTCGTGGCCTTCCGGCCACGTCGGAGCGAGGAGCCGACCGCGCAACGCAGCCCCCGCGTGTTTGCGGACGGAGCCTACGCGAGGCGGCGGCCGCCCCGGCGGTAGCGGTGGCGGTTCAGGAACGCCATGGCCACTCCACCGAAAACGAAGCCGCCGATGTGGGCCCACCAGGCCACCCCCCCGCCCCCCGGAGTCCCCGCCAGAGCCAGGGTTCCAGTGAAGAGCTGGAACACGAACCACAGGCCCAGCACCAGGAGCGCGGGCAGGGTCACCAGTTGGAAGAAGATGACGAGCGGCACCAGGGTCACCACCCGTGCCCGCGGAAAGGCAACGGCGTAGGCCCCGAGCACCCCCGCGATCGCGCCGCTCGCGCCCACCGTGGGCACCATCGAGGCGCGGTTCGAGGCGTAATGGACGAGCGCCGAGACGATGCCCGCCGTGAGGTAGAACAACAGGTAACGCGCGGGGCCGAGGCGGTCCTCGACGTTGTCGCCGAAGATCCACAGGTACCACATGTTTCCGATGAGGTGGGCCCAGCCGCCGTGCAGGAACATCGAGGTAAACACGGTTCCCAACGCGCCGCCGAGAGCGGTGTCCGATCCGCCGAGCGCCATGGTGAGCCGTGCGGGCACCATGCCCCATTCGTACATGAAGCCGCGCAGCGAGGATCCGAGCATCAACTCGTAGACGAACACCGCGCAGTTGATCGCGATGAGCGTGCGGGTGACGATCGGCCGCGAGGCGGAGGGATTGATGTCGCGGATCGGAATCATCGGTTCACCGCCGCGCGGCGCCTTTGGCGCGACCGCGGTTGACGACTCCCTGACACCCGTCTATCTTTGCACGCCCCCGAGACGCGCTGGATCGTTGCCGGAGCGAGGGGCATCCGAAGGAGCGATTGTCGTTCACGCGGGAGAGTCCGGAGGGGGTGAATACATGGGAAGCGCAGTGGCCGTCACCGAACAGAGCTTCGAAGGCGAGGTGCTCAAATCCACGGTGCCGGTCCTCGTCGATTTTTGGGCTGCCTGGTGTGGCCCGTGCCGCGCGATCGCGCCGACGGTCGAGGAACTCGCCACGGAGTACAACGGGCGGCTCAAGGTGGTGAAGCTGGACGTGGACGAAAACCCCGAAGTTTCGGCACGTTACGGCGTGCAGAGTATCCCCACCCTGCTCTTGTTCAAGGACGGCAAGGTGCTGGAGCGCCTGATCGGGGCCTACCCGAAGGCGATCCTGGTCTCGAAGATCCAGCCCCACGTTTAGGCCCGCTGGTAGCGTACGGCGGCCCACGCCCTAGGGCGTGGGCCGCCGGTCCTGTAGCCCCGCCCGCCGCCCGAGCCAGTCGTCGCGCAGCCGCGCCAACCGCAGGAGCGTGCCCGGCAGAGCGTGGATGACGTCGCCCGCGGCGAGGCCGTGCTGGCCGAGCGTCTCGGTCGCGCGATCGGCGGCGAGCCCGTGCACGAACACCCCCAGCCGCGCGGCGTCGTACGGGTCGAGCCGCTGCGCCAGCAGCGCGCCGATGATGCCGGCGAGCACGTCGCCGGTGCCGGCGGTGGCGAGCCCGGGGTTGCCCGTGGGATTGACCGTGGCGCCGCCGCCCGGCGACGCGGTCACGGTGGGCGCCCCCTTGAGGACCACCACCGCGCCGAGCGCCTGCGCCTGCTCGCGCGCGGCCTCGATGCGGCGGGCCTCCAGCGCGCCGGCGTCGAGGCCGCTCATGCGCGACATCTCGCCCAGGTGCGGGGTGAGCACGCGCGGGCCGGGGGCGCCTCGCAGGTCCCGGGTGTGGCGGGCGAGCGCGTTGAGGGCATCGGCGTCGATCACCATCGGGCGCGGGATCTCGGCCACCAGCCGGCGCGCTAGCTCGAAGGTCTCGGCCGAGCGCCCGAGGCCGGAGCCCAGCACCACGGCGTCCACGCGGCCGGCGTGCTCGAGCAGCGGCTCCAGGGCGGCGCGCGACAGGGAGCGCTCGGCGGTCTCCGCCAGCGGCAGCGTCATCTCCTCGGTGAGCTTGATCTCGAGCACGTCGTTGAAGCTCGCGGGGACCGCCACCTGGACGTAGCCGGCGCCCGCGCGGGTCGCGGCGCGCGCGGCGAGCGTCACCGCCCCGGTGAGCCCGGTCGAGCCGCCCACCACCAGCACGCGCCCCACGGAGCCCTTGTGCGCGCGCGGGTCGCGCTGGGGCAGCCGGGCGGCCATCTCGGCTTCGGTGGCGAGCTCCACCTCGGCCTCCGCTCCGGCCGCAAGGTCGGAGACCAGCCCGATGTCCACCACCTCGAGCGCGCCCACGAACGCCCGGCCGGGGTAGAGGTAGTGGCCGCGCTTGGGAGCGCCGAAGGTCACGGTGAGATCGGCGCGCACCGTGCGGCGCGCGATCTCGCCGGTGTCGGCGTCGAGCCCTGTGGGCAGGTCCACCGCGACCACGCGCGTGCCGCGTTCGTCCAGCTCGCGCAGCGCTTCGACCCCGGCCGCCATCAGGCCCTCGGGTGCGCCGCGCGCCCCGGTGCCGAGCAGTGCGTCGAGCGCGAAATCCCACTGGTCGCGCGAGGCGATGAAGGTACTCAGCGTGCCTTCTGAATCGACCGGCTCCACCCGCACGCCCTCGGCCGCGAGGCGCTCGAGCTGGGCCCGCGCGTCCCCCTCGACCCGCCGCGGGTCGCCGAGCAGGCCGACGTGGGGCTCGGCGCCCTGCGCCCGCAGGTGGCGCGCGGCGACACATCCGTCGCCGCCGTTGTTTCCGGTGCCGCACAGCACCAGCACGCGCAGGCCGAGCAGCGGCCCGTAGCGGCGCTCCATCGCCCGCGCCACCCCACCGCCGGCCCGCTCCATCAGCTCGAGCCCGGGGACGTGACCGCCCTCGATCGTGGCGCGGTCGAGCGCCCGCATCTGGTTCGCCGTCAGGAGGCGCATCATCAGAAGAGCACGAACGTCACCGGCACTTCGACCCAGAACCGGCGGGCGCGCCCCTCCACGACGTAGGGGCGGAAGCGGTAGCGCTTCACGCACTCGAGGGCCGCGTCGTCGAGCTCGGCAATGCCGCGCAGGATGCGCGCGTCGAGCACCGTGCCGCTGGTGTCCACCAGCGCCACCGTGTGCACGACGCCCTGCAACCGCGCCTGCCGCGCCGGTGCGGGGAACACCGGTTGTGCCCGCTCGACCAGCTCGGGCGGCGGCAGCACGTTCTCCGCCGGCCGGTGGTCGAGTGCCAGCGTGTCGGCGAGCGTATCCACCGTGGCGCGGACCGCGGGCGACAAATGCGCCGCCGGCGGGGCGGGGGCCGGTGCCACGCGGGGGGCCGGCGGGCCGATCCGGCAGAAGAGGCGCGTGCCGGCCACCTCGAAGCGCACCGAGGCGCGGCCGCTCCAATCGCATCGCCTGGCGGCGGTGTCGTGCTGCTCGCAGCGGCGGTGGTAGCCACGCCGGGCGAGATCGTCCTCGATGTAGTCCACCAAGCGCCGCGAGGCGTCCTTTACGGTGAATTCCGCTTGGACCAGCTGCTGGCCCTCGAACGCCAGGGCCGCCCGGCTCTCGACTCCGTAGAAGCGCACCGGGCCCTCGCGGAGGACTCGCTCGGCGCTCCCGCCGGCGCCGGGGCTGAAGCCTTCGGATGCCCCGTAGCGCGCGATGTCGGTGCCGAGGCGCAGCGCGGTCCCGGGAATCCGGATGGAGGTGTCGGGAACGTCCGCCGCCGCGAGCACCACGGCCAGGACCATGAGGATCACGAGCCCGTTCGGCCGCTAGCGCTTGCGCGCGCGCGCGCGGGCCTCGGCGCCGAGGTCCTTCATCAGCCGCTCGCGATAGACGGTGTCGCGCTCCGCCCGCTCGATGAGCTGCGGGTCCGCGGAGATGAACGGCAGGTCGAACAGCTCCGGATCCGCTTCCTGCACCGTGTAGATACGCTCCTGCTCGTGGCGCTGGAAAGCCGTCGCCTTCTCGACGGTGTCGAACGAACGCCCGGGGAGGAAGGTGCGATTGAACACGTCGAAGACGAACACGTGGAACTGCCCGTCCAGCCCGCCGGTGCCCTCGGGGGCCGGGTGCACCTTGACCTTCGCCGCCTTGATCTTGCCTTCCGCCATGACACCTCCCGGATGGTGGCCTATGCGCGCCGTGCCGCGGTCCGATCCGCCGATCGTCGCGTGCCGCCGCCGGCGTCGTTGAGCCGGTCCACGATCGCGACCAGCTCGAATACGTCGTTCACGTCGTGGTCGGCGCCCGACACCTGGGTATTGAAGGTGTCGCCGTAGCGCGCGAACACGGTCATCATGCCGAGACTCTTCGCCCCCACCACGTCGCGCTCCGCCCAGTCCCCGACCATGAGGGACTGCGCCGGCTCGACCCCCAGCATCTCGAGCACGCGGCGAAACGGTGCCGGACTGGGCTTGCGCTCGCGAGTGTCCTCGAACGTCACCACCGCGTCGAACACGTGTTGCAGGGAGAGCGAGCACAGCCGCAGCCAAACCTGGGCGCGCGGCGCGTCCGACACCACGCCCAGCCGGATACCGCGTTTCGCCAGCTCGAGCAGGGTCATCTGCGCGTGCGGGTAGAGCACCAGCGCCGATTCCCTCGCGCGGCGGTAGGCCACGATCCCCGAGGCCAGGATGCGGGGATCGATATGGCCGAGCTCGCTCTCGAGCAGCTCGTCGAACACCCGCTGGTATTCGAGCCCCTGCTCCTGGTAGATGGCGTCGATGCGCGCCCGCACGGCCTCGCGCGGCAGGTCGAGCCCGGCGTCGATCATGCCCTCGATGGCCGCGCTGATGGCGTCCGACTTCATCTTCATGAAGTCGGTGAGCGTGTTGTCGAGATCGAAGACGATCGCCCGGATCAATCAGGTCCTTCCCGCGGTCGTCGCCGGTCGCGGAACGCGCGGGGGCCCGACGACCAGCGCGCCGCGATCACTTGCTGGAGATCCCAATGCCGCGGCCCAGGCTGATCTCGCCATTGTCGATGCGCACGTTGAATCCGCATGCGGGATTGCTGCACACCCATGCCTTGTAGGTGATCGGTGCGCCCTCGCGGCCGTAGTCGGAGAGCGGCAGCAGTACGCCGTCGTTGCACTTGCGACACTCCGGAAAGTTCAGCTCCATCCCACACCCCCTCCCGCCAGTTCACGCCGGCTCGCCCCCCCATTCTAGCCCCCACGATTCATCGATCGCCACAGGGTTCGCCGCTCCACCCCGCGCCGCCCTTCGCCGCGCGCTCAGCCGCCGCTCACCCCCGCATCCAGCGGCCAGATCGTCGCGTTGCCCACCACGACGTGCTCGGGCGCCGCGCAGATCCACGCCACCAGGGAGGCGATCTCCGACGGCTCCAGGTTGCGGTCGCGTTCGGGCGAGCCCGGAGCGATCGGCGGGCCAGCCGAGCGGATGTTGTGAGGATGCACGAGGCTGACGCGGATGCGGTGCGGCTTGACCTCGAGCGCCACGGACTCGAGCAGTCCGCGCAGGCCCCACTTGCTCGCGGCGTAGGCCGCCCCGCCCGGCTGCCCCACCCAACCCCCGAGCGACCCGATCCCGACCACGGTGCCGCGCCGCCGCTCGATGAGCCAGGGCAGGGCATGCTTGAGGGTGAGGAACGCGCCCTTGAGGTTGAGGTCGAGCAGGGAATCCCAATCGGCCTCCGACAGCTCCTGCACCGCGCCGCCCTTCCAGGTGCCGGCGTTGAGCACCACGATGTCGAGCCGGCCCCAGCGCTCGAGCGTGGCGCGCACCGCGGCCTCGACCTCGGCCGACCGGGTGACGTCCGCCGGCGTCGCGAGCGCCTGCGCGCCCGCGGCCTGCAGGCCGCTCACCGCCGCGTCGAGCCCCGCGCCGGGACGCGCCAGGCAAGCGATCGAGGCGCCTTCGGCGGACAGGGCGCGGGCGATGGCGAGGCCGAGCCCGTGGCTCGCGCCGGTGATGAGTGCCACTTGATTCTCGAGCATCATGTCGTCTCCGGCGCGGGACGGTCCCCGGCGAGCAGGTGCGAATAGTCGTCGAAGGGCCGCTCGCACGGCGGGCCCTCCGCGTGACGGTAGCGTGCCCCGGTCGGGTCGAGCCAGACCACGGCCGCCGAGACGGTGCGCGCGCCGCCTTCGTGGATGCAGACCGCCGGCGTCGCCCGGTTGCCGGCTTCCCCGGCGTGGTGCCGCAGGCGCGCAATCAGGCCGCGCTCGGCCTCCGCGGCGTCGGCCGGGCGCCAGTCGGCGAGCCCGCGCCGCAGCCACGAGGTGCGCGGTTCGTCCGGGTCGTCGAGATCGGCGTGGGTGAGGACGTGCCAGCCGGCGGGGATCTCCTCGACGCTCGGGGGCGCGTCGCGGCGCAGGCTCAGCACCCAGCACGACGGCAGAGAAGCGAAAACGAGCGAGAACGGGGCGAAGCACCCGCTCGAGGCTTCGCCCCACGCCCGCGCCAGCGCCGCGCCCGAAAGCCCGCCCGGCCGCAGCGGCGGGGGGTCGGCCCCCGCGGGATCGGCCGCTCCCACGGCCGCCGCGACATCGAGCGCGAGCAGGCCGCGCGAGCGCACCCCGCTCACCGCGGGCACGCCGCCGCGGTTCAGGATCGCCACCACGGCGCGACCGTCGCGAACCACCAGCCAGCTGCCTCCCGCGACGCGGTCGCGCCCGCCGACCACGCGGGGTGCTGCGAGCAGCACGCGCGGTGGATCGGAGGGACGCCGCGGGTCTTCGTCACGATTGGCGGCGAGGGCGAGCGTGCCGGGGGCGACGACGTCGCGGCCGATGATGAGGGTGCACACGCGGCGAATCTATCCCGCAGGATTCGCGGCGTGCAACGCGGGGGGCCGTCGGGGGTGCCTCGCGCGACGGCGCCTCGCGGGAGCCGCTCCGCACCGTCCCGGCCGCGTGCGTCGCCCAGCCCCGCCCTCCGCCGCGGGCTCTCCGCCCCGTGCCTCCCTTCGCCGTGGGCGCTCCGCCCGTGCCGCCCTCCGCCGCTTTTCAACCTTGACCGCGCCCGGCCAAACAGATTCAACTGCGCGCGATGCCCTTCCCATTCCGGCGCCCCGTGAAGGCCGCATGCGGGGTCGCCACCTTGACGTTCTGGCTGGTTCTCGGCTCGCACCCGCTCCTGCCGCCGGCGGCGAGCGCGCAGCGTATCCGCCCGTGGGTCCCCCCGTTCGCCGATTCGCTCACCCGCTGGGCGGCGGACGCCCGTGCGGGCTTCGCCACCAATACCGGCGACAGCGTCGGCGGAGAGAACTACCGCGCCTACGAGCTGGTGGGGACGATGGGACGCCGGCTGCTGCGTGCGCTCGGCAAGCAGAATACGCTGCAGGCCCACGCGATCGAGCCGGTGCTCGACTCCCTGGGCCTCGACACCGAGGTGGCCCTGGACCCGACGCTCCCGCGCTTCGTGCTGCTCATGGTGCATAATCCCGCGCGGCCATCCGCGCAATCGGTCGGGTTCTTCTACTGGTTCCGGGGCGAGGACCTGCGCATGGAGGGCGCGGCGTTCGGCGGCGGGGATGCGCCGAAGGTGCGGGTCTGGTGGACGGGCCAGCGGACCTACCCCTACGAGTGGGGCGTGATCGATCGGCGTCGCGACACCCGGCGCACGCTCGGCTTCACCCTGCTGCGCTTGAGCGAGGACGGCCTGTACTGGAATCTCACGCAGTACGCGGGCTCGGGACCGGATCTGGGCGAGATGGGGGACGCGGAGTGGGCGGACCTCAACGGGGACGGCCGGCCCGAGCTGGTGGCGTGGTCCCGGGCCCCGGTGGATTCGCTGTTCGAGGTGTGCAGTGACTGCCCGCGCCCGATCCTGGAACGAACCTACGCGGAGCGGCGGGAGGGATTCACGCTCAACGACGAGCGGCTGGTGCCGACGCCGTTCGCCTCTTTCGTGCTGTTCATCCGGCTGCTCCGCGAGCGGAACCCAACGGCCGCCGCGCGACTGCTCGAGGATCCGTCCATGGTCCGCCGGGCGATGGCGGAGGGCTGGGCGACCGGCCGCGGGCGCGGCCTATGGCGAGTGGAATACTTTGAGGAGGGTGAGGCGTGGCCCGCCTGGTTCGCGATCCGATTCCGTGGTGGAAAGGGCAAGCCGCTTTACATCGTGCACTTCACGCAGAAGGAGGGCCGCTGGGTGATCCGGGACTGGATCGTGCCGGTGAAGGCGCCCGAGCCCGCCTCGCCGCCGGCCGGAGGGGCGCGATGATGCCCTCGCCACGCGCGCGCCGCGCGCGCGCCGGTCGGCGCCGGCCTGCCGCGATCGCCATCGCGACGCGGCAGCGCCGCGCCGAAGGTCCCCGGCTCGCCGCCGCGGCGCGGCTGGCGCTGCCGCCGGCGCTGCTCGCGCTGCTGGTGCTGTTCGCGTTGTTGCCCGGCTGCGACCGCAAGCCGCAGTTGGTGCCGCGTGGGTCGGATTCGACCGGGGCGGCAACGGCGGACTCGGTCGAGATCTACCTGCACGCGGGCCAGGAGCGCTGGGATTTCGGCGACGTGGAGTCGGCGGTGGCCTTCGACGCCCGGGCGTTGTTTCACGAGCTGCGGCGGCGCAAGCCCTCCGGCTGGGAGGGGCGCGCCCGTTCGCTGCTGGACTCCATCGGCGTGGGGAGCGAGATCGCGAGCCAGCCCTGCGTCATGGCGGTGAACTTCTTCTCGCGCTCCGATCCCGAGGGCGGATCGTGGCCGTACGTCTACTGGTGCGACGTGGGCGGGCCGCAGGTCCAGGGCCTCGATGGCAGCGGTTTGCGGCTGCTCAAGCTCGCGGCGCACGGCTTCCGAGAGGGCGGTCCCCCCGCCGCCGCGCCGCCGCCCGAAGCGGCGATTCTCTACGGCCGGCGGGCGGGAGCGGGGGTCACGCCGGTGCTGCTGGTGTGGGGCCAGGCCGGTCCGGAGGGACCGCTGCGGCTGGTCCAGACCCTGGGCCCCGACTCGCTCGGCGGCATCGGCTCCGGGCAATTCGAGTCGCCGGCGGACACGGGGGCCGTGCTGGTCACGCGCACCTACCGTCCCGCCCGCGGCTTCGACGAGTGCGGCACCTGCCCCCACGTCTACGTCACCCGCCGCTTCCACTGGGGCCCGCAGGGTTTCGAGCTGGTGGACGAGCGCGAGACCCCATCGCCCTACGCCAGCTTCGTGCACTTCATCGAGGCGATGTCCGCCAGCGACCTCCTGCAGGCGATGCGCCTGAGCGCCGATCCCTCGGTGGTCGAGCGTGCGATGCAACGCGGCTGGGGACGCCGCGGCCTGCCGTGGCGAGTCGCTCCCGCGACCAACGCGGGGGCGAGGCAGATGACGTTCTTCCGCGGCAGCGAAGAGGCCTACCGCGTGCATTTCGAGCCCCGCGGGGACGGCTGGGTCATCAGTTGGTTCGACACCACCTCGCGGGTGGTGGTCGATTAGGCTGTCCGCTCGCCCCCCCTTCTCGGGCGCCCGACGGACGCGGTATACTGCCCGCCTTCACGGGCGTCCCGAGCGCTCCTGCCATCATTGAGCGGGCCGAGATGCGCACGGCGCGCGAGGACCACCTCCATGCACGCACCGCCCACCCGCTTCCTCGAGCGGGCCGCGTCCCCGTCGGCCGGAGAGTCGCCCGCGGCCTGGCTCGCCGAACAGGCGCGCGGGCCCGCGGGGCGCGGCGCGCTCGCCCACTGGGAGGTCCTGACGGCGCGCCCCGCGCGGCATGCGGAGCCCGCGCGCCCGTTGCCGCCGGCACTGGCCGAAGCGCTCCAGCACCAGGGCATCGCGCGGCTCTACACCCACCAGGCCCAGGCGATCGACGCGCTGCGCGAGGGCCGAGACGTCGTGGTCGTGACCGGGACCGCGAGCGGCAAGAGCCTTTGCTACCACGTCCCGGTGCTCGAGAGTCTCCTCGCCGAGCCGGGAGCGACGGCGCTCTACCTGTTCCCGACCAAGGCGCTGGCCCAGGATCAGCTCAAGGGCCTCACCCGGCTCGCGGCGGCGCATCCCGACGTCCTGCGGGCGCTGGTGCCCGGAGTCTACGACGGCGACACGCACCCGGCGACGCGGCGCAAGCTGCGTGACTCGGCCAACGTCGTCCTCTCCAATCCCGACATGCTGCACCAGGGCGTCCTGCCCGCGCATGCGCGCTGGGGCCGGTTCCTGCGCAGCCTGCGGTTCGTGGTGGTGGACGAGATGCACGCCTACCGCGGGATCTTCGGCTCGCACGTCGCCAACGTCCTGCGGCGCCTCGAGCGCCTCGCGCGCCACGTCGGCGCGGACTACCGCTACGTGCTGTGCAGCGCCACCATCCGCAACCCCGGCGAGCTGGCGGGCGGGCTGGTCGGCCGCGAGGTGACGGTGGTGGACGACGATGGGGCGCCGCGGGGCGAGAAGCACTTCGTGTTCTGGAATCCCCCGTACGTGGACGACTCCCGGGTGGAGCGCCGCTCGGCCAACGTCGAGGGCTCCGAGCTGTTCGCGGGCCTGATGACGCGCGGGGCGCAGGCGATCGCGTTCACGAAATCGCGGGTCGCGGCGGAGTTGGTCTACCGCTACGCGCGCGAGCGGCTGGAGCGCCAGGAGCCGCGGTCGGGCGAGCGCATCCGCCCCTACCGCGGGGGCTATCTCCCCGAGGAACGGCGCCGCATCGAGCAGGCGCTGTTCTCGGGCGAGCTGCGCGGCGTGGTGAGCACCAACGCCCTCGAGCTGGGCGTGGACATCGGCGGGCTCGACGCGGTGGTGATGATCGGCGCCCCGCCGACCCGCGCCAGCGCGTGGCAGCAGGCCGGGCGCGCGGGCCGCAAGGGCGTGCCGTCGGTGGCGGTGCTGGTGGGCTACAACGAGACCGTGGACCAGTACCTCATGCGCCACCCGGAGTACTTCTTCGGCCACTCGCCGGAGGCGGCGGTGATCGATCCGCACAATCCCTACATCCTGGCCCAGCAGCTGGCGTGCGCGGCCTACGAGCTGCCGCTCTCGGGCGCCGACGAGCGGGCGTTCGGGCCGCAGACGCCCGCGATCCTGGCGGCGCTGGACGAGGCGGGGGAGACGCGCACCATCGACGGTGTCTCCTACTGGGCGACGACCGAGTTCCCGGCGGCGAAGGTCAACCTGCGCACGATCTCGGACGACACCTACACCATCATGGACGCGGGGACCGGCCACGCGGTCATCGGGACGGTGGACGCGATCAGCGCGCTCGAGCTGGTGTACCCGGAGGCGATCTACCTGCACGAGGGCGAGACCTGGTTCGTGCGGGCGCTCGACCTGGAGCAGAAGACCGCGATGGTCGAGCGGCGCGAGGTGGACTACTACACGCAGCCGGTGCTCGACAGCAACATTCGGGTGCGCAGCGAGCTGGATCGCCGCGCATGGCGCGGCGAGTCGGTGCGCCTCGGCGAGGTGACCTACTCGTGGCAGACGATCGCCATGAAGAAGGTGCGGTTCCATTCCCTCGATGCGATCGGCTACCACCCGCTCGAGCTGCCGCGGCTGACGCTCGACACCACCGGCTTCTGGCTGGCGCCCGACGAGCCGACCTGGCGCGCGATCGCGGGGCAGGGACTCAACCCGGTCGAAGGGCTGATGGGCGTGCGCAACCTCTTCCTCACGCTGCTGGCGATGCTGAGCATGTGCGATCCGTCCGACCTCGGCGGCATGATCGACTCGTCGAATCTCGGCCGTCCAGGACTGTTCGTGTTCGACCGCTATCCCGGCGGGCTGGGGTTCGCGGAGCAGGGCTACGCGCGCCTCGACGACTTGGCGCGCGCGGCGCTCGAGCACCTCGAGGCCTGCGAGTGCGAGTCCGGTTGCCCGTCGTGCGTCGGGCTCCCCGTGCTGCGACCGGCGCAGCAGCAGGATCCCGACCTCGGCCGCGCGCGCGCCATCCCCGGGAAGGCGGCGGCGCGGGCGCTGCTCGTCGACTGGCTGGGGAGGGACTGAGCGTATGGCCCGGGGTCCCGAGTGGCCGGTGGCGTTCTTCGACGACGACTATCTGCGCATCTACCGGCCGACCCTGACCGCGGAACGGACCGGCGCGGAGGTGGATTTCATCGTGTCGGCGCTGGCACTCCCCGAGGGCGCCGAGCTGCTCGACCTGGCCTGCGGATACGGCCGTCACGCGGTGGCCATGGCGCGGCGGGGATTCCGCGTCACCGGACTCGATTTCAATCCGCACTATCTCGAGATCGCGCGCGAGGAAGCGCGCGCCGCCGGCGTCGAGGCGCGCTTCGTCACCGGCGACATGCGGGAGCTCGGCTTCGACGGAGGTTTCGACGGCATCTACTCGTTCTTCACGTCGTTCGGCTACTTCTCGGACGCGGAGAACGAGCGCGTGATCGCGGGTGTCGCGCGCGCGCTGCGTCCCCGGGGCCGCTTCCTGATCGACATGGTGAACCGCGACTGGCTGCTCACCCATCCACAGCAACGCACTTGGACCCAGCGCGACGACGGCGCCCTGCTGATGGAGGAGATTACGCTGGATCTCCAGAGCTCGCGGGTGATCTCGCGCCAGACCCTGATCGAGTCGGAGGGGGCCCGGGTGCAGAAGGAGTTCGACCTGCGGGCGTACACCTGCGCCGAGTTGACCGCGCTGCTCGCGCGGCACGGGCTGGTCCGCGACGGGCTATGGGGCGGCTCGGACCGGAGGGAGCATTCGACCGAGAGCCGCCGGCTGATTCTCGCCGCCGCGCTCGCCGTGGACGGCCCGCGGGAGGACCCGCGATGATCGGTGATGCCGCGCTCAAGGCGCGCCTCGGCGAGCTGGTGCGGGGACGCCGGCGGGCCGGAGACGCGCCGGCGTCGGACGGCGCCGGGGACGCCCCACGCCGCACGCGCCGCAAGGCCAAGGCGCCGGGCGCCTCGGACGTCGGGGTCGAGGAGTTCCTGCCCGGGGGGGAATGGCGCGACGAGCGGGGTGCGGTCTACGTCCACGAGCGCCTGCGCTCCGAGGTCGAGCGGCGCCGGTCGCACTGGGGCCGGCTGGGCGAGCCCCCCGCGATGGAGGCGGACCTGCGCGCCCTCGCCGCGGTGGGCCTCGAGCGGGCGCTGTTTCTCGACCTCGAGACCGGCGGGCTGACCTCGAGTCCGGTGTTCCTGGCCGGCACCATGCACTGGAGCGGCACGGACTTCGTGCTGCGCCAGTACTTCGCGCGGCACTATGGCGAGGAGGCGACGCTGTTGGGCGCGCTCGGCCTGCTCGCGCGCGGGTTCGAGTTCCTGGTGACGTTCAACGGCAAGTCCTACGACGCCCCGTTTCTGACCGGACGCGCGGTGGTGCAGGGTGTGCCGCTGGCGCTGCCGCCGCGGCACATCGACCTGCTGCATCCCGCGCGGCGGCGCTGGCGGCTCCAGCTTCCCGACTGCCGGCTGCAGACCCTGGAGCGTCACGTCTGCCGGCGTGGGCGCTCGGGCGACGTTCCGGGAGAGGAGATTCCCGGCCTCTACCACGACTACGTCCGCCACGGTGACCCCTACCGCCTGATCCCGGTGTTCCACCACAATCTGCTCGACGTCATCACCATGGCGGAGATCCTGCGCGCGCTGTGTACACCGCAGCGTGCCTGAACGCGGGCTCCGTGCCCGGCGGGCCTCCGCGGGTGGGGCCTGCGCGCGGGCCGCTCGGCTCCGCCCTCCTGGCTCCGCCTCGCTGCGCTCTGAGGGGCGCCCCGCTCAGGACCGGCTTCGATGGCATCCGGTGCGTGACCGAGGGGCGCCCGCCAGTCCCTGGCTCCTGCGCGCCTGCGGAGCCCGCGCTCCGGTCCCCGCCCGCTGCGGTCCGCTGGCGGGCGTGTGGCCGCGGCCCGGGCTTTGACACTCCGCGCGGCCGGTGCCTATACTTTCGTCCTGGTTCGCGGGGTGCGTTCGTTCGGAGCGTCGCGTGTTCGTGAACTCTCGATTTCGCCACTCAGCGCTTCGGCCGCCGGCGCCGCCGGCCCTCCCTCTCGTTTGATCCGTCCCCGGCAGGGGCGATCCCTGCCGGGGGCGTGGTGTCTCGCTCACACGCGCGTCGCATCCACCCTTCCCGAGAGGCTCGCCGGTTCATGCCCACGGGTGAAGACCAGCGCATCCAGTGCGCCGACTGCGGCCAGGAGTTCCTGTTCACCGCCGGGGAACAGGCCTTCTACCGCGAGCACGGACTGACCAACGCTCCGACGCGCTGCAAGCAGTGTCGGGAAACCCGCAAGGGACCGCGGCCCGGGGCCGGTGCGGGCGGCAAACCCGCGGCGCGGTCGCGGGGCGGGATGGTCGCAGCGGTGTGCTCGGCGTGCGGGGCCGAGACCCAGGTGCCGTTCCACCCGAGCGGCGGGCGTCCGGTGTATTGTCGGGACTGCTATCGTGCCCGTAAGCCGCCCCGCGTCGCCGGGGGTGTGCGGGAGTCCCCGCCCGCGGCGCCGCAGCCGGCGGGGTCGGCAGCGGAGCGCGGCCAGGGCGCGGTGAAGTGGTTCAACCACTCGAAAGGCTACGGGTTCATCCATGCCGACGGCGGCGAGGACGTCTTCGTGCACGTATCCGCCCTCCAGTCGGAGGGCGGCAAGCCCCTCGCCGAGGGTGATCGGGTCGAGTTCGACGTCGTGCCCGGCGCCCGCGGCAGGCAGGCCGCCCACGTCGTGCGCATCGAATAGCCCTTCGATCCTCCGTTCGCCGACCCGGGAGCTTCCGGCCCCGCCTCGGCGCAGCCACGCAGTCCGAGCCCACGGAGAGCGATGATCGACACCGCGAAGACCTTTGCAGCTCTGAGCGAGGAGTTCGTCGAGGTCTACATGCGGCACCAGCCGGTCGGCGCCACCGCGGCGGGTCTGCACGACTACGACGAGCTGCTGCCCGACGATTCTCCCGACGGCGTGCGGGCCCGCACCTCCTGGCTGCGTGATCTCGACCAGCGTCTGGTGGCGTCGGTGCCCTGGGAGGAGCTGCCGCTCCATCAACGCGTGGACTACGCGTTGTTGCGCTCGCGCATCGCGTCGCTCCGCGTCGACCTCGAGGACCTGAAGGTGTACGCGCGCAACCCGGCGCGCTTCCCGGAGACCGCGCTGCGAGGCGTGTTCCTGCTCGCGGCGCGGCCCTTCGCCCCGCTCGAGGAGCGCAAGGAACCGATCCTCGCGCGGCTGATGGCGATTCCGGATTACCTGCACGAGGCGCGCGCCAGCCTGGGCCAGGTGCCCGAGGTGCTGCTCGACATCGCCTCCGAGGTCAATGCCAGCGGCCCCGCGTTCGTCGAGGAGGTCGTGCGCACGCTGCTGCGCAGCTTCCCGGGCGAGGCCGAGCGCATCGAGCACGCGGGGGGGCGGGCGCGGGCCGGATTCCTCCAGTACCAGGAGTTCCTCGAGGGCGAGCTGTCGCGGCGCGTCGGCGGCAGCTTCGCCATCGGCGAGCGCTGGATGAACTACAAGCTCGAGCGCGAGCACATGCTCTCGGTCGGGTGCGCCGAGGTCGCCGATCTGGGCCGGGTGCAGGTCGAGCGCACCCGGACGCTGCTCGAGCAGGAGGCGCGGCGCATCGATGCCAATCGCGACTGGCGGGCGCAGATCGCGGACGCCCGGCAGCGCCATCCCGAGCCGCTACGGCTGCGCGAGGCCTACGTCGCCGAGGTCGAGCGGGCGCGGCGGTTCACCGAAGAGAAGCATCTGGCGCCGCTGCTGGACGCGCCGCTCGAGGTCATCGAGACGCCGCTGTTCGAGCGGCCCACGACGCCGTACGCCACCTACCTGCCCCCCGCGCCCCTGGACGTGGACCAGACCGGGTACCTCTTCGTGACGCCGATCGACATCGGCCGGCGGCGCGAGGACCAGGCGCATCAGCTCGAGGCCCACAATTACGCGGCGCTGCCGCTCACGGTGCTGCACGAGTCCTACCCCGGGCACCATCTGCAGCTGTCGCATGCGAACCATGCGGGCTCCCGCCTGCGGCTGCTGGCCGACAGCAGCATGCTCTCCGAGGGCTGGGCGCTCTACTGCGAGGAGCTGATGTACGAGCAGGGCTTCTTCCTCGACCCCGCGAGCCGTCTGTTCCAGCTCCGCGACCTGCTGTGGCGGGCGTGCCGGGTGGTCATCGACGTCGGCCTGCACACCGGGCGCATGAGCGTCCCGCAGGCGGTGGAGATGCTGGTCGAGGAAGCGATGCTGGATCCGGTCGCCGCCACCATCGAGGTGCGGCGCTACACCATGACGCCGACCGAGCCCATGAGCTACGTCCTGGGCAAATTGATGCTGCTCGAGCTGCGCGACGAGGCGCGCCGCCGGCAGGGGCGCGCCTTCACGCTGTACGACTTCCACGCCGCGCTGCTCCGCAGCGGCACGCTACCGCTGCCGTTGGTGCGCGAGGAGCTGTGGCAGCACCTGCCCGTCGCTTGAGCTCCTAGGGTGCGGGCTCGTCCCTCCACGGGAACAGTGCCGCGAGCCCGTCTCCGAGACCCTCGATCCGCGGCCGCGCCCGACCCCCGGCCGCGGCCGGACGCGCCCGCGACGAAGTGGCGGTAGCCAGCCCGCGCAGGTCGACGTGCGGCACCCGCGCGCCGAAGGTGGCGTTGACCGCGTCGATCAGGACGTTGCAGAGGATGCCGTGGGCGAGGTCGTTGGGATGCACGCCGTCGAGGCTGAACAGCCCGCCGGTGATGAACTCGCTGGTGTATTCGGTCCCCTGGAAGGGGATGCCGGTGGTCGCCGCCCGTTGCAGCAGGCCGCGCAGATCCACCAGCGCCGCCCCGCGCGCGGCCGCTTCGGAGGCGATCGCCGCGTCGTACTGGTCCACCGCCGAGCGGATGCTCGCCGCCTCGCCCGCCGACAGCACCTCGGCGTCGGTCAGCGGCTGGTTGGTGCCGGCGGCACCCGTGAGATAGGAGAAGGTGCCGGTCGGGAATCCGTTCCCCGCGGCGAGATCGGCCTGCGCGGTGAGCAGGACGTAATCGCCGAGGCCGAGCGGCGTGCCGCCGGGGCCGACCAACGTCAGCGGATTGCCGTTCACGATCACCGGGTTGCCGTTGGCGTCGAGCACCACCGGAGGAAACGTGGTGACGAACGGGATGGTGGTGACGTCGGGCACGTTGAAGAGCGCCAGCTTCACGCCCGGGGCAGCCGCCTCGAGCGCGTCGAGCGTGCCATTGAGCAGCGCGGCGAACTGCGGCCCCGTGAGCGCCGCCACGCCCGAGCCCGACGTCGCCGGCCCGAGCACCTCGTTCGCTCCGTACTCGAAGGTGATGAACGTGGGACCGAGGCTCGCGGCCTGCGCCAGGAGGGTCCCGGAATGGCGCGCGATCAGATCGAAGAACGTGAAGGTGGTGCGGTTCACCGGCGGAACCGTGGCGTAGTAGTGGGTCTCGTCGGCGAGGTCGAGCAGCAGCGCGCCCGGCACGCCGTAGTTGTGATAGGCGCCCACCTGGCCGAGGTTGAGCGGGCTTCCCAGCGTGCGCCCGGCGTTGCTGATCTGCAGCGGACTCAGCGAAACCAGCCGCAGCAGCGGCGGGATGCCGTCCGCGCCGATGGCGGGGTAGGTGAAGCTCCCGGTCCCCGATGCCAGCACCGGCTTCCCGGTCTGGCGCGCGAAGGAGGCGGCGTAGGAGGTCATCTGGTGCTGGTTGGCGACGCCGCCGGACTGATAGCCGGCGGTGATGCTCGTGCCCAGGGCGACGTACGTGCCGAAATCGGCGCTCCCGCCCACGGCGGCCGGCGAACTCAGGGGCTCGATCTTGGCGCAGCCCGAGGCCAGCAGCGCGACCAGGACCAGGCGGGTCAGGGATGAGGTCTTCATGGCGATCATTGCTCCCCCGGCGGCTGGAAGCGGTAGGTGAGCCCCGCTCCGAACGCGTTGATGAACGACTTGTACTCCCCGTCGAAGCCGTCGCGCTCGCGGCCCTCGGTGCCCCGGCGGTCCACGAACAGGGCGAGATCGTAGAGGTCGAGCTGCCAGCGCTTCCCCGCGTCCAGCGGAAGGCCGAGGCCGACGGTCGCGCCGTTGCGCGCGGCGTCCGGCAGCAGCGGCGTCACCGAAGGCGCCGGTGCCGCGGCCTGCTCGAAGTAGTAGCCGAAGCGGTAGGTGAAGGCGGGCAACCGGTGCTCGGCGCCGAAGCGGAAGGCGAAGGTGTCGCGGTAGTCCTCGACGATGGTCTCGTCGTTCGCGGGCGTCTGCTTGAAGCGGAGCGGCAGATCGCGGAACAGCGACCACTCGGTGAACACCACCGCGCCCTCGACGGTCCACGTCCCTGCCGGCAGCCAGGCGATGCCGGCGGACCAGATCGCCGGGAAGCGCAGCACCGTGCTCACCCCCTGGTCGGGCGGCAGCGTGGCCGCCACGCCGGCGTCGAAGACCGGGTCGCCGGTCGGGATCTGCGTGAACTCGGCGTCGCCCTCGGTGTCCACGACGATCTTGCCGCGATAGGCCGCGCCGAGCCGCCACTCGGGGACCGGGGCGTACGACACCGCGGCGTTCCAGCCGTAGCCGGGATCGTAGTCCGAGTGCAGCCGCACCGAGGCCACGTCCACCTGTCCGCCGCCACCGCCGGGACTCGGCACCAGCACGCGGCGGCGGAGATCCACCTGGGCGAAGAGGATATTGCCGCCGGCGGCGAGGCTGAGCTGCGGCGTCACGCGGTAGGCCCAATTCACCGCGCCGTTGATGGCGCGCAGGTCGGCGCGGGTGACGATGTAGCGTCCGGTGAAGCGTTCGGGATCCTGCCAGTCCACGCCGAGCCCGAAGGGCGAATTGATTCCGACCCCCATCGACCAGCGGTCGTTGTAGCGGCGGGTGGCGTAGAGCGTGGGCGGGAAGAACGTCTGGCGCCTCATCTCCTCGGTGACGCCGTAGCCGGGGTAGGGGTTCGTGCCCGCGAAGCTGGTGTTGGTGGTGAGCGCGGTGCCGCCGGCGTGGATCTGCGCGCCGCTCAGCCAGGACATCGCCGCGGGATTGAAGAACACGGCGGACGGATCGTGCACCGACGCCGTGCCGGCGCCGGCCATACCGAGGACGGCCACCCCCTGCTCGTAGATGCCGTAGCCCGCGCCCTGGACCCCGGTGGGCTGCAGCACCGCCCCCGCCAGGAGCGCGGGCAGGAGGAATCGGTGGATTCCCATGGTCTTGGACCTCCCCTGACTGCCCCGAACGCCGGTGGCACCGCCGGAGCCGGATGGCGCTACGTCCCCTCCGGCGTGGCGGTACCCTCGTAGAGCGCCTCGATGAGATGGGCGAAGCGCTGCTCGATGACGCGGCGCTTCACCTTGAGCGTGGGGGTGAGCTCCCCCGCCTCCTGCGTCAGCTCGCGATCGAGCAGCGCGAATCTCTTGATCTGCTCGAAGGGAGCCAGGTCGCGGTTCAGACGCTCGATCTCCCTCTGGTAGAGGGCCAGCACCTCCGGGTGCTCGAGCCGCTCGGCCAGCCCGGCGCCGCCCCATCCGCGGGCGCGCGCTTCCTTCTCCAGCACGCTGAAGTTCGGCACCAGCAGGCACACCACGTAGGGGCGGCGGTCCCCGAGCATCACCGCCTCGCTGATCCATTTGCTGGTCTTGAGGCGCGCCTCGAGTGGCTGGGGGGCGACCTTCTTGCCGCCGGCGGTCACCAACAGGTCCTTGAGCCGGTCGGTGATGACCAGGAAGCCGTCGGCATCGAGATGGCCGACGTCGCCGGTGTGGAACCACCCGTCGCGCAGCGCCCGGCGCGTCGCCTCGTCGTTGTGGTAGTACCCCTGCATCACGTGCGGACCGCGGGTGAGGATCTCGCCCTCCTCGCCGATGCGCACCTCCACCCCGGGGATCGGCGGGCCCACCGATCCGGGCTTCTCCCGCCCCGGGGGATTGAGCGTGATGACCGGCGAGGTCTCGGTGAGGCCGTAGCCCTCGTAGATCGGGATCCCGATCGCGGCGAAGAACTCCATCACCTTGGGGGCCAGGGGTGCCCCGCCCGAGACGCAGAAGCGCAGCCGCCCACCCACCCGCTCGCGCACCTTGGCCCCGACCAGTCGGTCGGCGAGACGGGCGGCCAGCGAGTCCGCCTCGCGGCCCTCCAGCCGCGCGCTCGCCCTTTTCTGCAGCCGGTGCAGACCCCAGAAGAACAGGTTGCGACGCAGCGGCGGCTGGGCGAGGCCGTTCTCCATCACCCGGGCGTAGACCTTCTCGTAGAAGCGCGGCACGCCGATGAGCACCGTCGGGCGCACCTCGAGCGCGTTGGCGGCGACTTGATCGATGCCCTCCGCGTAGGCGATGGTCGCGCCTGCCCTCAGCATGGCGTAGAGGCCGGCCATGCGCTCGAAGATGTGGCACAGGGGCAGAAACGACAGGCAAGTGTCGTCCGCGCGCAGTCCGATCACCTGGAGCGCGGCGTCCACGTTCGAGACGATGTTGTGGTGGCTGAGCATCGCCCCCTTGGGCTCGCCGGTGGTCCCAGAGGTGTAGATGATGGTGGCGAGGTCGTGGGGCCGGACCGCCTTGGCCCGCATCCGGTAGGCATCGGCGTCGGCGCGGCGCGCGACCGTCCCCTGCGCGATCACCGACGCGAACTCCCGCTCCGTCGCTCCGTCGGCCGGGACGGGGTCCATGCACAGGACCGCCGAGAGCCCCGCGAGCCGGCCGGCGACGGCGCGAATCTTCTCGAGCTGGAGCGCGCTCGAGACCAGGACGACTTTGGCCTCGCAGTCGCGCAGGATGAACCCCACCTGCTCGGCGGTGAGCGTCGGGTAGATCGGAACCGTCACGGCACCGATCCCGAGGATGCCGAGGTCCGCGACCGGCCACTCGTAGCGGTTCTCGGACAGGACCGCGACCCGGTCCCCGGGGCGCACGCCGAGGGCGGTCAGTCCGAGCCCGAAGCTTTCGACGTCGGCCAAGGCGCGTTCCGCCGGAATCTGCTCCCAGCGGCCCTCGGCCCTGCGCATGAACTGTGCGGGCTTGCGGAGGGCTGAGACCGTCTCGAGGAAGATGTCGATCAAGGTCCCGGCCATCGCGTCTCCACTCGCGTGACGGGCACAGATCCTCCCGCCCGCGGGAAGCTCTAGCACCCGGCCCCGGGGCCCACAAGCATAAAAGGGCTGCGGTCGCGCCCTCCTGGCCACCCCTTGCCGCGGGGGCGTGGACGAGCGCGGTCGGCGATCCGGCGATGTCGCCCCCGCGTTGACAGCGGGGGGAGCGGTGACGCACAGTCCCCCGGCGTCACGCCCGCGGCTGTTTCGAGGCGCGTGCGTCTCCAGGGAGGAGCCCGTGAGCGCATCGATCCGCACCCGGATTCTGGCGGCCTCGCTCGTCGTGGCCGCGCTGGCCGGCATGGCGTTCCCGGTGATCGCGGCGGAGGAGCCGGCGGAGGATCTGGCCCGCGCCGAGGCCTTCTACGCCAACGGCCAGCTCACCAACGCGCGCGCGGCCCTCCTCGAGATCGTCGCCGCCGAGCCCGGCCGGTTCCGGGCGCTCTACCGGCTGTCGCGGGTCGAATCCGAGCTGGGCGAGGACGCCTCCGGCGAGGACCAGCGCCAGCTCGTCGCGGCGGCGGTCGAGCACGCCCGGGCCGCGGTGCAGACCGCTCCCGACAGCGCCCAGGGTCACCTCGCGCTGGCGGTGGCGCTCGGCCGCCAGGCCCTCCACGAGGGCGCCAAGACCCGGCTCGCCCTGTCGCGGGAGGTCAAGGCGGAGGTCGACCGTGCGCTCGCGATCGACCCCGGCCTCGGGCGCGCCTACCACGTGCGCGCCGCATGGAACCGCAAGCTGGCGAGCCTGAGTTTCATCGAACGCGCCGCGGCCAACACCGTGCTGGGCGGGGTGCCCCGTGGCGCCTCGATGGACAACGCGGTGCGCGATTTCCAGAAGGCCGTCGAGCTGGAGCCGGACTACGTGAACCACCGCCTCGAGCTGGGCCGCACCTTCATGCAGCTCAAGCGCCGGGCCGAGGCGCGCGAGCAGCTCGAGCGGGCGATCGCGCTACCGCCGACCAGCAGCCCGCGCGACACGCGGTACCAGCAGGAGGCGCGCGAGCTGCTGCGCAAGCTGCCGAAGCCGAAAGAGGACAGCGAGTGAACGCCCCCCCGACCTGGCTGCTGGGCGGCATCCGCACGCCGTTCGTGAAGGCGGGCGGCGACTTCAAGCGCCTGCCGGTCTACGAGCTCGGGCGCATCGCCGTCGGGGAGCTGCTCGCGCGGCAGGAGGTGGATCCGGCGCAGATCGACGAAGTCATCCTCGGCAATTGCGCGCAGCCGGCCGAGGCGGCCAACGTCGCACGCATCACCGCCCTGCGTGCCGGGATCCCCGAGGCGGTGCCGGGCTTCACCGTGCACCGCAACTGCGCCTCGGGGATGGAAGCGGTGGCCGACGCCATCTACCGCATCGCGGCGGGCGACGCCCGGCTGGTCCTGGCGGGCGGCATGGAATCCATGAGCCAGATCCCGCTCCAGTACACCTTCGAATACGCCGAGTGGCTCGGAGGCGTGGCGCGGGCCAAGACCCCGCTGCAGCGGCTGGGCGCCTTCGCGCGCTTCCGCCCGCGGCTGCTGGCCCCACGCATCGCGCTGGCCGAGGGCCTCACCGACCTGGTCTGCGGGCTCAACATGGGACAGACCGCCGAGGTGCTGAGCCAGGAATTCCACGTCACGCGGCGTCAGCAGGACGAGTTCGCGCTCCTGAGCCACCAGCGGGCGATCGCGGCGCGCGAGCGGCTGCGCGAGGAAATCGTGCCGGTGTTCGTGCCACCGGCCTACGAGGCGGTGGCCGACGACATCGGACCTCGCGAGGGGCAGACGCTCGAGGCGCTGGCGCGGCTCAAACCCTACTTCGACCGCCGCAACGGCACCGTGACGGTCGGCAACTCGTGCCAGGTCACCGACGGCGCGGCGGCTCTGCTGATCGCCGACGAGGCGACCGCGCAGCGCTGGCCGGTGCCGGCGCTGGGGCGGATCCGCAGCTTCGCCTTCGCCGGCCTGGCGCCGGGCCGCATGGGGCTCGGGCCGGTGTATGCGATGGCCAAGGCGCTGGATCGCGCCGGACTCGGGCTCGAGGAGATGGAGTTGATCGAGATCAACGAGGCGTTCGCCGCCCAGGTGCTGGGCTGCCTCGCCGCCGCGCGCTCGCCGGACTTCGCCCGCGCGGAGCTGGGCCGCGACCGCGCGCTGGGTGAGATCCCGCTCGACCGGCTCAACGTCAACGGCGGCGCGATCGCCTTGGGCCACCCGGTGGGCTCGAGCGGCGCGCGACTGCTGCTCACGCTGCTCATGGAGATGCGCCGCCGCGGCCTCAAGCGCGGGATCGCCGCGCTGTGCGTCGGCGGTGGGCAGGGCGCGGCCTTCGTGCTGGAGCGCGACTGATGCCTACCTTCCGTGTCGAGCGCCCGGAGCCCCGGATCGTGCACCTGGTGATGGACGACCCGGCGCGCAAGGTGAACGTGCTCGACGAAGCCGCGCTCGCGGATCTCGAGGCGGCGCTCGCCCAGATCGAGGCCGACCGCGACCTGCAGGGAGTCGTGCTGCGCAGCGGCAAGCCCGGATCGTTCATCGCCGGGGCCGACGTGGATGCGATCGGCGCGATCACCGACCGCGAACAGGTGCGCACCCTGGTGCGCCGCGCGCACGCCGTGTTCAATCGGCTGGCGGCGCTCCCGGTACCGACGGTGGCCGCGATCGACGGCGTGTGCCTCGGCGGCGGCACCGAGCTGGCATTGGCCTGCGACTCGCGCATCGCCAGCGAGCAGCCGCGCACGCAGCTCGGCTTTCCCGAGATCCTGCTCGGCATCTTCCCCGCGTTCGGCGGCACCACGCGGCTGCCGCGGCTGGTGGGGCTGTCCGCCGCGCTCGACCTGGTGCTGACCGGGCGCACGCTCGACGCGAAGCGGGCGCAGCGGATGGGCCTCATCGCCCGCGCGGTGCCGGCGGCGTGGCTTTTGGACTTCGCCCACCAGCGTCTGGCCGAGTTGGGGCGGCGGCCGGCGGCCAGGCGGCGCGACCGGTTCCGCCCGCGGGGATCCGCGGCTTGGGCGCTCGATGGGAACTCGCTCGGGCGGGGCCTGGTGCTCAACCGCGCGCGGGCCATGGCCCGTGCCCGCGGCGGGGACCGCTATCCGGCTCCCCCGGCCGCGCTCAACGTGATGGAGCGCGGGTTGGGCCGGCCGCTCGAGGTCGGACTCGGGCTCGAGGCCGAGTGGGTGAGCGACCTGGTGGTCGGGTCGGTGTGCAAGAACCTGGTGCGCATCTTCCGGCTTTCGGAACGGGCCAAGAAGGACCCGGTGGTCGCCGACGCCGCGATCCAGCCGCTGGCGGTGCGGTCCATGGTGCTGGTCGGGGCCGGGGTGATGGGGGGCGGCATCGCCGAGCTCGCCAGCCGCAACGGGATCCGGGTGCGGCTGCGCGACATCAGTCCGCCGGCCCTCACCCGCGCGCTCCAGACCGTGCACCGCCTGGTGGAGGAGCGCGGCCGGAAGCGGCGCGCCCCGGCGCGCGAGCGCGACGCCCAGCGCGGGATGATCCTGCCGACCGCGGATCTCACTGGAATTCGGCGCCCCGACTTCGCGATGGAGGCGGTGGTGGAGGATCTCGACGTCAAGCGCCGGGTCTTCGCCGAGCTCGAGGTGCGCATGCGCCCCGACGCCGTGCTCGCCACCAACACCTCGTCGCTCTCGGTGAGCGCCCTCGCCGAAGGACTCGAGCACCCCGGGCGTTTCTGCGGATTCCACTTCTTCAACCCGGTCCACCGCATGCCGCTGGTCGAGGTGGTGCGCGGGGCCCGCACCTCGGACCAGACGCTGGTGACCGCGGTCGGGCTCGCCCGGCGCCTCGGCAAAACCCCGGTGGTGGTGACCGACGCGCCCGGGTTCGTGGTCAATCGGATCCTCATGCCCTATCTGAGCGAGGCCATGGCGCTGCTCGAGGAGGGCTTCACCATCGCCGGTATCGACGGCGCGATGAAACGCTTCGGCATGCCGATGGGCCCGTTCGAGGTGTTGGACGAGGTCGGGCTCGACGTCGCGCACAAGGTCGCCGGGGTGCTGGGCAAGGCGTTCCCCGATCGGATGGCCCCGTCCTCCGCGCTGGAGAAGCTCATCGCCTCGGGGCGACTGGGGCGCAAGAACGGCCGCGGCTTCTACCTCCACCAGGGACGCAAGCGCCGCGTGGACCCGCAGGTCCGCGCGCTCATCGGCCGCCCCCGCCCGCGCAAGGCGCAGAACCCCGAGACCCTGGTCGAGCGCATGACGCTGGCGATGATCAACGAGGCGGCGCGCTGCCTCGAGGAGCGGGTGGTGACCGACGCCGGCATGCTCGACCTGGCCATGATCTTCGGCGCCGGCTTCCCGCCGTTCCGCGGCGGCCTGCTGCGCCACGCCGACACCCTCGGCCTGCAGCGCGTGGCCACGCGGCTGAACGCGCTGCGCGCGGAGAAGGGCGAGCGCTACAAGCCCGCGGCCGGCCTGCTCAAGCTGGTCGCCGAAGGGGGCACGTTCACCCAGCCGCCGCCGATGGCCTGAGCGAGTCGCTCCCGGGGGGCGCCGCGGCATCCGTCGGGCACGCGAACGGGCGCACCCGCGTCCCTGCCGATGCGCCCGCCCACGAGATCGCCCGACCCATGGGCCGGGCGATTCCCGTGAGGCGGGCCGGAGCCTTGCCATTCCCCGGGCGACGCCCCGGTCTTGGAAGACTGCTGCGACTGGTTTGGAGGTCGCATGCCACGCCGGGGCGTGGCTCTTCATGAGACGTCGCCCGGGGCGGAATGGTTGCAAGGGCGGCGTCAAACGTGCGGCCGCCGCCCCGCGCCGGGGCTCCGCGCGGCCGGCCGGGCCCTCAGGCGCCCGCGGGGCGCGGCGCGGGGCCGAAGGCGTCGAGCTGGCCGGCCGCCGCCGGCTGCTTGGCCGGCGGCTCGGGGGCGGGCTCCTCCATCCCCGCGGACGGCTCGGCCGGGCGCGGCGGATCCAGCTTCTCACCACGCAGCACCCGGTTCATCTCCTCGCCGTCGAGCACCTCGCGCTCGAGCAGGGTGTTGGCCAGCAGATGCAGCTTGTCGACGTTCTCGCGCAGCAGCTCGAGGGCGCGATTGTAGGCGCCCTCGACCAGGCTGCGGACCTCCTGGTCGATCGCCACCGCGGTCTGCTCGCTGTAGTCCTTGTGGGAGGAAATCTCGCGCCCGAGGAAGACCATCTCCTCCTTCTTGCCGAAGGTGAGGGGGCCGAGCGCCTCGCTCATGCCCAGCTCGCACACCATGCGGCGCGCCAAGCCGGTCGCCTTCTCGATGTCGTTCGCGGCCCCGGTGGTGAGCTGCTTGAAGATCTGGAACTCCGCGGCCCGCCCGCCCATCATCATGCACAGGATGCGCAGCAGGTCGTCCTTGGAGCGCGAGTGGCGCTCCTCCTGCGCGACGTAGGAGGTCACGCCCAGCGCGCGCCCGCGCGGTATGATGGTCACCTTGTCCACCGGGTCGGAGCCCGGCTGCAGCCACGCCACCAGGGCGTGGCCGGCCTCGTGGTAGGCCGTGCTGCGCCGCTCGTCCTCGGTCATCACCAGGCTCTTGCGCTCGGCGCCGAGCATCACCTTGTCCTTGGCGTCCTCGAAGTCGCGCAGCGAGACCTTCTTGTGGTTGCGGCGCGCGGCCAGCAGGGCCGCCTCGTTCACCAGGTTGGCGAGGTCGGCGCCCGCCATCCCCGGCGTCGCGCGCGCGATCAGCTTGAGGTCCACGTCCTCGGCCAGCGGAATCTTGCGGCTGTGCACGCGGAGGATGCCCTCGCGCCCGCGCACGTCGGGCCAGTCCACCACGATCTGGCGGTCGAAGCGTCCGGGGCGCAGCAGCGCCGGGTCGAGCACGTCCGGCCGGTTGGTGGCCGCGATCATGATGACGCCCTCGTTGGAATCGAAGCCGTCCATCTCCACCAGCAACTGGTTGAGCGTCTGCTCGCGCTCGTCGTGACCCCCGCCGAGACCCGCGCCGCGGTGCCGGCCCACCGCGTCGATCTCGTCGATGAAGATGATGCACGGGGCGTTGCGCTTGCCCTGCTCGAAGAGATCGCGCACGCGCGAGGCGCCGACGCCGACGAACATCTCGACGAAGTCCGAGCCCGACATCGAGAAGAACGGCACGCTGGCCTCGCCCGCGACCGCCTTGGCGAGAAGGGTCTTGCCCGAGCCCGGCGGACCGAGCAGCAGGGCGCCCTTGGGGATGCGCCCGCCGAGGCGCTGGAACTTCTGCGGTTCCTTGAGGAACTCGATGATCTCCTGCAGCTCCTGCTTGGCCTCGTCGCAACCGGCGACGTCCTTGAACGTGACCTTGGGCGTGGTCTCGAGCAGCACCTTGGCTTTGGTCTTGCCGAACTTGAGCGCGGCGCTGCCCCCCGACTGCATCTGCCGGATGAAGAACAGCCACACGCCGAATACCAGGATGAGCGGCAGCCAGGTGAAGAGGACCGAGGCCCAGTTGATGCCCTCCGGTTGCGATTCGATCTCGATCCCCGGGTTGACCTTGAGCGCGCGGTCGGCGAGCTGATCGCCGTTGTCGAGGATGTTGACGTGGAACGCCTTGAATTCGACGTCGCGGCCGCCGGCCTTGACGGTCGCCTCGCTCTTGAGCTCGCCGGTGACGGTGTTCGACATGAACTGGAGCTTGGCGATGTTGCCCTTGTCGATCTCCTGGACCAGGCGCGTGTACGAAATCTCGGCGCGCTGCGGGCTGACGAAGCTGCCCTGGTACATGCGGTAGGCGACCAGGGACAGCAGCACCACCAGCGCCCAGAACGCCAGGGTGCGGAAGGGCCGCCCGGGAGGGACCGGGATCTGGGGGCGCCGCGGCGGAATCCCGCGCGGCGGGCCGCGGCGGCCGTCACGGTTGCGGCCGCCTCCAGTGCCCGTCGGGCCGGAATCGTGCCGAAGGATCACTTCAAACCTCCTCGAGAACACCCACGTAGGGCAGGTTGCGATAGCGCTCGGCGGCGTCCATGCCGTAGCCGACGACGAAATCCGCACCGATGGTCCAGCCGGCGTAATCCACCGGCACCTGGACCTTGCGGCACGGCGCCTTGTCGAGCAGCGTCGCCACCCGCAGGCTGGCGGGTCCGCGCGAGCGGAGCAGGTCGAGAATGTAGGACAAGGTCAGCCCCGAATCGATGACGCCTTCGCACACCACGACGTTGCGTCCGGCGATGTCGGTGCGGAGGTCGGAGACCAGCCGCACCGCCCCGCTCGACGTCGTCGCGGCGCCGTAGGACGCGGCGGCCAGGAAATCCAGCTCGACGTCGAGCGGCACGGCGCGCGCGAGGTCGCACTGGAACATGCACGCGCCCTTGAGCACCCCCACGAACAACGGTCGCCCTCCCGCGAGGTCGCGCGTCACGTCGAGTCCGATCTCGCGCACGCGCGCGGCGATCTGCTCGGCGTCGTACAGCACCCGGATGGACGGTTCGACCTGGATCGCTGGCTGGCTGTCAGTCATGGCGCTCCGCGTGGACCCAGAGGACCTTCCGCGTGGTGCCCTTCACGGGAGCGCGCGCCGACCGGCGCACGCCGAGCACCCACAGGATGCCTCCGGCATCGGCTAGGACCGTGGGACGCGACTTCACGTCCCGTGTCACCCGCTGCTTCTTCAGGAACCGCCCGAGGCGCACCGGGCGCGAGCGCCCGAAAGGGACAAAACACTCATCGGCGCGGGCCTCCCTCAACTCGAGCGGCCCCGCCAACGCCTCGGCCGCAAAAAACTCCTCGTCAGGCTTCCGCCGCATCCGCTCCAGCCGTCGCAGTGCCCGATCCGCGCTGGTCCAGCGACCGCGGACCGCGCTGCCGGCCCACTCGAATCGGCCCGGGACCGGAAACGCCGCGCGCGCCACTCCCGACCGTGGCTCCGCTCGGCGCAGCCGAACCGACCCGCGGTCCCGCTCGGCGGTCCAGCCGCCCGGAAGGGCGACCCGGCTTCCGCCACGGCCCCGCGTGGCGAGGACGGACAGCGCCTCTAGATGCTGGTGGGTGAGACCCGGACCGTTCGGGGCGAGCCGCGCCCACAGGCGACGTAACATCGTACGCTGGAATGCGAAAGGGTAGGTAGCCCACCCCTTCGAATCAAGCGTAATCTCCCCGCCTTGGATGCGGCAAATCCGCGAAAGCACTTGCTCCGCCCAGGTTTCGGCCAGCCGCGCCGCGCCGCGCGCCTCGCGTGCGGTGCGCCCGACGCGGCGGGCGAGCGCCGCGCGGGCGGCCCGGCCGCCGCTCGCGCCGAGCAGGGCGGGAATGGCCTCGAGCCGGATCCGATTGCGGGCGTAGGCCGGGTCGAGATTCGAGCGGTCCTCTCGCCAGCCGATCCCCGCCGTCTTCAGGTCCGCTTCGACTTCGACGCGGGTGGCCTCGAGCAGCGGCTTGAGCCATGGTCCGCGGCGCGGAGCCATGCCGCCGAGACCCCGCAAGCCGGTCCCGCGCACCAGGCGGAGCAGCACGGTCTCGAGCTGGTCGTCCGCCGTGTGGGCGGTGGCGATCGCCGCCGCACCGCAGCGCCGGGCCACGGCCAGCAGGAACTCCCGCCGCAGCACCCGCAGCCCGGCTTGGCCGGCGAGTCCGCGGCGCCTCATGCGCAGGCGGGTATTCCACCGCGCCGCGCTCACGGGCACGCACAGCGCCCCGCACAGCGCCCTCACCGCGGCGAGGTCGGCGTCGGCCTCCGCTCCGCGCAGGCCGTGGTGGAGGTGGGCCGCCCACAGGGAGATCCCGGACTCCTTCGCCAGACCCCGGAGTCCGACCAGCAGCGCGGTCGAGTCGGCGCCGCCGCTCACCGCGACGAGCAGGCGGGTGCCGGGGGCGAGGGCGCAGGGGCCGCGCAGGGCACGGCGCAGGATCGGCTCGAGCCGGCGCAGTCGCACGCCGGTGCGAGGAAATGGTGGCGGCGCAGGGACTCGAACCCCGGACACAGAGATTATGATTCTCCTGCTCTACCAGCTGAGCTACGCCGCCCAAGAGGAGCCATCCGGGCGGGATGGCGGGCGGGAAAACGTAGGCACCCCCACACCGAAAGTCAAGGCCGCTGGCCCCGCGACGGGCTGTGCCAGGGATGCGCACGGCATTCCGAGTGCGGCGAGGCGTCGCATCGTTCCTCACCCCGGGGAAACGTGCCTAGGCTGTATCTGAAAACGCCCGAGGCTCAAGTTGCGCGGTCGGCTCCTCGCTCCAACGTGGCCGGGCACCGCGCACAGCGTGGTCGGCCACGATTCCGCTCGTCGCTCGACCGCGACGCCGTGCCATCGGGCGTTTTCAGATACAGCCTAGCCGGCGGCTTTCTCCCGCGGCTCCCCCACCGGCTCGGAGGCGACCGGTGCCTCCTCCTGCGGGCGGGTGCGGAAGATGCGCGACAGCTCGCTGCGCAGCTCGCCTTCGTCGAGGCGCTGCTTGAGCGTGCCGCGGAACCCCACCGAGATGCTGCCGTTCTGCTCGCTCACCGCGATCACCGCCGCGTCCGATTCCTCCGAGAGCCCGAGGGCGGCGCGGTGGCGCGTGCCGAGCGAGATCGAGGTGCGGGGATTGCTCGACAGCGGGAGGATGCACGAGGCCGCGACCACGGTGTCCTCGTGGATGATCACCGCCCCGTCGTGGAGCGGTGAGCCGGGGCTGAATAGCGTGACCAGCAGCTCGGCCGTGACCTTGGCGTCGATCGGTGTGCCGGTCTCGACGAAGTTCCTCAAGCCCACGTTGCGCTCGAGCACGATGAGCGCCCCGTGCCGGCGCTGGGCGAGCGATTCGGTTGCGCGCACGATCTCCCCGAGCACGCCGAAGCTGTCGCCGCGCAGGAGTGAGCGGAAGTAGCGGGTGCGGCCGAATTGCGCCAGGGCGTGGCGCAGCTCCGGCTGGAACAGGATCACGAAAGCGATCAGCCATACGGTCTTGAGGCTGTCGACGATCCACTTGACCGCGATGAGGTCGAATTCGCGGGCCGCGATCCCGACCAGGACGATCACCAGCAACCCCACGTACATCTGGGCCGAGCGAGTGCCCTTGACCAGGATGAGCAGGCGGTAGAACAACACCGCCACGAGGAAGATGTCGAGGAGGTCGAGGAACCAGAGCTGATGGACGGGAGTCATGGTCGGAGGTGGGGGCACAGGGCCCTCATGAATCTACCAGATGCCCGCGACGCCCGACAGCGCGCAGGTCTGACGAGCCCGCCGCGCGGCTCGAGCTCAGCGTTGGCGCGGCGCATGGTCCTCGACGCGGCGCGCCCCACGCAAGGCCTTGGCCACGCGCAGGGCGCGCGCCGTGGCGGCGACATCGTGGGTGCGGATCACGGCGGCGCCGAGGAACACGGCCACGGCGGCGGCGGCGAGCCCGCCCTCGAGCCGCCGGTCGAGCGGGGCATCGAGCAGGAGGCCGAGGAAGCGCTTGCGGGACGCGCCGACCACGATCGGGCGCCCGAGGCGCGACAGCTCGTCGATCCGCGCCAGCAGCTCGAGGTTGTGGACGAGCGTCTTGCCGAAACCGATCCCGGGGTCCAGCGCGATCTGCTCGGCGTCGACCCCCGCGCGCCGGACTACCGCGACTCGCTGCTCCAGCCAGCGAGCGACGTCGCGCGCGACATCGTCGTAGCGGGGATCGTCCTGCATCGTCCGTGGGGTGCCCTGCATGTGCATGAGCACCAGGCCGGCGCCGGTCCGGGCGGCGAGGCCCGCCATCGCCGGGTCGGAGGCCGCGGTCACGTCGTTGACGGCGTGGACGCCGGCGACGAGGGCGCGCCGCGCGACCTCGGCGCTCGAGGTGTCGACCGCGAGGCAGGAGTCCGCGTCGCGGGCCAGGGCCTCGATCACCGGTTCGAGCCGCCGCCACTGCTCGTCGGCGGGCACGGGTGCCGCGCCGGGCCGCGTGCTCTCGGCGCCGAGGTCGACGAGATCGGCGCCCTCGGCGATCAACGCCCGCGCGCGGGCGACCGCGGCCGCCGGCTCCAGGTGGGCGCCCCCGTCGGAGAAGGAGTCGGGGGTGACGTTGACCACGCCCATGACCAACGCGCGTCGTTCGAGATCGAACGCGCGCCCGCGACAGCGCCAGCGCACGGTGGCCTACCCGCCCGGCACCGCGGCGCGCAGCCGGCGGATCTGCGCGGCGTGATTGTGCGCGTGATCGGCGTAGATCTGCAGCCAGCGGTCGGCGGCATAGAGCCCGTGCTCCGGATGCCAGCCGGAGCGCGTCCAGTCGTCCTCCGACATCAGCTCGAGCAGCTGGAGGGTGGAGGCGCGAGCGGCGCGGAAGGCGTCGAGCGCCGGTTCGATCTCGCGCAGGTTGTAACGCAGCAGGATGGCGTAGGCCTCCTGGTCGTAGGCCTGGAGCACCGGATACTCCTCGCTCAGCAGCTTGCGCAGGCGGATTCCCGCGACGGTCTCGCTGTCGGCGAGGTGGTGGACGATCTCCCGGGCGCTCCACTTGCCGGGCAGCGGGTGCGCCATCAGCGAGGCGGGGGGAAAGCCCTCCAGGCTCCGCACCACCTCGTCGTAGCCCTCTGCGTACTGCCGGACGAGCCGGTCGCGCTCCTCTCGTGTCATGTCGGCTTCCTCCCCGCTGGCGCCCGGCGACCGGGCGAACGCACCGTATCCGTTGACCTTCCGCCTGTCGGATGGTAGCACTTACCGGTCTTTTGCCCGGGGCGGCCGCGCGCGGCGTCGGAGGCCGAACCCACGGATCCGCCGTCGCACGATGCCTCGAGGAGGTCCGCTCCACATGTCCCGGCTCGACGTCGTTCTGTTGTCTGCCGCCGTCGCTCTCTCCGCCGCCACGCCGGCGGCCGCGCAGATCGCGGGACACCCGCTCGAGCTTTCCGGCACGGCCGGTAGCTTCGTCCCGGACGGCCGCGACCGGATGGAATCCGGACCGTCCTTCGGCGGCGCCCTGGGCTGGCGTGCGCAGGCCGGCCTCACGCTCGAGGCCCAGGCGACCTTCAACCCCTCGCATGCGGACACCGCGCCGGGGCAGCGCCACAACTTCACCTACGGCGGCATCGATCTGCGCTGGAACTTGCTCGGGGCGTCGGAGCGCGTGGTGCCCTTCGTTCTCACCGGGATCGGCTACGGCCTCAGCCATGACGGCGGGTCGGTTCCCCAGAAGCTGGAACGCGGCGCGGGCAGTCTCGGGCTCGGGGTGCTCGTCAACGTCCGCGACCAGCGCACCTATGTTCGTTTGCAGGTGCGCGACATGTGGTTTCGGGGCCGCAACGCCACGGAGTTCTCCAATCGCTGGTCGGCGACCGCCGGGATCCAGTGGACCCTGGGTGGCAAGCCGCGCGACACCGACTACGATGGCGTTCGGGACTGGCTCGACCGCTGCCCGGACACGCCGGTCGGGGCCAAGGTCGACGCCAACGGCTGCCCGCTCGACTCCGACGGCGACGGCGTCTACGACGGGCTCGACCAGTGCCCCGGGACGCCCAAGGGCTGCACCATCGACTCGACCGGCTGCCCGGTCGACTCGGACGGCGACGGGGCGTGCGATGGGCTCGACCAGTGCGCCGACACGCCCCGAAGCGCCAAGGTGGACGCCAAGGGCTGCCCGCTCGACTCCGACGGCGACGGCGTCTACGACGGGCTCGACCAGTGCCCCGACACGCCCGAGGGCTGCACCATCGATGCGACCGGGTGTCCCAGCGATGCCGACGGCGACGGCGTGTGCGACGGGCTCGACCGATGCCCCCATACGCCGGCCGGCTCGCCGGTGAACGCGCAGGGCTGCCCGACCCGGCCCGGCGCCCTCGAAACCGGGTTGCTGGAGCAGGGGACGGCAGAGATCGGGGGCGTCGAGTTCGCGAACGCGCAGGGCGATCTGAAGCCCGAAGTCTTCCCGCTGCTCGAGCGGCTGGCGTCCATCCTGGTCCAGTACCCGAGCCTCCAGTTCGAGCTCGGCGGCTACACGGACGAGCGCGGCGATGCCTCCGACAACGAGCGGCTGTCCCTGGCGCGCGCGCAGGCCGTGCTCCGGTACCTGCTCCAGAAGGAACCGCGGCTGTCGGCCGCGCAGTTCGCCCTCAAGGGCTACGGCGCCGGGCCGTCCGGCCCCCAGAGCCGGCGGGTGGTGCTGCGGGTGAGGAACACCGACGTGTTGCGGCAGGAGCGCGAGAAGCGGCAGCCCGGAGAGTGACGCTGGCCACTTCGGGCCGACCGAAGCGAAGAACGGGCGGAGCGCTTGCGCGCCCCGCCCACGGAGTGGGTGGGGGGCCCCGGTCGGGCCCCCGTCACCCGATTGGAGCGGGATCGCGAGACCCCCGCCCCCTTCTCATGGCCGGACCGTCGGGTCACGACTTGCGTCGCGCCCGGAGGCGGCCCGCACCGGCGCCTCGAGGGTGCCGGCGGAGTCGAATCGGCCGCCGCTCGACCTCCAAGCGCGCGACTGTCCGCCCGCCTTCCTGAGTGAGCAAGTCGAGGACCAGCGCCTCGAGGGCGTTTGTGCAGGCCACTTTCCGGCAGTCGAAGGGGAGTCCGGCGGGCCCGCGTGCTGGCGACCTGCACGCTCGAAAGCATGATTTCGCAGCGTTCCGGCCGCCTGGCGGCGCCCGGGATCGGCGCGCGTGCGGATGCGTCATCACCGCGCGGCATGCGGCCGATCCGCCCGCCATCCGCGCTTGGGGCGCACTGCCCGGGCGCGCGCGCAGCCGGGGGGCCCGGTTTGATCGCGCGGTGCGGCGGGCGCATGGTAGGGGCGGCCCCCCGGCTCGCGACCAGGAGGAATGCATGTCCCGACGACGCGCCGCAAGGCCACGTCGGCCGGCAGTGGCCCACCGCTACGGCCGCGTCGCCACGCCGATCGAGGAGCGCTACGCGCCCGACACCGTTCTGGTGCACGGCAAGTTCCGGTCGCGGCACTGGGACTACTCGGACCACATCGTTCCGCCGGTCTCGGCTTCGGCCGCCTACCGGCTCGAGAGCGTCGGACGCGGCGCCGAGGGATTCCTGGAGTTCGCGAATCCCGAGTTCAGTCGTGTCACCGGCGCGCCGATCTTCATCTACGACCGGCTCGACGAGCCGACCCGCGGCATGCTCGAGGAAAACCTCGCGCTCGCCGAGGGCGGCGACCGCGCGGTGTGCTTCGCCACGGGGATGGCCGCGATTTCGGCCGCCCTGGGCGTGCTTCTGCGCTCGGGCGACCGGCTGGTCGCGCACCGCATGCTCTACGGCTGCACCTACTCCCTGTTCGAGAACTGGTACCCGCGCTTCGGGATCAAGGTGGACCTGATCGACGTCTCCGATCCGGTGGCGCTGGCGGCGGCTCTCGAGGGCGACGACGTCATGGCGCTCTACTTCGAGTCGCCCTCCAACCCGACGCTCCAGGTGATCGACTTCGCCGCCGTGCGCCGCGCGGTGACCCGAGCCAACGCGCGGCGCGCGCGGCGCGCCCACGGCCGGCGCCACCGCCGCATCTTCACCGTCGTGGACAACACCTTCGCGACGCCGTTCTGCCAGCGCCCGCTGGGCCAGGGGATCGACGTCGTGGTGCACAGCCTGACCAAGAACCTCAACGGCTTCGGCACCGACATGGGCGGAGTCGTGGTCGGGCCGCGGATGCTGGAGCCCGATCTGCTGCTCTATCGAAAGGACTACGGCGCCCCGCTGGCGCCACGCGGCGCGTGGTCGCTGCTCGCCTACGGTCTGCCCTCGCTGCCGGTGCGCGTCCGCGCCCAGCAGCGCACGGCCATGGTGGTGGCCCGCTTCCTGGAGCGCCACCGCCGGGTGCGGCGGGTCTTCTACCCGGGCTTGCCGTCCCATCCGCAGCACGCGCTCGCGCGCCGTCAGATGCGCGATCCCGACGGCCGCTTCGCGCCCGGAGGGCTCCTGTACTTCACCCTGCGCGGAACCCCCGCCCAGGCGCGGCGCGGCGGCGAGCGCATGATGAACCACATCGCCAAGCACTCGCTGGCGATCACGCTGGCGGTGAGCCTCGGCCAGGTGCGCACGCTGATCGAGCACCCATCCTCGATGACCCACGCCGCGCTGCCGCCCAAGGAGCAAGTGAAGGCGGGACTCGACCCCGGCGGCGTCCGCCTGTCGATCGGCCTCGAGCATCCGAAGGACCTGATCGCCGACCTGCGCGAAGCTCTGGCGCGCGCCTGAGGCGCCGTTCGCAAACGCCCGCGGGCTGCGTTGCGCGGTCGGCTCCTCGCTCCGACGTGGCTGGGCACCACGCCTGCCAGCGGGCCGGAGCGGGCGGGGACCGGAGCGTGGGCTCCGCAGGCGCGCAGGAGCCAGGGA
>Ga0154739_1122_pt1 | contig 42684 bp, 27 predicted proteins | sample Rifle2008BG16ft_FD_105747 | JGI IMG/M metagenome (GOLD analysis project Ga0154739, IMG submission 105747) | Candidatus Eisenbacteria bacterium RBG_16_71_46 | reverse complement strand
GGGCGAGGCCGGCGACAGCGGCGGCGCGCGACTGAGCTGGCTGGTACTCACGCCCGGTCGCGAGGCCGTGGGACTGGAGGCGTCGGGCACGCTCGAGCTTCACGGCCGCGTGCCCTTCGAGGTGTCGCTGCTGTACAGCCGCGGCGACCGGCTCGCCGGCGGCGCACGGTTCGGCGTGCCCGACGCCGAGCGCGGAGGCATCGACACGCTGCGGGTGGCGGTGGACGGCCGCATCGTGCAGGACCGCCGCGCGGGGGAGCTGCGCGTCTCCGATTCCACGCGGGTGACGATCGGGCGCCTGCCGTTCACGGTGTCCGGCTCACTGAGCCGCGCCGGGCCGGGCTGCCGCGTCATGCTGGCGGCCGACGGCCTCACCGCGGCGATGTGGCGCGAGAGCCTGCCCGGCCCCCTGCTCGGCCCGCTGCGCGACCTCGCGGTCCACGGCTCGTTCGACTACCGGCTCGCGCTCGACCTCGATCTCGGCCGTCCCGACAGCGTGGGCTTCACCGCCGACGTGGTGCCCCACGGCTTGTTCCTGGCGCCCTCGGGCCTGGGAGCCGAGTTGCTGGCGCTCGCGGATCCGTTCACGGCCTCGATCCACCTGCCGCACGGCCGCATCGTCCACCGCGAGCTGTCGCCGGCCAACCCGCGCTTTCGGACACTCGATACGATCGACTCCACGCTGGTCCACGCCGTGCTGGCCAGCGAGGACGGCGCATTCTTCGGCCACCGCGGGTTCAATCTCGAGGCGGTGCGCGAGGCCATCGCCGAGAACGTCCGCAGCGGGAGCCTCCGCCGCGGCGCCGGGACCATCACCATGCAGCTCGCGCGAAATCTGTTCCTCGGGCACGAGCGCACGCTCTCGCGCAAGGCCCAGGAGGTCGTCCTGGCGTGGACGCTCGAGCACCTGACGGGCCTCACCAAGCGGCGCCTGCTCGAGATCTACCTCAACATCGTGGAATGGGGCCCCGGCGTCCAGGGCGCCGATGAGGCCGCGCGTTTCTATTACGGCTGCGATGCCTCGCGACTGACCGCGCCCCAGGCGTTGTTCCTCGCCATCCTCCTGCCCGCGCCCGCCCGCTGGACTCAGCGCCTCGATGGCAGCGGGGAGCTGCGCCCGTTCGCGCGGGCGCAGATGCACTTCGTCGGCCGCGCGATGACGGTCAAGGGCTGGCTCGACCCCGAGGCGCTGCCACCGACCGACTCGCTGCGCGTGGAGCTGCTCGGCCCGGCGCGCGATGCGCTGTTCGCGGCCCTGGACTCGCTGCGCGGCCCGCCGGCGAGCGCGGCGGCTTCCGCGGGGACGGGAACGGAGCCGGCCGGCGCCGCGCCCGATTCGTCGGCGGACGGCCCCGCCGCCCCCGACCGCGCACCGGCGGACTCGCGCGACGGCGCGCCGCGTTCGCGCGACCCGGGGTAGCGCGTGCCCGCCGGCGCACCGGGCTCGCCCGGCGCATCGGCGACGGAGGAGTATCATCTGGAGACCACACCGCATTCCCCGGTGCGGCAGGGATCGCGTGCCGCCCGTTTCACGAGTCATCGGATGCCGATCGAAAGGAACCCATCATGCTGAGAGGCAAGCGTCTCGTCGTTCTTCTGGCGCTCGCGCTGGTCGCCGCGGTCGCGGTGCAGGCGGCCCTTCGTCTTCGCCCCGGCGACGCGACCGCCGCGGCCACTGGCGCGCTGTCCTTCGGCGACAACTTCTGGAGGCTGTGGGGCGACGGCCGCGCGGAGCTGGCGGGCTACGACCTGGAGTTTCCGCGTTACGGCCGGCCGCGCAAGGGCACGGCGGTGACGATCTTCGTCACCGAGACGTTCTCGAATTCGCTGCGGGTGAAGGCCGACCCCGGCAAGCACCCGGCTTCCGATGAGTTTCCGGTGATGAAGCTCAACCTGGTGCAGGATTTTCCGACCGGTATCTACGACTACAACCTCATGACCAGCGCGTTCGTGGCGCTGCGCCCGGTGAACGGCCGGCCGGCGGGCAGCGCGACCAAGGTGTCCTTCTCCGCGCAGGAGTGGTGCGGCCAGGTCTACAGTCAGATCCTGTTCGACCACGCGGTGGCGCGGCTCGTCTCCCACAGCTACTTCGACGGCGAGGCCGACCGCGAAGAACGCCTCCAGATCCCCGACGGCGCGCTCGCGGAGGACGCGTTGCTGCTGTGGGCGCGGGGATTCGCCGCGCCGGCGCTGGCGCCGGGAGAGAGCCGCCAGGTGGACCTGGTGCGCTCGCTGCGCTTCGCGCGGCTCCAGCACCAGCCGCTGAGCGTGACCAAGGCGACGCTGACCCGCCGCAAGGCCGCCGGACGGATCACGGTGCCCGCGGGCACGTTCGACGCCGAGGTGCGCACGGTGGCGATCTCGGGCGGTCCGACCTGGACCTTCGACGTCGAAGCCGCCGCACCGCACCGCATCCTGCGCTGGGCATCGAGCGAGGGCCAGCAGGCGCAGCTGCTGGCGAGCGATCGACTCAAGTACTGGGAGATGAATGCCCCCCGGTATGTTTCGGAGCTGGCGAAGCTCGGCCTCCAGCCGCGCCGGGCGCGCATGCCGTAGGTTCTGTCCGAGAACGCCCGAGGCTCAAGTTGCGCGGTCGGCTCCTCGCTCCAACGTGGCCGGGCACCGCGCGCAGCGTGGTCGGCCACGATTCCGCTCGTCGCTCGACCGCGACGCCTTGCCCTCGGGCATTCTCGGACAGAACCGGGCCGCGCCGGGGTCCGCCCGGTTGAACCGCGCCGTGTCTCGCCGCTAGACTCGCCCGCGATCGCGCACGGCACCCACCGCATCGGAAGCGATTGCTGGCCCCGATGCGCTCACCGGAGGCCCGATGTCTTCCTTCCAGTGGCCGCTGTTCTTCAGACTGCTCCACCTTCTGTTCGCGTTCTACTTCGTCGGCAGTCTGATCGTCGCCGAGTGGAACGGGCGCGCCGCGCGGCTCACCCGCGACTGGGGGCAGCGCGCGGCCCTGTACAACACCATCTACGTCTCCACGACAATCGTCGGACTGGGCTCGCTCATTCTGCTCGGCGTGGTCGGAAACGTCCTCGCCGTCATGCTCGGCTACCGGATGGGCGCGGACTCGTGGCTCCAGTGGGTGAACGGACTCTGGCTGGTGACGCTGCTGGTCTTCGGGCTGGTCAATCTCCCCGGCGCCGCGCGGCTGGCGCGCCTCGCGATCCAGGCCGCGGAGGGCAAGAGCGCCGACGGGTTCGATCCTCTGGTCGCGCGTTGGCGGATCGGCAACATGGTGGTCACCGGGCTCTTCCTCGCCCTGCTGATCCTGATGGTCTTCCACTGGCGCTCCTGAGCGGCGCCGGAGGAGCCCGGCGGATTCCCCGGCATGAGCCCATGGCGCTGGAGCCGGGCACCGAAGCTGCCGATAGCCCAGGCGGCGATGGACCCGCAGGCATCGCCCCCGCCGCTTGGCCCGCGGTGGGTCTCGATGAGAGACTCCCCGGGCGGTTCGATCCGGCCGGGCTCCGTCGTCCACGTCTTCGGGGCCCGGGGCCCGTTCCGATGGGACCCTCGATGGTTTTGCAGTCCCCCGGGCCCCGGCCCGGATCGTCATCAACCGGAGGCACGATCCCCATGACCCGCGACCGCCTCGCCCGACGGGCGCGCACCGCCGCCGCGCTGCTGCTGGCACTGAACGTTTCCGGACCGGGACACGCGGCGCCCGCCGCGGCCCGTCCCCCGGCGCCGGTCCATCCGCTCAAGCAGGTCCAGCGCGACGCGCTCATGCAGAAGGCGCGCGAGCGCTTCGAGCGCATCCGCAAGGGTGAGCCCGAGGCCGAGGGCGAGGTGCGTGTCCCGCGCGACGAGCCCGGCCTGCGGTCGGCCTCGGCGCCGCCACTGCCGCGACCGCAGTGGCTGTCCGCGACGCGCTCGGCGGCCCTGCCCACCAACGTGCGGGTCAACAACACCGCGGGCGATGCGGCGAACTCCGCGCAGTCGGAACAGTTTCTCGGGGTCGCGGGGAGCAACATCCTGGTCGCCTGGAACGACGGACAGGGCTTCGTGTCCGGCCCCGACATCCAGGGCTACGGCTATTCGACCGACGGCGGCCAGACCTTCACCGACGGCGGCGCTCCGCCCAAGCCGGCGGGGGCCGTGTGGACCAGCGACCCGTCGGTGACCGTCAAGGAGAACACGGGCGAGTTCTACTACGCCGGCCTGATCGACCCCACCGTCACCACCAACGGCATCGGCGTGGTGCGGGCGACGTTCTCGGGGTCGTCCGTCGTCTGGGACACGCCGCACATCGCGATCTCGCGCGACAAATCCACGAACTTCATCGACAAGGAGTGGCTGACGGTCGATCCGTCCAGCGGCAACCTCTACCTGACCTACACCAATTTCGACGCGGGGGGCGACGACATCGAGTTCATGCGCTCGACCGACAAGGGGGTCACCTGGAGCGCGCCCCTGGTCATCAACCTGCCCACCGCGTACGGCCTCGTCCAGGGCTCGCGTACGGCGGTGGGGCCGGGCGGCGAGGTCTACGTCGTGTGGAACGAAATCGGCCTCGTGGACCAGGACTTCATGATGATCCGCAAGTCCACCGACAGCGGCCAGAGCTTCGCCGCCGAGGTCCAGGCCGCGGCCTTCTACAACAACTACGGCTGCGGCGCTCCCGGTTTCAACCGCGAGCGCGGGATCGCGTTTCCCTCGATCGCCGTCGACCGCTCCGGGGGCCCGCGTAACGGGCGCGTCTACCTCGCCTGGAACGAGTCCGTCAACTTCTACGACGACGCGCTCGGGCTGGGAGGAAACAAGAGCGAGGTGGAGTCCAACGACACCCCGGCGACCGCCACGTCCTTCACGGTCGGACAGACCCTGCGCGGATCGCTGGAGAGCACCTCGGCGCAGGACTACTTCTCCTTCGCCGCCAACCAGGGCAAGACCTACATCTTCTACTGCGACTCGCTCAACAGCAGCCTGCTCTACACGTTTCGGGTGTTCTGCACCGACGGGAGCCAGCGGCTCGCGTTTGCAGGGCACACCAGCGGCGCGCCCGGACAGAAATCGCTCATCGTGTGGACCGCTCCCACCACCGGCACCTACTACGTGCGCATGGCCGGCATCGGCACGGGCAGTGGCGGGTATCGCTTCCGGACCGGCGTCCACCTCACCGGCTCCGAGCGTGGGCGGGACCAGCGGGATGTGTTCGTGAACCACTCGGACAACGGCACCGCCTGGAGCGCCCCGACCCGGGTCAACAACGACCCGCCCTACTACGACGACTGGCTACCCGAGGTGGCGGTGGGGGGCAACGGCATTCCCTACGTCATCTGGTACGACTGGCGCGACTCGCCGCCGGCCGTGTGCGGCGGCTGGTCGCACGTCTACTTCGCGCGCTCGGACGACGGCGGGACCAGCTGGAGCGAGATCGGGCCGGTGACCGACACGCAGACCGATTGGACCAACACCCTGTCCAACATCGCCCCCAACCAGGGCGATTACCTCGGGCTTTACGCCAACGCCACGGCGGTTTATCCGTGCTGGGCCGACGGCCGCGGGGGGAACGTGGACGTCTACCTCGCGGTCTGGCCGCTCGCGATCACCCCGGTCGAGATCTCGCTGGTCGCCGCCGATGCGCTTCCCGATCGCGTGAGCCTCGAGTGGCGCGACGTCTCGGGCGAGGCGCTGTCGGCGACCGTCTACCGGCGCAGCGGCGAGGATGACTGGACGGCGCTCGGGACGATCGAGCCCGATGGACTCGGCAGGCTCCGCTTCGAGGACCGGCAGGTGATCGCGGGGACGCGTTACGGCTACCGGCTCGGGGTGATGGAGCACGGCAGCGAGCGGCTGGTGGGCGAGGTGTGGGTGGACGTGCCGGTGGCCGCGCGACTGGCGCTGCATGGCGTGCGCCCCAATCCGGCGCGCCACGAGGCCTGGGTGTCGTTCTCGCTCCCGGACGCAGCGCCGGCGACGCTCTCGGTCTACGACGTCTCCGGACGCCTGGTGCGCACGCGCGCGCTCGCCGGCTTCGGCGCCGGCAGCCACGTGGTGAATCTCGCCGCGCAGGGCGAGCTTCCGGTCGGGGTTTACATCGTCCGCCTCGCGCGCGGCGGTGAAGCGATGAGCGCGCGCGTGACCGTCGTGCGTTGACGGGAGCGGCGCCGCGCGGGCAAGCCTCCGCGTGCCGCGGCGCCGCGCGCGGGCGGCCCGAATCCGGCGCCCGCGCCCGCTGCCGCCTCGCGACGCCGGCCGGCTTCCGCCGGCCGGCGTTTCGCATCTCGCGCCGGCCGGTCGTCGCGATCTCGGGTGGCCGCGGGCGCCGATCGTGCGGAATGCGCGATCGGCACTCCCGCCCGGGGCGCTGAAACGCTTTCGACTGGCCAGGCCCCTTCCCCCGGGGCTAGAATCGATGCCCTCAGCGACGCGTTCCCCCTCGTTCAGGTCTTCTTGCCGCTGCTTCTCAGGAGGAGCACCCATGTTCACGCAATCGCGATTCCGCGCCCGGCCGTGGCGCCCGGCCCCGGCGCGCGCATCCCTCGCCCTGCTGGCGATCCTGGCCGTGGCGCCGGCCCCCGGCTTCGCGTCACCCGACGCCCCGACGCAGGCCGAGCAGCTCGCCCGCATCAAGGCGATCAAGCGCGCTCAGGTCGAGATGAACCTCGACACCTCCACCCGCAAGCTGGCCGCGGGCAAGGCCTACGAGAAGGCGCTCAAGCGCGCCCAGCGCAAGGGATTACCGCTCCCGAAGAAAGCCAACCGCGCGCGGCGCGTGAATCCGGACGACGACCCCTCCCAGTTCATCCCGGCACCGCGTGAGGCGAAGCCGCTGTCGGCCGAGGCCGCGCTCGTCATCCCCACGAACGTGCGGGCCAACAACCCCACCGGCGACGACCCCAGCGCCGGTCAGGCCGAATCCGCCATCGCCGCCTGGGGCCCGTACGCGCTGGTGGCCTGGAACGACGGTCAGGGCTTCGTCTCCGGCCCCGACATCCAGGGCTACGGCTATTCCACCGACGGCGGCGCCACCTTCACCGACGGCGGCGCGCCGCCCAAACCGGTGGGAGCCGCCTGGACCAGCGATCCGTCGGTCACGGTCAACGATGCCACGGGAGACTTCTACTACTGCGGACTGATCAACCCCAACGGCTCCACCAACGGCATCGGGGTGGCGCGCCTCACGTTTCCGGGAGGCGTGCTGACCTGGGACACGCCGCACATCGCGATCTCGCGCAGCAACTCCACCAATTTCATCGACAAGGAATGGCTGGTGGCCGACGCGGTCACCGGAAACCTCTACCTGACCTACACCAACTTCTTCGTCGGCGGAGACCAGATCGAGTTCACCAGGTCTACGGACCAGGGTGCGACCTGGAGCGTGCCGAGCGTGATCAGCTCGCCGGCCGCGACCGGCTACGTGCAGGGTTCACGTCCCGTCGTCGGACCGGATGGCGAGCTCTACGTGGTCTGGAAGGAGATCGGCACCGGAGCGCAGGACTACATGAAGATCCGCAAGTCGACGAACCTGGGCGTGACCTTCGGAAGCGAGGCGGTCGCCGCGTCGCTCTACGACAACTTCGGCACCGGCGCGCCGGGCTTCAACCGCGAGCGCGGTGTCACCTTCCCCTCGATCGCGGTGGACCGCACCACGGGGGCCCAGCGCGGCCGCGTCTACGTGAGCTGGCACGAGACGGTGAACTGGTACGACGACCTGCTGGGGGGCGCGGGCAGCAAGAGCGAGGTCGAGAGCAACGGCTCGTTCGGGACCGCGACGCCGTTCGTGCCCGGACAGCAGCTCCGCGGCACCCTGACCACCAGCGACTTCGACTACTGGTCGTTCTCCGCCTCGCAGGGCACGACCTACATCTTCTGGTGCGATTCGATCCCGCGGCCGCTCTACACCATGCGCGTCTATTGCAGCGATCAGTACACGCGGCTCGCCTACGCCGGCGACCTCAACTCGCCCGCGGGCGGCAACAGCTTCATCGTCTGGACCGCCCCCTCTACCGCCACCTACTACCTGCGCATGTCCTACGTTTCGGGCGCCTTGACCGGCGGCTACCACATCTACACCGGCACCAACGGCGGCGGTCCCGAGCCGGGACGCGACACCCGGGACGTGTTCGTCACCCACTCCGACAACGGCACGGCGTGGAGCGCACCCAGCCGCGTGAACGATGACCAGCCCTATCTCGACGACTGGCTCCCCGAAGTGATCGTCGGTGCCGACGGCTGTCCGTACGTCACGTGGTTCGATTGGCGGGACACGCCCACCAGCTGCGGCGGAGGGTCGAACATCTACCTGTCGCGTTCGGACGACGGAGGCACGACCTGGCTCGCGAGCCAGCGTGTGAGCGACGTGACCTCGAACTGGACCGACGGCTTCACCAACATCGCACCCAACCAGGGCGACTACAGCCACATGCATGGTGCCGCCGACCGGGTGCGCTGGACCTGGGCCGACAACCGCAGCCTGAACGCGGACACCTACGTCGCCGGGCTCGATCCGCGCTTCGCCCTCACCACCTGCCCGGCCGACACGGTGATCACCGCCGGAGATTCACGCGACGTGCTCTACGCGATCGCGAACCTGAACCTGCTGTTCGGGAACACCTACAGCTACAGCTTCACCGACCAGCGCGGCTGGCTGCTGCCCGCATCCGGTCCGATCAACGTCGGGGCGAACCAGAGCGCCCCGCTCACGGCGATCCTCCAGGTGCCGGATTCCGCCGCCTCGGGCGCCAACCGCGTGTGCGTGCGCGTGGTGAACGCCAAAGGCGCGCTGGTGGACTCCTGCTGCTTCACGTTCCAGGTCATCGCCACCACCGGAGTCGGTGACGGGCCGCTCGCCTTCGGCCTGCGGCGGGCCTTCCCCAACCCGGCGGCGGGCGACAGCCGTATCGACTTCACCTTGCCCCGCAGCGGGCCCGTCCGCCTGCGGGTCTACGGCCTCCGCGGGGAGCTGATCCGCACCCTGGTCGATGGCGAGCGCGGGGCGGGTCTGAACTCGGTGGTGTGGGACGGACGCGACGCGAGGGGCCGGCGGGTCGCGGCCGGCGCCTACTTCGTCCAGCTCCAGGGCTTCGGCCTGCAGGCGGTGCAGCGCCTGACCCGTATCCCGTAGCCCCCCGGGCCGGCGGCAGCCCCTGCCGCGCGGCGCCCCGGCGCGCGATCGGAGCCCGGCACCCCGGTGCCGGGCTCCTCTGCGTTCCGAGCCCCACGACTCCCACCGCGATCCGCAGCCCGGGGCGCGCCGGGGCCCCGCCGAGAGGATCGCGATCCGGGCACACCCGGCCCCGGCCCGGCGATTTTTCCTTTGACCCGCCCTCCCGCATGTGTTTTTATGCACACTCTTACATATTTATTCAATCCGACCGGAGGTCATCCGTGTTGCGTTCCCGTCGTCTCGCGCTGCTCGCCCAGCTTCTCGGCGAGCACCGCTATTCGAGCCAGGAGGAACTCGTCCGCGCGCTCGCCCGCACCGGCGCGGCCGTGACCCAGGCCACGCTCTCGCGCGATCTGCGCAGCCTCGGCGTCGGCAAGCGTCCCGACGCCTCCGGCCACCCGGTCTACGAGCTGCCGGGGCCCGCCATCGAGTCGCTCGATCGCGAGCGCCAGATGCTCGATCTCAAGACCTTCGTCAACGAGGTGCGCGTGGCGCAGAACCTGGTCGTGGTGAAGACCCCGCCCGGACACGGCAGCGCCGTCGCCCGCGCGATCGATCTCATGGACTTCACGGGCGCCGTCGGCTCCGTGGCGGGCGACGACACCGTCCTGGTCGTGACCGAGGATCTCTCCGCCGCCCGGCGCTTCAGGCGCCGTCTCGACGGGATCGCCGGCAGCCTCGCGGGGAGCGCCAAGTGAGCGCGCCGCACACGCCGGGAGGGCCGCGCCCGAGCGAGGCCACCGCACCGACGGGGACCGAACGCCTCGCGAGCGGCGTGGCACCGACGATCGCGGTGGCGGGGCGCGCCCCCGGCGGCCGCCTCGCGCCCGCTGCCGCGGGGCCTGCGGCACCGCCGCTCGCGGCCTCCGCACCGGCGACGACGCTCGCCGAGCCGCAAGCCGCCGCGGCCGCGGTGCGCCCCGACGGCGCGCGGCGCCACGCGCGCATCGCCGTGCTCGGGGCGAGCGGCTATACCGGGCAAGAGTTCGCGCGGCTGGCGCTCGCGCATCCCGGGCTCGAGCTGACCGTCTTGAGCTCCCGCGAGCACGCCGGCCGGCCGGCGGCCGAGCTGCTCCCCGGGCTCGACCCGCGCATCCACACCCTGCCCGCGGTGACCGACCCGGCCGCGCTTCCCGGGCTGCTCGAGCAGGGAGCCTTCGACACGCTGGTCTGCTGCCTGCCGCACGGCGCCTGGCGCGCGCTCGCGGCCGAGGTGCCCGCGCTGGCCCGCCTGCCCCAGCGCATCGTCGACCTCTCCTCGGATCACCGTGACGGCAGCGGCGGCTACGTCTACGGTCTGCCCGAGGCCTTTCGCGCCGAGATCGCCGACGCGGCGCGCGTCGCCAATCCCGGTTGCTACCCCACTGCCGCCGCACTGGCGATGCTTCCGGCCGCGGAGCACGGATGGATCGGGGGACCGGCGATGGTGAGCGCCCTCTCGGGAGTGAGCGGTGCCGGGCGCTCGCCGGCGCTGCGCACCTCCTTCGTCGAGCTGGACGGCGGCGCGGCGTTCTACCGCGTGGGCGTCGAGCACGCGCACGTGGCCGAGATGGAACGCAGCCTGGCGCGGCTCGCGGGAAGCGCGGTGGAGGTCGCCTTCGCCCCGCAGCTCGCGCCGATGGCGCGCGGCATCCTGCTCACCGCCACGCTCCCGCTCGCCTCGGCGCTCACCCCGCTGGAGGTCCAGGCCGCCTACCGCGAGCGCTACGCCGGCGAGCCGTTCGTGCGCATGCTCGACCCCGGGCAGTGGCCGGAGACCCGCGTGGTGCGAGCCTCCAATCGCTGCGACCTCGCGGTCACCACGGTGCACGGCGGCCGCACCCTGGTGGCCACCGCCGCCCTCGACAACCTGGTCAAGGGCGCGGCGGGCCAGGCGGTGCAGAACCTGAACCTCATGCTGGGCTGGCCCGAGAACTGGGGACTGCCGGCGCACGGCACCCCGTGGTGAACGGACCGGGGCCGGAGCGCGGCCCGGCCCGGGCGGGCGTCCGGGGGGAGCGCGTCGTGCGAAAGCTGAACCGCGCCGCGCGCGGCTCCGCGCCCATCACCGGCACGGGCGCCGCGGTCGTGGTCAAGATCGGCGGGCGGGCGCTCGAGGGAACCCACGCCCCGGCGGAGCTGGCGGCGGAGCTGGCGCGTCCCGGGGGCGTGGTGCTCGTCCACGGCGGCGGCATCGAGGTGAGCGCCTGGTGCGCTCGCATGGGGATCGCCCCGGCCTTCGCCGACGGCCTGCGCGTCACCGACGCCCAGACGCTCGAGGTGGTGACCGCGGTGCTCGCCGGGCTCGCCAACAGCCGCCTGGTCGCGCAGCTGCGGGCGCGCGGCGTGGACGCCGTAGGGCTGAGCGCGCTCGACGGCGGCTTGACCACGCTGGATCCGCACCCGGACGCCGCGCGCCTCGGCGCCGTCGGCCGGGTGCGCGGCGTCGATCCCTCGCTGCTCGACACCCTGCTCGCGCAGGGTCGCGTCCCGGTGCTCGCCAGCATCGGCGCGATCGCGGGCGAGCTGGTCAACCTCAATGCCGACGATTTCGCCGCGGCCCTCGCCCCGGCCTTGGGCGCGCGTGACCTCGTGCTTCTCAGCGACGCGCCGGGGCTCCTGCTCGATGGCGCCGTCGTGCCCTGGCTCCCGCCCGGGGCGCTCGCGCGGACCCTGGCGCGCCCCGAGGTGCGGGACGGGATGCGGCCCAAGCTCGTGGCCGCGCGCGCGGCGCTCGAGGGCGGCGTCGAGCGGGTCCACATCGCGTCCTGGACCGGGCCCGGCACGCTCACCCGGCTGCTCGCCGGAGAGGGCGCGGGCACCACGCTGATCGCCGCCGCGCCGCAGGCCGCCCATGGCTGAGGCCGTGCGCGCCGGAGCCGGCGCGGGCCCCGTGGCGCCGCAGGCGGCGCCCAAGGCCGGAGCCGGAGCGGTCGCCACCGGCCCGGGAGTCGGCGGCGTGGCGAAGCCCGCGGCGGCTCCCCCGGCCACCGCCACCCCGGTGGGCACCGGCGCCTTGCCCGCGGCCTTCGCCGCCGAGGAGGTCGGCCGTTTTGCCCCGCTCTACCCGCTCCCGCGGCTCGAGCTGGCGAGCGGGCGCGGCACCCGGGTGCGCGACGCCGCCGGTCGCGAGTACCTCGACTTCGTGAGCGGGATCGCGGTCAATGCCCTCGGCCACGCGCCGCCCGGGCTGGCGCGCGCGGTGGCGGCCCAGATGCGCGTGCTCACGCACTGCTCCAACCTCTTCGCCAACCGCCCCGCGATCGGGCTCGCGAACGCCCTGCTCGAGGCGACCGGCTACGACCGCGTGTTCTTCTGCAACAGCGGCGCCGAGGGCATCGAAGCCGCGCTCAAGTTCGCGCGGGTGCGCGCGCGGGCGCGCGGCCTGGCGGGGCGCGACGTGCTGGCGTTCCGGGACGGCTTCCACGGGCGCACCGCCTTCGCCCTGTCGGTGACCTGGAACCCGTCCTACCGCGAGCCGTTCGAGCCCCTGATGCCGGGCATTCGCTTTGCCGATTACAACCGCCTCGAGGCGCTCGACGCCGCGCTGGACGGCAGCGTCGCGGCGGTGGTGGTGGAGCCGGTGCAGGGCGAGAGCGGGGCGATCCCGGCCACGCGCGAGTTCCTCGACGCGCTGCGCGCGCGCACCACGGCGCTCGGCGCCGCCCTGGTCTTCGACGAGGTGCAGTGCGGCATGGGGCGCAGCGGCCGCCTGTTGGCCGCGGAACACTACGGCGTGCGTGCCGACTTCACGGTGCTGAGCAAAGCCCTGGGCGGCGGCCTGCCGCTCGCCGCGGTGCTGATGACCGAGGGCGCGTCCGCTGGGCTTGCGCCCGGACAACACGGCTGCACCTTCGGCGGCGGCCCCGCGGCGGCCGCGGCCGGCGCCTTCGTGCTCGCGCGGGTGCGGCGGCCGGGGTTCCTCGCGCGGGTGCGGCGGCGGGCGCGCGAGCTGGAGGCGGGGCTCGCGGGGCTGGTCGAGCGCCACGGGTCGCTGGCCGCGGCGCGCGGGCTCGGTCTGCTGCGCGCGGTCGAGGTGGCGGCGGACGCCCCCTACGACGCGCCGGCCCTGGTGGCCGCGGCGCGCGAATCGGGATTGCTGCTGGTGCGTGGCGGGGAGCGGGCGGTGCGGCTGCTGCCGCCGTTGACGGTGGGCGCCGACGAAATCGTCGAAGCCCTGGAGAAGCTCGAGGCCGCGATCGCGCGCCTCGAACTCACGGGAGGTACACGATCATGACCGTGTCGAAGCGCCCGGTCGGGCGGGCGGTGCTGGCGTACTCCGGGGGACTGGACACCAGCATCATCGTGCCCTGGTTGCGCGAGCACTACGGCTGCGAGGTGGTGTGCTACTGCGCCGACGTCGGCCAGGGCGGCGAGCTCGAAGGGCTCGAGGCCCGCGCGCGCGCGCTCGGCGCGAGCGACGTCGTGGTCGAGGACCTCCGGGTGCCGTTCCTGCGCGACTTCGCCTTCCCGGCGTTGCGCGCGGGCGCGGTGTACGAGGGGCGCTACCTGCTCGGCACCGCGCTCGCCCGTCCGCTGATCGCCTCGCGCCAGGTCTGGTGCGCGCGGCGCGTGGGAGCGGACGCGCTGGTCCACGGTTGCACCGGCAAGGGCAACGACCAGGTGCGCTTCGAGTTGGCGTTCCTGGCGCTGGCGCCCGAGCTGACGGTCATCGCGCCCTGGCGCGAGTGGGACATCGTGTCCCGCGAGGACGCGCTGGCGTACGCCGAGCGCAAGGGCATCCCGGTGCTCCAGACCCGCGCCGACCTGTTCTCGCGCGACGGGAACCTCTGGCACCTGAGTCACGAGGGCGGGCCGCTCGAGGATCCGACCGCGTCGCCTCCGGAGTCCATGTATCGCCTCACGGCGGCACCCGACCAGCGGCCCGCGCTGCCCGAGACGGTGACGGTGGGATTCGCCGGTGGCCGCCCGGTGCGCCTCGACGGCCACGACCTCGGCCCCGTCACCCTGGTCGAGCGGCTGAACGCGCTCGCCTCCCGCCACGGCGTGGGCCGCGCGGACCTGGTGGAGAGCCGCCTGGTGGGGATGAAATCGCGCGGCGTCTACGAGACCCCGGCGGGCACGGTCCTGCACGAGGCGCTCGAGGACCTGTGCCGGCTCACCCTGCCCCACGACCTGCTGCGCACCCGGGCCGAGCTGGCGCCGCGCATGGCCGATCTGATCTACGCCGGCCTGTGGTTCACGCCGCTCAGGCGCGCCCTGCAGGCGTTCGTGGACGTGGCGCTCGAGGCGGCGACCGGCGAGGTGACGATCGAGCTGTTCCAGGGCCAGGCCCGCGCCGTGGCGCGGACCAGCCCGCAATCGCTCTACCGTCCCGACCTCGCCTCGTTCGACATGACCGGCTACGACGCGCGCCACGCCGAGGGTTTCATCCGCCTCTTCGGTCTGCCGCTGGTGGCGCTCGCCCAACGCGGCCGTAACGGCGAGAACGGAACGGTCGCCCCCGCCAGCGAGGCCGCCACCCCCGCGGCGGGGAGCGGCGCCGACGCCGCCCGGATCCTCGAGGTGCCGGGCGCGCCTCCCACGCTCGAGGTGGACCGTGTCGGCTGAGCGGCCCGCCCCCGAGGTCTGGCGCGGTCGCCTCGCGGCGCCGCTCGACCCGCGCGCGCGCGTCCTCAACGACTCGCTGCCGGTGGACCGGCGGCTGTGGCCGGAGGAGCTGGCGCTGAGCCGCGCCTACGCCCGTACCCTCGCCGAGTGCGCGGTGCTCGACGAGGCGGGGCTCGGCGCGCTGCTCGGGGCCTGCGACGCGCTCGAGGAGGGCCTGCTCGCCGGCGCCACCGTGCTCGCCGGGGAGGACGTCCACTCCGCGGTCGAGGCCGAACTGGTGCGGCGCGCCGGGGACGCCGCCCGGCGCCTGCACACCGGCCGCAGCCGCAACGACCAGGTCGCCACCCTGCTGCGCATGCGCGCGATGGGCCTCTGCGAACAGGCCGTCGAGCACGTGCGCGAGCTGGAGCGCGCACTGGCGAGGCAGGCGCGCGCCGCGGGCGACATCGCCGTGCCCGCGTTCACCCACCTCCAGCCCGCCCAGCCCGTGCTGCTCGCGCACGTGTGGCTCGCGCACGTGGCCGCGTTCGAGCGCGACGAGGAGCGCTTTCTCGCCGCGCGCGAGGCGGCCGACCTCATGCCGCTCGGCGCCTCGGCGGTGGCCGGCACGCCGCTGCGCTACGATCGCGTCGCCCTCGCCACGCGCCTCGGGTTCAGCCGCCTCGCAACGAACAGCCTCGATGCGGTCGGCGATCGCGACTTCGCGATCGACTACCTGAATGCCGCCGCCGCGCTCGGGATCCACCTGTCGCGCCTGGCGGAGGACTTGGTGTTGTGGTGTTCGCCCGCCTTCGGCTGGTTCATCGCCCCCGACGGCTTCTCGACCGGATCGAGCCTGCTGCCGCAGAAGCGCAACCCCGACATCTTCGAGCTGGCGCGGGCCAAGTCCGCGCGCTTGATCGCCAACGCGCAGCGCCTGCACCTGCTGCTCAAGGGCCTCCCGTCCTCGTACCAGAAGGACCTGCAGGAGGACAAGGAAGCGGTGTTCGACACCGCCGACACCCTGGATGCGCTGCTCGACGCCCTGCCGCCGGCCATCGCCGCGCTCGAGCCCGAGGCCGCGCGCATGCGGGACAGCCTCACGCCCGACCTGCTCGCCGTCGAGCTGGCCGATGCCCTGGTCGCCGAGGGCGTACCATTCCGCGACGCCCACGCCGCCGTCTCCCGCTTGTGGGCCGCCGCCGAGCGCGCCGGCGTGCCCGTCAGCGGGCTGCCCGAGATCGAGCGCCTCGCCATCTCGCCGCTCCTCACCGGCGAGCGCCTCGCGGATCTCGACGTCACCGCGGCCATCGCCCGCCGCGACCAAGCCCCCGGCACCGGACCCGGCGCCGTCGCCGCCCAGCTCGCCCGCGTGGAGGGACGCCTGGGCCTGGGCCCCGGCGACGCAGCCCACGATCAGCGTCCGCAGCGGTCGGGGACCGGAGCGCGGGTCGCGCAGGCGCGCAGGAGGCAGGAGCCGGGTGCCCCTGAGACCCGCACCGGATGCCGCCCGAGCCCGCCACCGGCGGGGCGCCCCTCAGAGAGCAGCGAGGCGGAGCCATGGATGGCGGAGCCGAGCGTCCCGCGCGGAGCGTCCCCGGCCGCTGCGGACGCGGGCCACGAGCACCCGATCGGCGAAGCGGCTGCGGCCCTCGAGGCGAATCCAGCGAGCGCCTCGACCGGGTCCGTGCTCCCCGGGAGCATCCGCGTGCGCCCCGCGCGCATCACCGACGTCCCCGGCATCGCCGCCTTGATGGCCGAGTACGTCATCCAGGGCGTCCTGCTCCCGCGTCCCGTGAGCGAGCTCTACCAGTGCGTCCGCGAGTTCCACGTCGCCGAGTGCCGCGGCGAGGTCGTGGCCTGCGCCGCTCTGCGGCTGCTGTGGGAGGATCTCGGCGAGGTGCGCTCGCTCGCCGTGCGGCCCGACCACCACGGCCGCGGTCTCGGCGTCGCGCTCGTCCGGCAGGTGATCGCCGACGCGCGCGCCCTGTCGCTGCCGCGCGTCATCGCCCTGACCCGCGAGGTGCCCTTCTTCGAGCGCTGCGGGTTCGGCGTCCTCTCGCGCGACGCGCTGCCCCGCAAGGTCTGGACCGACTGCGTGCGTTGCCCGCGCCGCCATGCCTGCGACGAGGTGGCCGTCGTTCTCGACCTGGTGCCCGGCGCCTCCGCCGCCGCCGCGGCCAGCGGGCGCTCGTGGACGCTGCCCATTCCCCAGACCGCCTCCGCCGATCCGGCCTCGCTGCCGATCGTCACGTGATCGGGGTCCGGTACATGCCCGCGGCGCCGCTGCATCTGGTCGATCTGCTCGGCCTCGATCGCGACTGGGTGCTCGAGCTGTTCGCCGAGGCCGAGCGCCTGCGCGCCGTGCGCGGCACCTCGCAGGCCCCGAGGCCGCTCGAGGGACGGACCGCGGCGCTGGTGTTCCACAAGCCCTCGCTTCGCACCCGCGTGTCGTTCACGGTCGGCATGCACGAGCTCGGCGGAGACGCGGTGGATCTCGGGGCCGCCGAGGTGAGCGAGAACGGGCGCGAGAGTCTCGGCGACGTCGCGCGCGTGCTCTCCGGGATGTGCGACCTCATGGTGGTGCGCACCTTTGCCCACCGCGTCGTGGGCGAGCTCGCGGCGCACGCGACGGTGCCGGTGATCAACGCCCTCACCGACTTCTCGCATCCCTGTCAGATCCTCGCCGATCTCTACACGCTGCACCGTGCCGGCCATGACGTCGACCGCCTGACCGTGGCGTGGGTGGGCGACGGCAACAACGTGCTCCACTCCTGGCTCGAGGCGGCCACCCTGTTCGGCTTCAAGCTCAACGTCGCGGTGCCGGACGGGTTCGAGCCCGATGCCGGCCTGTTCCTCGAGGCCGAACGGCGCTCGCGCGGGGGCGTGCGGCGCTTCCGCGATCCGGGCGAGGCGGTGCACGAAGCCGACGTGGTCTACACCGACACCTGGACCAGCATGGGGCGCGAGAAGGAAGCGGCATGGCGCCGCGTGGTGTTCGCGGGCTACCAGGTGAACGACGAGTTGCTGGCGCTCGCCGCCCCGGGAGCCACGTTCATGCACTGCCTGCCGGCGCACCGCGGCGAGGAGGTCACCGACGCGGTGATCGACGGGCCGCAGAGCGTGGTGATGGCGCAGGCCGAGAACCGCCTGCACCTGCAGAAGGCGCTGATGGCGAAGCTGGTGGGCGCCGGCGCGTCGGAGGCAGGGCCGACACGGGCGGTTGCGACGGAGCGCGGCGCGGTGAGCCCGGTCACCCGCTAGCGGGCGCCGCGGTTTGCCCCGCGGCCTCCGCGGGAAGGAACCTGCGCGCGGGCCGCTCGGCCTCGGTCGCCGTGCCTGGCGGGCCGCAGCGGGCGGGGACCTGCGCGCGGGCCGCTCGGCCTCGCTGCGCTCTGAGGGGCGCCCTGCCCCGGGCGAGCGTCGATGGCATCCGGCGTCCTCGTCGCGCCCGCCATCCCTGGCTCCTGCGCGTCTGCGGAGCCCGCGCTCCGGTCCCCGCCCGCTGCGGCCCACTGTCGAACGTGCGGCCCTCGCTCCGGTTCCCTCCCGCTCCGGCCGCTGCTCCGTAGGCGATGGGCAAGGGCCGATATCCCGCCCGCTCGGGCGGGCGGCGTCACTTTGGCGGCAACCCCTGGCGGCAGTGGCGCGTAGCGAGGTGTGATGGGGACCGAACCTCAGCGCCTCGCGCCCCGGCATGCAGGCCGGGCGCATGTTCGGTCCCGGCGCGGAGGTCCAATGAGGCGACATCTGCTCTTGACGGTGGTCGCGCTGGCCGTCGCCCTGCCTGTGGGATCGGCGGCCGCGCGGGGGCGGGAAACCGTGCGAACGTTCACCCGCACCTTGTCCCCGGGCGACGCGGACCGGCTGCGTCTCGAGTTCAAGGTGGGCGAGCTGCGCGTGGAAGGGGGCCGGGGCAGCCAGGTGCGGGTGACGTTGACGCTGCGCTGCGATCGCGACGAGCGGGATTGCCGCGAGCGTGCGGAGCAGGTCGAGCTGCGCGACCGGCGGCGCGGGGACCTCCTCGAGCTCGAGGTGAAGGGGGCATCGGTGATTCTCGGCGGCGAGCCCGCGATCGAGGCCTTGGTCGAGGTGCCGGCCGGACTCGCGGTCCAGATCGACATGGGCGTGGGATCCGTCGAGGTGACGAACGTGGGCGGCGACCTCGACCTCGAACTGGGCGTGGGGCAGGTCGAGATCTCCGCGGCTCAGTCGGCCGTGCGCGCGCTGCGGCTGGCGGTGGGCATCGGCGAGGCCGAACTCAGCCACCATGGGGGCAACACCCGCGTTTCCGGCCTCATCGGGCGCCGGTTGAGCTGGAACAACGACTCGGGGGGCCGGGCGCGCTACGAGGTCCACTGCGGCGTGGGCCAGGTCAACGTGCGGCTGCGCTGAAACCGGGCCTCACTCGAGGGAGGCCCGGTCCATGGTGCCGCCGGAGGCCTAGGCTGTGCCTGAAAACGCCCGAGGGCAAGGCGTCGCGGTCGAGCGACGAGCGGAATCGTGGCCGACCGCGCTGCGCGCGGTGCCCGGCCACGTTGGAGCGAGGAGCCGACCGCGCAACTTGAGCCTCGGGCGTCTTCAGACACAGCCTAGCGCCTGGCGGCCACCTCTTCGCGACCGGCCGCTCCCGCGAATCGGGCCAGGCGCGAGATGCCTTCCTTCAGGTTCGCGGACGAGGCCGCGAAGGACATCCGCAGGTGCTCGCCCTCTCCCGGGATCCGCGGACCGAAGTGCACGTCCGAGAGCACGGCCACGCCGGCTTCGGTGAGCAGGCGCCGGCGCAGGGCCTCGGAGTCGAGCCCCCCCGCGCGCCGGCACAGCTCGGTCACCGTGGGCCACGCGTAGAACGCGCCGCCCGGGAGCGCGCAGTGCACGCCGGGTATCCGATTCAGCCCATCGATCACCTCGTCGCGGCGCCGGTGGAACGCCTCGTGCATGGCCACCGACGCGTCCTGCGGCGCGGTCACTGCCTCGAGCGTCGCCCATTGGGCGATGCTCGGGGCGCACGAGTCGGTGTTGGTGACCCAGCGGGCCATCACCGGGGCGAGCCGGCGATTCACGGCCCAGCCCACGCGCCAGCCGGGCATGGCGTAGGTCTTGGAGGCGCTGTCCACGACGATGGTGCGCTCGGTCATTCCGGGGATCGACGCCAGGCTGGTGTACTCCTGATCGTAGACCAGCGTGGCGTAGGGCTCGTCCGAGAACACCCAGAGATCCGGGTAGCGCTCCACGACCTTGGCGATCGATTCCAGCTCGCGACGCGAGAGCACCGAGCCGGTGGGATTGTGGGGTGAATTCAGGATGAGCAGCCGGGTGCGCGGGCTCACGAGCGATTCCAGCTCCTCGGGATCGAGCCGGAACCCGTGGCGCTCGCGCAGCGGAAGGAGCACGGGGACGGCGCCCTGGGCGCGGGTCTGCGATTCGTAGATCGGGTATCCCGGCACCGGGAAGATGACCTCGTGGCCCGAGCCCGGATCGGTCACCGCCTGGATGACGTAGCCGATGAAGGGCTTCGCGCCGCACCCGACGACCACGTCGTCCGCCGACACCTCGATCTTCCGCGTGCGCCGGACGGAGGCGGCGATCGCCTCGCGCAGCTCGGGAATCCCGGCGCTCGGCGTGTACCCGGTCTTGCCCTCGATCATCGCGCGCATCCCGGCGAGCCGGATGTGATCCGGCGTCACGAAGTCGGGCTGTCCGATGCAGAAGCTCTTCACGTCGTGGCCCGCGGCCACGCGCTCGAGGACTTCCTGGAGCACGACGAACGCGTTCTCGGTCCCCAGGCTCTTGGACCTTTCGGATATCGGCAGCATGGTCATTCCTCCTTCGAGACAGGAAGCATCGCGACGTTCCCCGCGCGGCGCGCCCATAGCGCCCGCGCGCGGGCGGCGACGTGCTCCGCGCTGAGACCGAACTTGAACATCAGCTCCCAGGGACCGCCGGATTCTCCAAAGCGATCGTCCACACCCACCAGGTCGGCGACGAAGTCGATCGGCCCGCCCGCCGCGACCGCGGCGAGCACGCGGTAGCCGAGTCCGCCGGTCTGGTGCTCCTCCACCGTGACGAGCACACCGGTCTCGCGCGCGGCGCGCACCACCGCATCGGCGTCCAGCGGCTTCAGGGTGTGCATGTGGAGCACCCGCGTCTCGAGCCCGTACTCGGCCTTGAGCACCCACGCCGCGCGCATCGCCTCGGCCGTGGCCGGACCGCAGCCGACGATCGTCAGGTCCTCGTGCTCGTCGGGGTACTCGGACGCAAGCCGGGTCTCGAACGCATCCGTGAAGCGCGCCGCCTCGCCGCGGAACCGGACGACGTTGGCCCGACCGACCCGGAACGGCGTGCGCGCGGAGGTGACCACCGGCGTCGCCTCGCGCGCGAAGCGCAGGAACTTGGGTCCCGCGACGTCGAACAGGAGGGCTTCGGTGGCGCGCTGCGTCTCGAGCGCGTCGCAGGGCGCCACCACGGTCATGCCCGGCAGCCCGCACACCTGGAAGAGGTCCTCGAGCGCTTGATGGGTGGCGCCGTCCGGTCCCACCGAGACGCCGCCGTGGGCGCCCGCGACCAGCACGTTGAAGCCGCCGTAGCACACGGTGGTGCGCAGCTGGTCGAGCGCGCGCCCCGAGGCGAACACGCCGTAGCTGCCCAGTACCGGCAGCAGGCCTTCCCGCGCGAGGCCCGCCGCCACCCCGGTCGCGCTCTGCTCGGCGATGCCGAGGGAGATGAAGCGCTCGAGACGCTCGGGGTGCCCGCGATGGAATTCGGAGATCCCGATCGAGCCCGAGATGTCCTCGCCCAGGCAGACCACGCGCGGGTCGTCGCCGCGCTCGCTCAGCGCGCGCCCGAAACCGAGCCGGGTCGCCTCCATGTCCACCTGCATCGTCGTCCCGGTGTTCCAGAAGTAGTCGCGCGAGAACCGCGGAGTCCCGGCGCGGAGCGCGCCGATCGCGCGCGACTGATGCGCGGCCGCGCGCCGCGCCATCGCCGGCAGGTCGGTCTCGCGCTCGACGTCGAGCTGCTGCAGCGCCAAGGTCAGCTCGCCGGTATCGGGGGCCTTCCCGTGCCAGCCGGCCTGGTGCTCCATGAAGTCGACGCCCTTGCCCTTCACGGTGCGCGCGAGGACCGCGACCGGCTTCTCGATCGATTCGGCCGCCCGCCCGATCGCCATCACCAGGGCGTCGAGATCGTGTCCGTCCACCGGGATCACGTCCCAGCCGAACGCGCGGTATTTCTCGGCGAGCGGCTGCACCTCCATCACCTCGTGCACCTTGCCGTCGATCTGCAGGCCGTTGACATCCACCAGCGCCACCAGTCCGCCGAGCCGGTGGTGACCGGCTTCCATCACCGCCTCCCACACCTGTCCTTCCTGGTGTTCGCCGTCGCCGAGGATGCAGAACACACGGTAGGAACCCCGGGCGAGGCGGCGCGCGAGCGCCTGGCCGACCGCGATGGACAGGCCCTGGCCGAGCGAGCCGGTGGAGAACTCGACCCCCGGCAGCGCATGGCGGTGCGGATGGCCCTGGAACGGGCTCCCGAGCTTGCGCAGGGTGGCGACCTCGTCGATGTCGTAGTAGCCGCTCGCGCCGAGCGCGACGTAGAGGGCGGGCGCCTTGTGCCCGGCCGACCAGACGACGCGGTCGCGCGCGGGCCACGCCGGGATGCGCGGGTCGTGGCGCAGGATGTTGAGGTAGAGCGCGGCGGCGATGTCCATCACCGAGAGGCTGCCGCCCGCGTGGCCGGACCCGGCGAGGTACATCGCCGCGAGCGCCTTTCCGCGCATGACGCGCGCCGCACGTGCGAGGGCCTCGCCCTCGAACCTGCGGACGGTCGTACCCGTGCGCGAGTCGATCAGCGGCATGAGGAATGGGCCGGCAACGTCGTGGCCGCACGCCGGCACCCAGGCTCGTGGCCTTGGGGGGAGATCCCCCGTGCCGGGCGACCCACCGCGTCAAGCCGGCCCTCGGGACTTCGCTTGCAAGAGCCGTGCACGTCGGGAGCATCACGCCCTCAGCCTCAAGGTCATGCGGCTCAGTCGATTGGTAGCCTTGGCGGGGCCCGACGCAGCGCGGCATGCGCGCCGCCCCTGTCAGACCGGCAGACGGGTCTGACCGAATGGCCGGGCAACGGGATCCCGCGCGGCGCTGTGCTAGATTCGCCGCCCATGCGTGGCCTTCTGCTGCTCGCGGCCGCCCTCGCCGGGGCCGTCTCGCTCCCCGAGGTGGCCCGGGCGCCGAGCGCGACCCGCGAGATCCCCGCCTACTGGCGCACCCGCGCCGAGCGCTCCGAGTACCTCCAGACGCCGGACTACGAGGAGACGATGCGCTACTGCCGCCAACTCGAGGCGGGCTCGACCTGGATCCGGGTCACGAGCTTCGGCGTCAGCGGCCAGGGACGCGACCTGCCGCTCGTGATCGTCTCGAAGGACCGCGCGTTCACGCCCGAGGCGGCGCGCGCCACGGGCAAGCCGATCCTCCTCGTGCAGAACGGGATCCATGCCGGCGAGATCGAGGGCAAGGACGCGAGCCTGGCGCTGATGCGAGACCTCGCCGTGCTGCGCGACCGCGCCGACCTGCTCGACCACGCCATCCTGCTCGTGGTGCCGATCCTGTCGGTGGACGCGCACCAGCGGAGCGGCCCGTACAACCGGATCAACCAGAACGGTCCCGAGCAGATGGGATGGCGCTTCACCCCGATCGGGCTCAACCTCAATCGCGACTACCTCAAGGCCGAAACCCCCGAGCTGAGGGGGCTGCTCGGCAACGTGTTCGCGCGCTGGCGGCCGCATCTGCTGGTGGACACCCACACGACCGACGGCGCCGACTACCGCCACGATCTCACCTACGACGTCTCGCGCGGCCCCAACTGCCCGGCGCCGGTCGAGCGCTGGACGCGCGAGGCGTTCGAGGGGCGCGTGGTGCCGCGACTCGCCGCGATGGGCCACCTGCCGGCGCCCTACCTGACGTTTCGCGACGGCAACCACCCCGAGAGCGGCATCCAGCTGGGAGCCCAGGCGCCGCGCTTCTCGACCGGCTACGCGCCGCTCCAATGCCGGCCCGGGGTCCTGGTCGAGACCCACATGCTGAAGCCGTACCGAACCCGAGTGCTCGCCACCTACGACGTCCTGTCGGCGCTGCTCGAGGAGGTGAACGCCCATCCGACGGCCCTCACCGGCGCGGTGGCCGAAGCCGAGTCGCTGGTCGTGGCGCGCGGGCGCGAGGCCGATCCGGCGCGCCGCGAGGTGGCGCTGAGCGCGGGGCTCAGCGACGTCAGCGTGCCGTTCGCCTTCAAGGGCCTGGTCACGCGCTGGGAAGTCAGCGAGATCACCGGCGCGCCCGTTCCGCACTACACGGACGCGCCGTGGGACACGCTGATCCCGCTCTATCGCGACCTCGAGCCGGCCGTCGTGGTGCGCGAGCCGCGCGGCTACCTGGTGCCCCAGGAGTGGACGGCCTGTCGCGAGCGGCTCGACATCCACGGCGTGCGCTACCGGCGCCTGGCCCGGGCGTGGAGCGACACGGTCGAGGTCCAGCGGGTCACGTCCTGGAGCGGGGCGTCGAGGCCCTACGAGGGGCACTGGCCGATCTCGGTCCGCGACGTCTCGCTCGAGCGCCGGGTGCGGTCGTTCCGCCCGGGCGACCTGTGGGTCCCGCTCGACCAGCCCGCGGCGCTGGTCGCGGTCCACCTGTTCGAGGCGCTGGCACCCGACGCCATGCTCTACTGGAACGCTTTCGATACCGTGCTCAGCCCCAAGGAGTACGCCGAGGACTACGTGATGGAGCCCCTCGCGCGGCGGATGATGCAGGACGATCCCGCGCTCGCCAGGGCATTCGCCGATCGGGTCGCGAGCGACACCAGCTTCGCGCGCGATCCCGGCGCGCGGGTGGATTTCTTCTTTCGCCGCTCGAAGTGGGCGGACCCCGAGGCCAACCTGCTGCCCGTCGCGCGCGCGCTGCGCCCGCCCCCCGAGAGCGCGTTCGGGGCCAAGTAGGCGAGCCGCACCGGATGCGGGCAGGGCACCGCGCGGGCGGAGTGACGCCGCACCGGTCGAGTGACGGCGTGCCCGCGGAGCGGCGACCGGCCGGCGGCGGGCGCCCATCGCCGCCGAACGGCGTCCGGGCGGCCCCACCTCAGAGGCAGTGGGCACTCTGCACGTCGGGGGCTCCCAAGCCGCATCGCAGGCGGGCCCGGGCGGGCTCGGGCCGGGCGGGGCGCGGCGCCCACGGGCTCCCGCAATCGTCGCGGTGCGGCCACGCATCTCCGCATCCGGCACGGCGCAAACGGCGCGCGCGTCCCGCGGGCGCGGAACGGACCCCGCCAGGGTACGCGCGCGGGGCTTCAGGCACGAAGCTTGTTACTGCGAGGGCGCGAGATACGCTCCCCCGCCAGCCCCTGCCGGAGACCGACAACGGATGGAATCCACCGAGCCCAAGAGCACCCGAATCATCGACCGCGTCCTCATCGGCGCCCTGATCTTCCTGGTCGTCCTGCTGATCGGGATCCAGGCCGTTCATGCCGCCGAGATCGTCCCCTCCCTGGGCCTCAGCCGTCCGGTGAACGGCGACGCCGCGACCCATACCTTCCTCGGGCTCGCGGTGCGCGGCCACCTGGCGCCGATGCTCAAGTCCGAGATCGGCCTGGGCTACCGCAGCGATGCCTACTTCGACGGCGCCCTGCGCGTGCGGCAATGGCCGCTCACGGCGTCCCTGTGGGTGACGCCCCTGCCCACCCTGTACGCCGGTGGCGGCGCCGGGATCTACGTCACGACCTACGACTACCAGGGTTCGCTGCCCTATCCCGACACCCGGGATCCGAGCTTCGGCATGCACCTGGGCGGCGGCTTCGATGTTCCGCTCGGCCCGCTCGCCGCACTCGACCTCAACGGCCGCTACGTCATGCTCCAGAAGCGGGACATGCCGATCAGCCCGCGGGAGTTCAAGCCCGATTTCTGGACCACCTCACTCGGCCTCGCGATCCGATTCTGATCCCGCAGCCCTGGCCGACCACCGTGCCGCCCTCATCCTCGATCACGTACACGCAGCTCTTGCTGTGAGCGTCCACTCCGACGCACCATGCCATTGGGTTGCCCTCGCTTGCTTGGGGGGTCCGTCATGGATGACCCCGTGGTCCGCCGCGGACCTTACCGCGGTCAGAGGGCAACCCGTCTTCATCGGTACACGTTCGAGCGAGGAGCCGACCGCGCAACTTGAGCCTCGGGCATTCTCGGACAGAATCTAGCCTTCGCGCACCGCGCGGGCATAGGCATCCCAGTAGGGATCGGGCGGCGGCTCGCGCAGCGTGACCACCTCGCCGCCGGGCTCGACCAGCTCGAGCGCGCCACCGGTGCCACCGACCTCGCCCACGTCCGCGGCGGCGATGCCGGCCGCCGCCAGCGCCGCGAGTGCCGCGCCGGCGCGTCCCGGACGCACGGTCGCGATGAGCGTGCCCGCGGAGAGCGCCCGGTAGGGATCGACCCCGAACGCCTCGCACGCCGCGTGCGCCTCCGCGGAGAGCGGAATCCGCGCACGCTCCACCCGGAGGACGCGCCCCGCGGCGAGCGCCAGCTCGATCAGGCCACCCAGCACGCCGCCCTCGGTGGCGTCGTGGAGCGCCGTCACGCCCTGCTCGCGCACGCCCACCGCGAGCAGGGCCCGGCAGTCGGCGACCACGCTCACCTCGGCGAGCATGCCGCGCGCGCGCTTCATTCCCGCGGCGTCGAGTGTGCGGCCGAGGCGCTCGGGGACGAGCCGGGCGGCGATCGCGGTGGTCTCGATCGCGCATCCCTTGGTGATCAGCACCCGGTCGCCGGCGGCGACGAACGCCGGTCCCACGTAGCGATGCTCGTCGCCGAAACCGAAGAGCGTCGCGGCGCCGACGATCGTGCCCTCGCAGCCGTCGTAGCGCCCGGTGTGCCCGGTGACGACGGCCACGCCGAGGGCATCCCACGCGGCCCCCATCGCCGCGGCGAACGCGCCGAGATCGGCGTCGTCGAGCCCCAGCGGCAGCTGGAGGCTCACCGCGGCGTAAGCGGGCGCGATGCCGGTGGTCCACAGGTCCGAGGCCACGAGATGGCAGGCGAGCCGGGCGGAATCGGCGAGGCCCAATGCGGGGACGATCGAGAGCGGATCCGTGGTCACCGCCATCACCCGCCCTTCGCCCACGCGCACGATCGCGCAGTCCACGCCGGCGCGCGGACCCACCAGCACCTCCGAGCGCGCGGCGCCGAGATGGGGTGCCACGAGCCGGGCGAGCGCCTCCGGGGACAGCTTGCCGCGCGGGGGCCTCACGCGGCGGCCGGCGGCGTCATGCCGAGCAGGCGCATCCGTAGCCCGTGGCGCCGGTGACGAAATGGGTGCTCACGCAAGCCCCCCGTCCGGTCCCGCGTGCCCGATTCGCCGCTTGGGCTAGCGTTTTCGCGCCTTCGGTCCGCGGGGACGATCATCGTACTTCTCGAACAGGCGGCTCTGGCGGTTCTCCAGCGGGATCGCGCGGCCCGCGATGTAGACGCGCTCGACGTGGGTCGCGATCTCGAGCGGGTCGCCGTCGGCCACCACCAGATCCGCGATCTTCCCGGGCTCGATCGAGCCCAGCCGGTCGCCCACGCCGAGGATGCGCGCGGGGGAGAGCGTCACCGCCTTGAGCGCCTCGTCGCGCGGCAGCCCGAACGCGGCGGCCATGGCGGCGTTGTAGGGCAGATTGCGCGCGTTCATCGCGTCGTCCACGCCGCCGCCGTCCGAGATGCAGAAGGTCACGCCGGCCTGGTAGAGCCGGTGGGGGACGCTGAAGGTCTGATCGTAGGGCTCGTCGTCCCGCGCCGGCGGGCCGAGGACGCCGCTGGTGATCACCGCGATGCCGCGCCGCTTGAGCTCGTCCGCCACCCGCCAGGCGTCGTTGGCGTTGACCAGCACTACCCGCGGCAGCTTTTCCTCCTCCGCGAACGCCAGCGCGGCCTCGATCTGGTTGAGCGCGGGAGCGGTGATCATCACCGGGATCTCCCCGCGCAGGGCCTTGCGCATGGCGTCCCACTTGACGTCGCGGTCGTGGCGCGGGATGCCGGCCTGACCCTCGGCGTCGCGCGCCTTCCAGTAGGCGCGCGCGTCGTCGAACGCCTTGCGTAGGTTGGCGATCGCCTGGTCGCGATCCTTCTTCTGCTCCTCGTCCGACTTCCTCTGCCACCAGGCGTGCACCGGGGTCATGTTGGGCCACTGGACGTGGAGCCCGACCGGTGCCGACACGGTCATGTCCTCCCAGGTCCAGCCGTCGAGGTGGATGAGCGCCGAGGTGCCCGAGAGCGCGCCGCCGCGCGGCGCCACCAGCGCGCTGGTGATGCCGTTCACCCGCGCCACCGGGAGCAGGTCGCTGTCGGGATTGATCTGCACCTCGGCGCGGATATCGGGGTTGGTGCTCCCGGTCTCCTGGTAGTCGTTCGTGCCGCGCACGCTCGCAATCTCGGTGAGCCCGAGCATGGTGTAGGGCGAGACGAATCCGGGGAAGACGTGCTTGCCCATGCAGCGCACGATCTCGGCGCCGGCGGGAATCGCCAGGTCGCGCCCGACTGCGGTGATCCGGCCGTTCTCCATGACGACCGTGGCATTCTCGAGCGTGGGACCGCTGACGGTGTGGACGGTGGCGCCGGTGAGGGCGATGGCCGCCGCCCCCGCGACGCCGGGGACGAACAGCAGGGCCGCGAGTGCGACGCAGGTCCGGAGTGCCAGGATCATCGTCCCGCCTCCCCGCGCTGGAGCGCGCGCCGCTCGGCTTCGGAGACGAACGGCAGCAGCCGCGCCTCGTGCCCGCAGGCGTTACCGCTCAGGTCGGTCTCATCGAGGTAGCGCGGGGGCCACTTCCCGCCGCCGCCGTCTTTGCCCTTGCCCTTCTCCTGCTCGCGGGCGGACTTCGCGCGCGCGACCAGCGAATCACGCTCGGCCGCGAGCGCCGCTCGGCCGGCGAGGTCCTCGGCGCGGTCGAAGTACTTGCGGCCCTCGATCCAGGTCTGCTCGCAGCGCGAGTAGGGCGACAGCGGGCTGCCGCTCCAGATCGAGAAGTCCGCGTCCTTGCCCACCTCCAGTGAGCCCACGCGGCGCTCGATCCCGAGCGAGATCGCGGGGTTGATGGTCACGAACTTGATCGCCTCCTCGGGGGGCACCCCGCCGTACTTGATCGCCTTGGCCGCCTCGGTGTTGAGCCGCCTCGCCAGGTCGTTGCTGTCGGAGTTGTAGCAGACGGTCACCCCGCGGTCCCACATGAGATAGCCGTTGTAGGGAATCGCGTCGATGACCTCGAACTTGTAGGCCCACCAGTCGCTGAACGCGCTCCCGATCGCCCCGTGGCTCGCCATCTCGTCGGCGACCTTGTAGCCCTCGAGCACGTGGGTGAAGGTCCCGATCCGGATGCCGTAGGCTTCGGCGAGCCGCATCAGCGTGAGGATTTCGTCCTGGCGGTAGGAATGACAGTGCACGATGCGTTTGCCGGCGAGGATCTCGGACAGCGCCTCGAGCTGGAGATCGCGCCGTGGCGGCAGGGGGCGCCGGTGCGCGCGGAACTCGGCCCACTGCGCCTGGTCGTCGCGCGCACGGGTGAACGCGTCGCGGATGACCTCCTCCACTCCGGCCCGGCTCTGCGGGTAGCGGTCGGACGCCTCGGCGCCCCAATTCGACTGCTTGGGGTTCTCGCCGAGCGCGAACTTCACCGTCGGCGGGGCGGCCGCGAACAGCAGCCGGTCGGGCGGCTCGCCCCACTTGTTCTTGATCACCGCGCACTGCCCGCCGATCGCGTTACACGAGCCGTGGAGCAGATGCATGATCGTCGTGCCGCCCGCGAGTTGGCGGTAGATGTTGATGCTCTCCGAGTTCACGACGTCCTGGATCCGCACCTCGCAGGTGACGCTGTGGGTGCATTCGTTGACGTTGCCGAGGATCGCGGAGTGGCTGTGCTCGTCGACGATGCCGGGGGCGACGTGCTTGCCGGTGGCGTCGATCACCACCGCGTGGGCCGGGGCTTGCAGCCGCGGACCGATCGCCGCGATCCTCCCGCCGCGCACCAGCAGGTCGGTCCCGCGCAGCGTGCCCCGCGGTCCGGCGGTCCACAGCGTGGCGTTGCGCACCAGCACCGCCGCGGGCTGCTTCGGGACCGGCATGCGCCAGGCTTCGGAGTTCCCCATCACCACGGGCGTCTCGAGCGGCGTCGAGGATTCCGCGGCGTGCGGCGCGCGAGTGCCCGGCCGGCTGTCCCCGCCCTTGCCGCCCTCGGGCTCGGCATCGGGCAGCCGAGCGCCGCGAACCTCGTGGGCGCCGACGCCGGGAACGCTCAGCGTGCCACGCAGGACGTCGTTCTCGCCACGCAGATCGAAGATCTCGGGGGGCTCGGCGCCGCGGGTGATGGTGAACCGCGCGCGCCGCCCGTCGAGGCGCACCCCGGTGGCGCTCAGCGTGTCGCCGCCGACCACGAGCTTCACCGTGGTGTCCTTCTCGGCCGCGACCAGCAACGTGTGTCGGGCGTGGTCCCAGCCGATGCTCCAGGTGCCTTTGGCGCCGCGCTCGTCCCGGCTCACCTCGTAGCGGTTGCCGTCCACCCACACCTCGCGCACCTTGCCGGAGTCCGAGAACAGCTCGCCGCGGGTCACCGTGAGGTTGGCGATCTTGCCCCGCGCCAGCGTGCCCAGGCGGTTCGAGACGCCGAGCATCTCGGCCGGCGTGGTGGTCACCGCCGCGAGGGCGGCGTCCGCGCGCAGGCCCCGCGCGATCGCCCGGGCGACGCGCGCACGGAAGTCCCCCACGTCCTCGAGGCCGTTCGCGGTCAGCGCGAAGGTGATCCCGGCGCGCGCCAGCGCCGCGGGATTGCCGGGCGCCTCGTTCCAGTGGCGCAGTCGATCGGTGTCCACCTCGATCGCGTCGGCGGCGTCGCGCAAGTCGGGCGGGTCGGGGAAGTCCACCGGCACCACCAGCGGCACGCGCGTCGCCGCGATCTCCTTCACCCGCTTGTACTCGTCGCCGGCGCCCACCACCTGCGCGCCGACGCCCGCCTCGCGCGCGATCGCCGCCGCGCGCAGCACCTCGAGCATCTCGTCGGCCAGGAACAACGCCGTCTGGCGTCCGGCGATCACCGGCTGCAGCGCCTGCCACGAGACGTTCAGCTCGGGCCGCTCGGTGCCGACCGGCGAGCGCTCGTAGGCGAGGCGCGCGGCGCGGTACCAGGTAGCGTCCAGGAACGCCTGGCGGATCACCGCGATCGCCCCCATCAGCGAGCCGGGGTAGCCGCCGCGCGCGGTCTCGAGCGAGATCACCTGCGCCGCGTCGGCGCGCAACAGGTTGTCGTTGGGGGTACCGTCGCCGAGCCCCACCACCGCGCTCTGGCCGCGCACGATGCCGCCGCCGGGTGCCACCTGCGCCGCGGCGAAGCCCGCGCCGCGCAGCGCGTCGAGTTGGGCCTGCGGCAGCGGCAGCGTCTCGACCACGCGGGCCTCGGGCGTGACACTCGACAGAGCGCTGGCGGCCCCGCGAGGCGGCCCGAGCGGCTCGAGAGTCTGCGGCCGGCGCCCCGGCGGTCCGCCGGCGCCGGCCGCTGGCGGGCGCTTGGGCTCGGCGGGGGTGACGAAGGCGTCGATCAGCCCCGGGTAGACGGTGAGGCTGTCGCCTTCCCAGATGCGCGCATCGGCGGGCACCTGCACGCCGGCGCCGACCGCGACGATGATGCCGTCGCGCATCACGATAGTGCCGCTCGGGATCACCTGTCCCGGCGCGACCACGATGCGCGCGCCGACGATGGCGTGGACGCGCGGGGTGGCGGCCCGCGCGGGCGCTGGGAGCAGCAGCAGGGACAGCACCGCGCCCAGCCGCGCCAGCGCGCGGACCGGGCACTCGGCGGGGCGGGCGACCGGCTGCGGCCGGGGGGGCGTCGACATGGAAGGGCTCCTTGGAGAAGCGGCTTGTGGATGCGAAAGCGGGCCGAAGGGACCGGTAGGTTAGGCACCGATCGCGGGCGGCGCAAGATCCGGCACGCGCCCGGGGGGCGCCGGGCGACCAGCGCCCGGCTTTCGCTCCACGAGCGCGGGGAGGGGGCGGCGCCCCCCCTCGGCGCCCGCCTCATCCCGCCGCCTCCCGATCGCCGCAGCGGAGCCCCCCGGGGCCGCCTCGCCCCGCGGTCTCCCGCTCGGGCCCGCTCCCCGCCACCTTCCGGTCGGGCCGCGGTGCGCCACCCCTGGGGCCGCCGGGACCCGCCGGCACCGGGCGGAAGGGCTGCGGGCGTTTGACCCACTCCGTGGTCCAGCAGCCACAGAACCGGGCGGGAACCGGTCCCAAGGCCTCCCTCCCGTGCGGAATGCAATGGCGGAGTCCGTTGAGGGCTTGGGCTTTGGGCGACCGGGCCTGGAGATGGCCGCCGTGGCACGGCCTCTGCGTCAACCGCGACGAGGCCGGGCTGCGCGCGGGGGACTGCGGTGCCGCGCGGCGCGCCCGAGCCGGCGCACCGCCCTGCGGCTGCGAAAAAGGAGGCACTCATGCGACGGTTCATCCCCTGCTGGATCGTGCTCGCCATCGCGCTCGCCGCGCCGGCCTGGGCCGACGAGGGAGATTCGCGCGCACGGATCGTGGATATCCGCCGGGCGCCGCCGCCCCCCGTGATCACGGACCGCGAGGAGCCACACCTGGCCCCGGTGCCGAACACCACGGTCCGCGTCGCCGACCGCGGCGAGCGCGATTTCGATCTCTTCCGCTACGGCGTGTTCTGGTACATCCATCGCGACGGCTTCTGGTATCGCGGTCGCGGCTTCCGCGGGCCGTTCACGGTGGTGGAGGTGAAGTACGTCCCCCGGGCCATTATCAACGTACCGGAGAAGTTCTGGCGCCATTCCGAGCGCGCCACGGCGGCGGCGGTGGAGAGGCGGCGCGAGCCCGCGCAAGAGAAGCCGCGCGGGCGGCGCTAGCAAACGCCCGCGGGCAAGGCGTCGCGGTCGCGCGACGAACGGAATCGTGGCCGCCCGGCCACGTTGGAGTGAGGAGCCGACCGCGCAACGCAGCCCGCGGGCGTTTGCGGACGGAGCTAGCGTAGCGGGCCGGCTTCGCCCACCAGGATGAACGGCGCCCAGTAGAACGGCGAGCGCGTCTCGGAATCCGCCAACAGCGCGCGCTTGGCGTCCGCCAGCGCGCGCGCGCGCGAGTCGCGGCCCGGGAGCAGCCCGCGGTAGAAGCGCTCCATCAGCCGCGCGGTGGAGCGGTCGTTCACCTTCCACAAGCTCACCACCACGCTCTGGGCCCCGGCGGCCATGAACGCGCGGGTGAGGCCGAGCACGCCCTCGCCGCGCTCGAGGCGACCGAGCCCGGTCTCGCACGCCGAGAGCGTCACCAGCCCGGCATGGAGGTCGAGCCCGAGGATGTCGCCCACCGAGAGGAAGCCGGGTCCGCCCCCGCCCGCGGCGGCGGCCAGCCAGAGCCCCGAGCGCGCGGGCTCGGTCTCGTTGGCCTCGCCGTGGGTGGCGATGTGGATGACGCCCGCGGTGCCGAGCGCGGGGTCGGCGAGCACGCGCGCCCGCGTCGCCTCGGCGCCCGCGAGCACGCTGAGCGGGCGGCTCCCGGCGAGCCGCTCGAGGCTCTCCAGCTCGGTCGCCGTCGCCGGGAGCGGCGGCAGGAGCGGGCCCGCCACGGCGCTGTCGGACGCGGAGGCGAAGGCCGGGTTCCCCACCGCCATGACGCCCCGGCCGTCGCCGCCGATGCGGTGCGCGGCGAGGGCCGTGGCCGACGGCGCGTAGGAGATCTGGTAGCGCTCGAGCAGGTAGGCGCCACGCTTCGGCGGCCGGCCCTCGGCCGGCTCCTCGGCCAGGAGCGCCTCGAACGGGATCAGCGCGAGCACGCCGTCCGGCGCCACGATCAGATGGTCCACGCGCCTCAGCATCGGCGCGGCGGGCTCGATCAGCGCCTGGTAGAGGGCGTGCGCCGCCGCCCGCGTGCCCCGGGCCTCCGCCCGGCGCGGGTCGGCGAGCCCTCGGCGCAGCAGCTCGGCGCGGGTCTTGAGCCCCGGGCGCGGCGGCAGCGTGAAGCGGCGCCAGGCGCCGCGGGTCACCACCCACATGGACGAGCTGCTGTCGCCGAGGCTGTACTCGATCAGCGCGTCGCGTTCGCCGAGCAGGCCCTGGGCCTGGATCAGCGTCAACGGCCGCGGGGGCACGGTCTCGCGGCCGCTGGCCGCCACCAGGTCGAGGAACGCGCGCGCCCGGGCGCGCTCGGACCAGGCGAACGCCTCGGCGGCGAAGCCGCTGTCCGGGTACTGGGGGTCGAGCCGGCCGAGCAGGGCGATGAGCGCCTCGTAGGCGAACAGCCGCCTCGAGAACAGCGTGATCGACGCGCCCTCCTCGCCCTGACGCGCACGCAGGGTGTCGATCATCGCCGCCGCGCGACGGTACCAGGCCAGCGCCGCGACCGGATCCTCGCCGTGCTCGGCAACGTCCCCGAGGCCGAGCAGCGCCGGCCACACGATGTCGTCGTTGTGGCCGGCCTCGGCCACCGCGAGCGCCCGCCGGAAATGCTCCGCCGCGGCGTCACCCTGCCCGCGCTCCCGGCGGACGACACCGAGATTGATCTCGTCCAGAGCCTGCACCTCGGCGAGGCTGGCCTGGCCGATGGCGCCGCCGCCCGCGCCGAGCCCCGAGCTGGTGGCCGCCGCGCGCGCGAACCAGGCGTCGGCCGCGGTGAGATCCCCGCGATCGTGCGCGAGCTCTCCCAGGGTCACGAGCGCTTCGTGCACCGCGAGGGAGTCCGAGGCCGAGTCGGCCGCGGCGAGCGACTGCTCGGCCGCATGCTGCGCGCCCGTGGCGTCGCCCTCCTGGCGCGCGACGAGCGCGAGGTTGTTCAGCGCCCGCGCCTTCATCGTGCGGTCCCCGAGCGAGTCGGCGAGGCCGAGCGCCCGCTCGAGCGGCGGCCGCGCCCGCTGTGGATCGGAGAGCCCGAGCCACGCGCGCCCGAGCCCGATCGAGGTGAAGATCAGCCCGCGCATGTCCCGCAGGCGGAGGCGCAGCGACGCGGCGTCCTCGAGGCGCGCCACCGCCTCGCTATGGCGGCCCTGCCCCCGCAGCAGCTCGGCGACGTTCTGCTGGACCACCGCTTGCGTCCGGACGTCGCCCGCCGCGCGCGCGATCCCGAGCGCACGCTCGTAGAGCGGAAGCGCCTGCCCCACCCGATCCTGACTCCCGAGCAGGCGCGCGGTATTGACCAGCACCTCCGCGGTCCGGACGCTGTCTCCGCCCGTCACCGTCAGCTCCAGCGCGCGTGCGAACCACACCCGGGCGGAGTCGGGCCTTCCCAGCGCTTCGGCGGCCAGGCCGAGGTAGTTGAGGGTCGCCCCGAGCGCCGCCCCTTCACCGGTGCGCTCGCGCACCGCGCGGGCCTGCTGGAAGTAATCGTACGCGTCGGAGTAGCGCCCGAGGAGGTAGTGGGTGCTGCCGAGCGCGTTGAGCGTATTGCCGATCATGGCCTCGTCGCCGATCGCCAGCCGCGCGGTGAGGGCCTCGCGGTAGAGGCTCTCGGCCCGCGGGTAGCGGCCGGCGATGAACGCGTTCACGCCGAGGCTGCCGAGGACCCACGCCTCGCGACGCCGCTCGCCCAGGCGGCGGTAATCGGCGAGCGCGGCATGGAAGAGGCTGTCGGTGCGGTCGAAGTCGCGGCGGCCGCGCGCCAGTGCCGCCAGCGACTCGGTCGCCGCGGCCCGAATGCGCACCCGACGCTGGAGCGGGCTCCAGCCGTCGCGCAGGGCGAGCGCGTCGGCCGCGATGCGGCTGCCGAGTGCCCCGGGCTCGGCGGCGGCGATGCCGCGCGCGAGGTCGAGCAGCCGTGCGGCCGAGTCGGCGCGGGCGAGGCGCGCGCGCAGCTCGCTCACCAGGAGGTCGTTCCAGGCGCCCTCGAACCCCGCGCCCGCCGCGCGCAGGGCCGGGGCGAGCGCGCTGTCGGCCCCGGCGAATCGCGCGTAGCTCTGCGCCCGGACGGGGCCCGCGGGGGCGAGGGCGACGGCGACGGCGATCAGGGCCGGCGCGAGACCGGCGGGGCCAAGGCGCATGGTTCCCTTCCTCTTGGCGTTCGGCAGCCGCGCACGGCGTGACCACCCGCGCCGGCGGACCCGATTCTCCACCGGCCCACCGCGGGCGCGACCCGGCGGCAGGCCGGGCTCCCGATCAGCCACGCGGCACCGGCGTCCGGGCGTCGATCTGGCGCAAGCGCCATACCAGCAGCGGCGGAGTGAGCATGGTGGTGATCGCCACCATCACGACCACCGCCGAGAACACCTCGTCGTCCACCACGCGCTCGCCGCCGAGGAGCAGCGACGAGCCGATGCCGGCGAAGATCAGGCCCACCTCGCCGCGCGGGATCATCCCGAGCCCCACCGCGAGCCGGTCGGCGCCCTTCTCGAGCACGCCGAGCGAACATGCCTGCTTGCCCACCACCGCAGCCACGGTGAGCGCGGCGGCGAAGCCCAGCACCGCGGGCTTGCCGAACACGCCGAGGTCCACTTTCATCCCCATGAGCACGAAGAACACCGGCACCAGGAACACGGCGAGCGGCTCGAGCAGCTGGGGAATGTCGCGGTTGCGGTGGTCGCGAGCGCGCAAGTCCGCGTAGTGGACCTCTTCGAGGACGATGCCCGCGGCGAAGGCGCCGACGATGGGCGCGAGCCCCGCCTTGCCGGCGAGGAACGCGAGCCCGAAGCAGAACATGAGCGAGATCGAGAGCAGGTATCCCTCGCCGCGCAGCCGCGTCGCCAGCCGGAACGCGCGCGGGGACAGCCACCGGCCGATGAGCAGCGCGCCGACCAGGAACACCACCGATTTGACCACGATCCAGACCACCGACATCGCGCCGAACGCGCCGCCGCGGTTGACCGCCTGGATGATGCCGGCGATCACGGCGAGCACGATCAGGCCGAGCACGTCGTCGAGCACCGCGGCGCCGAGGATGATGCGGCCCTCCTTGCTCTTGATGCGACCCAGCTCCGACAGCACGCGGGCGGTGATGCCGACGCTCGTCGCGCACAGCGTGGCGCCGACGAACCAGTGGGTGAGCGCGCGATGGCCGGGGAAGAAACCATAGGAGACCGCGAAGCCGAGCACGATCGGAGCGACGATTCCGAGCACGGCGACCAGCACCGAGGACCAGCCCACGCGCAGCATGTCGTCGAGATTCGATTCGAGCCCGACTTCGAACAGCAGGAAGAGCACGCCGATCTGAGCCAGGATGTCGAGGCCGGGCAGGGTGCGCAGCACGTCCAGCTCGTGGTAGCCCAGGAGTCCGAGATTGCCGATGAGCACGCCGACTCCCAGCTCGCCCAGCACCGCGGGGAGGTTGAAGCGCAGCATGAGCGCGGCGCCGAGCTTGGCGCCGACCAGGATCAGCACCAGGCCCTCGAGGATCGGCAGCATGTTCACCTCGCCCGGGGCGCTCGCGGCGCGGGCGAGTGCGGGAACCAGCACCGCCGCGAGCACGACGGGCAGCAGCAGCGAGCGGTGAAGCCGGCGGATGCGCATAGACTCCGCTTGATAGCGCATTCGGGGGGTCCGGGTCGAGCGAAACCGGCAGGACGCGGTGGCGCATGCGGGAATACCGGCGGCATGGGGTATAGTGGCGCCGTCGCCGACGTGGCGGCCCTCCCTTCGGCCCAACCCCAGGAGGCGCCGATGACCACCCCTCTGGACCAATTACGGCGGGCCGGCGAGCACGCCGAGGACTCCCCCACCGCCGAGCGTGGACTGCACCGCACGACGCGCGAGGACCTGGTGCGGTGGGCGCGCGCCCACATGCGCGACCGCAAGCTGGTGGTGGTCTCGAACCGCGAGCCCTACACCCACGTGCGCGAGGGCGGTGAAATCCGCGTGGTGCGCAATGCCGGGGGGCTCACCGTGGCGCTCGATTCGGTGAGCCAGGCCCTGGGCGGGGTCTGGGTCGCGCACGGCAACGGCAACGCCGACCGCGCCACCGTGGACCGTCACGGCCGCATCGCCTGCCCGCCCGAGGCCCCCGCCTACACCTTGCGCCGCGTATGGCTCTCGCGCGAGGACCATGCCCGCTACTACTCGGGCTTCTCCAACGGCGCGCTGTGGCCGTTGTGCCACATCGTCTACGTCCGGCCGCGCTTCCGGCTCGAGGAGTGGCAACGCTACCGCGAGATCAACCAGCGCTTCGCCGAGGCCGTGCTCGCCGAGGTGGCCGATCAGCCCGCGTTCGTCTTCATCCAGGACTACCACCTGGCGCTGGCGGCCCGCACCCTCAAGGAGCGCCGTCCCGACCTCGAGGTGGCGCTGTTCTGGCACATCCCCTGGCCCAACCCCGAGGTGTTCCGCATCCTGCCGTGGCGCGACGAGCTGCTCGAGGGCATGCTGGCGAACGACATGATCGCCTTTCACATCCGCGCCCACGCGCTCAACTTCCTCGACAACGTCGCCGCCGCGCTCGAGGCCCGGGTGGACCACGAGCAGCTCGCCGTGCACCGCGGCGGCAGTCGCACGTGGGTGCGCCACTTCCCGATCGGCGTCAATACCGACGAGATCGCGCCCATGGCGGAATCCGAAGAGGCGCGGGTCGCGGAGCGGGCGATCCGTTCGCATCTGGGTCTCGAAGGCTGCCGCGTCGGGCTCGGCGTCGACCGCCTCGACTACACCAAGGGCATCCCCGAGCGACTCGAGGCCCTCGAGCGGTTCTTCGAGAAGTACCCGGAGTGGATCGGGCGGTTCTGCTTCATCCAGATCGGCGTGCCCTCGCGCATCGAGCTCAAGGAGTACCGCGATGTCCTGCTGCGCACCCGCGCGCTCGCCCAGCGCATCAACCAGCGCTTCCCGCGGCCGGGGGGGCCCACCGTACACCTGCTGGAAACCAACCTCGATTTCCGCGACCTGGTGGCCTACTACCGCATGGCGGACCTGTGCGCGGTCACCTCGCTTCACGACGGCATGAACCTCGTGGCGAAGGAGTACCTCGCCGCCACCCCCGACCTCGACGGCGCCCTGGTGCTCTCGCCCTTCACCGGCGCCGCGCGCGAGCTCGAACGCGCCTGGATCGCCTCTCCCTACGACCGCGAGGGGATGGCCGACGTCTACCACGGCGCCTTGACCGAGCCGGAGGGAAGCCGCCGCGAGCGCATGGCCGCGCTGCGCGAGACCGTGCTCCGGCACAACATCTTCGACTGGGCGATCGAGGTGTTCGACACCGTCCAGCGCCTGACGCTGCGCACGCCCGGAATCGACCCGCTCGAGGCGCACGGCGGCTGAGCGCGTGCCCACCCCACGGCGGGCACGAGGGCGCGGTGCCGATCCGGCCGCCGCGGCCTGCGTTCCGGCCGCCGCGGGGCTCGCCACCGGCCCGCCGATGGGTCACGCGGCGTCCCCGCTTTCCCGTGCGCCGAACCGGCACCTGGCCATGCCAGCCTGACAGCCCCGACAGATGATTCTCGGCGGCCCCCACCACCGCGCGGGATCAAGAGCACCTTGCCGCGCAAGCGATTCCGGAATCGGCGACCCCCCGGAAGCGCCCGGCACGCGCATTGCCTCACTCCAGGATTCAGCAACCGCTCTCCCTTCCCGCCCTGCGCGACAGCGGTCATTGCAGGAGCGGGAACGGCCAGTGGCGGCCGGAGCGGTTGCCCCAGCAATTCGGCCGAGTGCCCGCAGCCGCGCACCGGCGACGCGGCACGGCCACCCCGTCCCGCGGGGTGTCGTGTCGCCCGGGCGCGTCGCGGGGGCCGGGGAAGCACCAAGGAGACCGTCGTTGCCTCGAGTGATCGTCTACGCTCCTCCCGGCGTCGAGTGGGCTGGGACTCCCATCGCGGCGCACGGGACCGCCATCGAGATCGAGCGCTGCCAGGACGGGCAGATCCTGCTCGAAAGGGTGATGCAGGGCCGTCCCGATGCCCTCATCTTCGGCCTGGACGCCACCGCCGAGGATGACCTCGGCCTGCTCCACCTGGTGCGCCGCATCGCGCGCGATCTCCCGCTGGTCCTGGTCGCGAACGAGGGCTCCCTGATCACTCAAAAATTGGCGCAGGAACTCCGACCCATATATTATGCCGTCTGCCCGGTGGACGCGTCCGAGATGTGCGACGCGCTGCAGGCGGCTCTCGATCATCGCGGCCGTTCGGGCACTGGTCATTCGATCACGCCGCGCTAACCGGCACATTCCGGCACGCAGCACCCAGCCGCGCCGCTGCCCCGGCGCAGAAGCGGGCCCCGTGTGAAGCGTCGCGATTTCCTCGACTGGCTGTTCTGGATTTCGGGCACGACGGTGGGGGCGTTCGTCCTCTACCCGGTCGTGCGCTACCTGGTGCCCCCGGAGATGCCCGAAGCGGCCACGCGGCGGGTGAACGCGGCGCGGGGCGACGAGCTCGCGCCCGGCGCATTCAAGATCTTTCCCTTCGGCGGCGAGCCGGGAATCCTGATCCGCAACCCCGACGGGAGCTATCGCGCCTTTTCCGCGGTCTGCACCCACCTGGGCTGCACCGTGCAGTACCGCCCAGGCGAGAGGATGATCTGGTGCGCGTGCCACGACGGGTTCTACGACCTCGAGGGACGCAACGTCAGCGGGCCCCCGCCGCGGCCGCTGGAGCGGTATGACGTGCACCTCGCCGGCGACGAAGTCGTGGTCGAGAAGGCGCAGACGGCCTGATGGGCTCGGTGCGCGAGTGGCTGCGCGACCGGCTCGGACTCGACGAGATCCAGCACCTCGTCGAGAAGAAGGACGTCCCCGTCCACCGCCACAGCTTCTGGTACTACTGGGGCGGGATGACCCTGTTCCTCTTCGGGGTCCAGGTCGTGACCGGCATCCTGCTGCTGCTCTACTACCGCGCGAGCGCCGACGAAGCCTACGAGAGCGTCCGCTTTCTGATGACGCAGGTGTCGTTCGGCTGGCTGATCCGCTCCATCCACTCGTGGAGCGCAAACCTCATGATCGGCGCCGCCATGATCCACATGTTCAGCACCTTCCTGATGAAATCCTACCGCACGCCGCGCGAGGTCACCTGGCTCTCGGGCATGGTCCTGCTCGGCCTGAGCATGGCCTTCGGCTTCAGCGGCTACCTGCTGCCCTGGAACCAGCTCGCGTTCTTCGCCACCAAGGTCGGCACCGACATCGTCGGGGCGGTGCCGGGCGTCGGGCACTTCTTGCTCCGCTTCCTGCGCGGCGGCGACCAGATCACGGGTGGCACGCTCACGCGGTTCTTCGGCTTTCACGTCGCCATCCTGCCGGCGGTCACGACGCTGATCCTCGGGATGCACCTCTACCTGGTGCAGCGCCATGGCATGAGCGTGCCGCCCTCGGTCGAGCAGGGGCCCACGCCGCCGCCGCGCATGAAGTTCGTTCCCAACTTCCTGCTGCGCGACATGGTGGGATGGCTGGCAGCCTTGGGGCTGCTCGCGCTGCTCGCCGCGCTGTTCCCCTGGGAGTTGGGGATCAAGGCCGACCCCTACGTGCCGGCACCCGCCGGGATCAAGCCGGAGTGGTACTTCGGATGGATGTTCCAGACGCTCCGCATGCTGCCGTCGCACATCCTCGGCCTCGAAGGCGAGTTGGTGGGCATCCTCGGGATCGGCCTGGCCGGGATGGTGTGGCTGGTGGTGCCGTTCCTCGACGATGTGCGCGGCATCGGACCGCGCGCGCGGTTCTGGCGGATCGTCGGCGTGATCGCGATCCTCTACGTGACGGTGTTCACCTTGATGGTCTACCGCGGGGGCACCCCATGAAATTCGCGGCCGGAATCCTCTTGCTCCTGGCCGCCTCCACGCTCGCGGGGACGCCGGCGCCCGCAGCGGCCGCCGGTGGCAACTCGTGCATCGACTGCCACCGCGAGCTCGAGCCGCGGATGGCGGCGCCGACCGAGCACTTCGCCGAGGACATCCACGCCGTGCGCGGCCTGGGCTGCGTCGGTTGCCATGGCGGCGATGCCTCAGACCCCGACATTACCGCGATGGACCCCGACAAGGGCTTCCGCGGGGCGCCCAAGCGGAGCGAGATCGCCGAGTGGTGCGCCAAGTGCCACGCGGATGCGGCGTTCATGAAGCGGTACAACCCCCAGCCGTACGTCTTCTCGATGGCCGAGTTCCGCACCAGCGTGCACTGCAAGAAGATCTCGGAAGGCGACACCAAGGTCGCCACCTGCACCAATTGCCACGGGGTGCACGGCATCCTCCCGCACAAGGATCCGCGCTCGCCGGTCTACCCCACCAACGTCCCCGCCACCTGCTCGAAGTGCCACAACTCGCAGTACATGAAGGGACGCACCGTCCCCACCAACCAGTACGCGCTCTACGTCAACAGCGTGCACGGCAAGGCGCTGCTGGAGAAGGGGGATCTGTCGGCCCCCGCCTGCAACGACTGCCACGGCAACCACGGCGCGGTGCCGCCCAACACGCGGGACATCTCGGTGGTGTGCGGCAACTGCCACGGGCGCGAGGGCGAGCTGTTCGCGAAGAGCGGCGTGAGCCACGCCCTGGAGCTGGAGGGCAAGCGGGGATGCGCCACCTGCCACGGCAATCACGACATCCAGCGGCCGACCGATGCCATGATCGGGCTCGGCCCGGGCGGGGTCTGCGGCCAGTGTCACACCCCGGAATCGCCGGGGGGCAGGGCAACCGCGGTCCTGGTGCCGCAGTTCCACGGGCTCAAGATCGAGATCGCCGAGGCCGACAGCCTGCTCGCGGTGGCCGACCGCCTCGGCATGGACACCGAGGCCGGGCGCGGCCTGCTGCGCGAGGCCGACGACCAGCTCGTCAACGTGCGGGTGTCGCTGCACACCTTCGACCGCGCCCAGATCTCGGACGCCATCACCGCGTCGTCGGAGCTGGCGACCAAGTCCATGGCCCAGGCGCGCGCGTTGCTCGCGGACTGGCGGACGCGGCGGGTGGGACTCGGTGGATCGCTGGTCGTGATCCTAATCCTGATCGCGCTGCTGGTCTACCAGATCCGCCGCATCGAGTCGCCCCGGGCGTGAGCTCCGCGCTCGGATTCACCGGCGGAGTCCCGAGCTCCGTCTGAGAACGCCCGCCGGGCTCCGTCCGCAAACACCGGAGGGCAAGG
>Ga0154739_1097_pt1 | contig 42888 bp, 34 predicted proteins | sample Rifle2008BG16ft_FD_105747 | JGI IMG/M metagenome (GOLD analysis project Ga0154739, IMG submission 105747) | Candidatus Eisenbacteria bacterium RBG_16_71_46 | reverse complement strand
CGGCCGGCGTCACGCCCGCGACCGCGGAGCGCGGGTCGGCTTGCATCGCGCCGCGACCGGCCGCTATGCTGCGGCGCTCTGGTCCACCCGGCCGGCCGCGGAAAAGGAGTCGAGGGATGCTGAAGGAGATGGGACAGGGGCTCGGCGTCACGCTGCAGAACCTGTTCCGCAAGCCATTCACCGTCCTCTATCCGGACGAGAAGCTGCAGATGCTTCCCCGCTTCCGGGGTCTGCACATCCTCACTCGCCACGAGGACGGCCTCGAGCGCTGCGTGGGCTGCGAGCTGTGCGCCGTGGCCTGCCCCGCGGACGCCATCTTCGTCGCGGCGGCCGAGAACGATCCCCAGGGCCCGCGCTCGCACGGTGAGCGCTACGCCGAGCGCTACGAGATCAACATGCTGCGCTGCATCTTCTGCGGCATGTGCGAGGAGGCGTGCCCCGAGGACGCCATCTACCTCGAGAAGAACTACGAGCTATCGGACTACCAGCGCGACGCCTTCATCTACACCAAGGACGAGCTGCTGGTGCCCTCCGAGAAGGCCGGGTACCTCCCGCAACGCTGAACGCGCCGGCGATCCTCGCGGTGGCGTCAGGCGCGATCCCTGAGCTGCTCCAGCAGCTTCGCCGCCAGGTGCTCCCAGCTCCACGCGCGGGCGGACGCGGCGCCCGCGGCGCCGAGGGTGGCTCGCAGGGCGGAGTCGTCGAGCAGCCGCCGGACCGCTCGGCGCAGGAAGAAGGGATGGCGGAACCGCACGACCAGCGCGTTCACGCCGTCGCGCGCGAAGTCGCCCGTGCCGCTCGGCGTGCACGCCACGGCCGAACCGCACGCCATCGCCTCGAGGGCGGTGTTGCACCAACCGGCCTTGCGCTCGGCGGCGACGAAAACGTCGGCTGACTGGTAGAGCGCGACCAGTTCGTCCTGGGTCGGATTGAGCACGAAGCGCGCGCCGGACGGGAGCCGGGCCCCGGGCCGCGGGTCCTGCCGGTTGTGCGCGTCCACGTGATCGAAGAGGACGACCTCGAGCTCGGGGCGGCCGCGTTCGATACCGGCCAGCGCGCGAAGGATGAGATCGGTGCCCTTCTTCTCCCGCGAGCGCCGGCCGTTGAGGAGCACGCGCAAACGGCCGGGCGTGCGGCGCGCCGGGTCGGGGTGGAAGCGATCCGGATCGATGCCGCCGATACCGTCGAGCACCGGCCGCCGGTAGCGGCGCCGCAGCCGCTCGCGGAGCGCGCTGGAATTCGCCGCCAGCGTCACCGCCGGGTCGCGCGCCGCGCGCGCCACGCCGGGGTCACCCTCCAGGACGCCGTAGTAGAGGTGGCGCGGGGCGCGGTGGGCGCGGAAGGCGTCGTAGGTGTGGGGGTCGGCGGTGATCGCGAGGTCGGCCACGGTCCCGGCGGCCGCCGCGAGCGGCTGCACGCCTCCGGAGTAGGGCAGCCACGCCGGCGGGTCGCCCTGCGGATGGTAGAGCGTCACCGCGTGTCCCATGAAGGTCCAGCGGTTGCCGAGTTCGAGGAAGCGGCGCACGCCGCCGAAGACGCCGACGTGGGGCAGAAAGGTGCTGATCCGCATGGGGCGCGCACGCTAGCAGAGCGCTCGCCCGGCCGCCAGGCGCGCGCGGGGCGTCCGGACCTGGAACGATCGACGTTCGCAAGCGAAACGGGAAGCCGTTCCATCACGGGACGGAGATCCGCCTCCCCCTTTCCCAGTGCATGCGCAACGCGCATCATGACATGACCTTACACCGATGTCAGTCGGGTGGTACGGACTCTGCTTTAGTCCCTGGCGACCACAACTCGGGCCGGCGGTGACCGCCGGACCACACTTCCAGTACCCCGGCCGCGCATCGAGGAGGAAAGCACCATGGCGATCGTTCGCTGGAGTCCCCTGTCGGGTCCTCGCGACCTGGTGAGCATTCAGGACGAGGTCAATCGTCTCTTCGACAGCTTTTTCACCTCCACCCCCTTGCGCCGCGACGTGGCCGCTGTCTTCACCCCGGCCGTCGACATCGAGGAAACCCCGGACGAATTCGTGCTGCGGGCCGACCTTCCCGGCGTGGACCAGAAGGACGTCAAGGTGAGCCTGATGGGCGACACCCTGACCATCCGCGGCGAGCGCAGGCAGGAGCACGAGGCCCAGGAGGGAGGCCTGCGCCGGATGGAGCGTTTCTACGGCTCCTTCGAGCGTTCGTTCAGCCTCGGCACTCCGGTCCGCAACGACAAGATCAAGGCGTCCTACAAGGACGGCGTGCTCCAGGTCCATGTGCCGAAGGCCGAGGAGGCCAAGTTGCGCGAGATCGAGGTGCAGGTCGGCTGACGGCAGCCATCACGTGGGGCCACGTCGGGCCGCGGGCGCGCGGCAGGCGTGGCTCCCTTTCATCGGAAAGCGGGTGAGTTCATGGGCAAGGTGATCGGAATCGATCTCGGTACCACCAATTCCTGCGTTGCGGTGATGGAGGGCGGGGAGCCCAAAGTTATCCCCAACGCGGAGGGGTTCCGCACCACGCCCTCCGTGGTCGCGTTCTCCAAGAGCGGGGAGCGGCTGGTCGGCCTCGTGGCGCGGCGTCAGGCGGTGACCAATCCGACGAACACCGTGTACTCGATCAAGCGCTTCATGGGCCGCAAGCACGAAGAGGTCCAGAGCGAGATGAAGCTGGTGCCCTACGAGGTCGTGCGTGGCGCCGGAGGCGACGCGCGCGTGAAGGTCGGCGCGCAGGAGTTCTCGCCACCCGAGATTTCGGCAATGGTCCTGCAGAAGATGAAGCAGACCGCTGAGGACTACCTCGGGGAGAAGGTGACCGAGGCGGTCGTTACCGTGCCGGCGTACTTCAACGACAGCCAGCGCCAGGCGACCAAGGATGCCGGGCGGATCGCCGGGCTGGACGTCAAGCGCATCATCAACGAGCCCACCGCGGCCGCGCTCGCCTACGGACTCGACAAGAAGAAGGACGAGAAGATCGCGGTCTTCGATCTGGGCGGCGGCACCTTCGACATCTCGATCCTCGAGATCGGCGACGGCGTGTTCGAGGTGCGCTCGACGAACGGGGACACGCACCTCGGCGGCGACGATTTCGACCAGCGCGTCATCGACCACCTGGCGGAGGAGTTCAAGCGCCAGGAGGGGATCGACCTGCGCAAGGACGCCATGGCGCTCCAGCGCCTCAAGGAGGCGGCGGAGAAGGCCAAGTGCGAGCTGTCCGGAACGCTCGAGACCGACGTCAACCTGCCGTTCATCACCGCCGATCAGAACGGCCCCAAGCACCTCAACATCCGCCTCACCCGGGCCAAGCTCGAGCAGGTGGTCGACGACCTGATCGAGCGCTGCCGCGGTCCGGTGTTGCAGGCGCTCAAGGACGCCGGCCTCTCGGCCTCCCAGGTGGATGAGGTGGTGCTGGTGGGCGGCGCGACTCGCATGCCGAAGGTGCAGGAGCTGGTGAAGTCGATCTTCGGCAAGGAGCCGCACCGCGGCGTGAACCCCGACGAGGTCGTGGCGATCGGCGCGGCCATCCAGGGTGCGGTGCTCGCCGGGGACGTGCGCGACGTCGTGCTGCTCGACGTCACGCCGCTTTCCCTCGGCATCGAGACCCTGGGCGGTGTGATGACCGCGCTGATCCAGCGCAACACCACGATTCCGACCAAGAAGAGCGAGGTGTTCTCCACCGCCTCCGACAGCCAGACGACGGTCGAGGTCCACGTGCTCCAGGGCGAGCGGCCCATGGCACGAGACAACAAGACCATCGGCCGCTTCCATCTCGACGGCATCCCGCCGGCGCCGCGCGGGATCCCCCAGATCGAGGTGGGCTTCGACATCGACGCCAACGGCATCCTGCACGTGTCCGCCAAGGACCGGGCGACGGGGAAGGAGCAGAGCATCCGCATCGAGGCCTCGAGCGGACTCAGCGAATCCGAGGTCCAGCGCATGGTCAAGGACGCGGAATCGCACTCCGGCGAGGATCGCAAGCGGCGCGAGGGGGTCGAGGCCCGCAACCGCGGCGACGCGCTGGCCTACGAGGTCGAGAAGAACCTCAAGGAGCACGGCGCCAAGTTGGACGCGGCGCTGAAGACCGAGGCCGAGAGCGCGCTGTCGCGCCTGCGGGAGGTGCTCAAGGGCGAGGACACCGACGCGATCCGGTCGGCCACCGAGCAGCTCGAGAAGACCTGGCACCAGGCGGCGGCGGCGCTCTATCAGACCACGGGCGGCGAGGCCGCGGGAGCGTCCGGCGCGGCGGCCGAGGAGGGCGCCGAGGCTGCCGCCGCGGGCGAAAAGGACAAGAAGGGTGGGCCGGGGGCGGTCGACGCGGACTTCGAGGTCGTGAACTAGGCGTCTGGGGCCCCGGAGGCGTCACGGCGGGCGGCGGGATTTCGCACTCCCGCCGCCCTTTGCCGTTGACGACCCCGCGCGCTCACCCTAGATTGGATCGCCTTGAACCGACCGACATCACCGCTACGTCCATGCTGATCGCCACCGTCACCGGATGGCTGCAGGCGTGGGTGATGATCACCTACGTGCTCGCTCAACTGCTGATCGTCATTTATTCCTCCCACCGCTACGTCATCCTGTGGCGCTGGCTGCGCGGCGTGGCCTCCAGGCCCGCCGCGGCTCCCGCCGTGACCCGATGCTGGCCCGTGGTGACCGTGCAACTGCCGCTCTTCAACGAGCGCCTGGTCGCCGAGCGCCTGATCGACGCCGTGTGCGCCCTCGATTATCCCGCCGGGCGGCTCGAGATCCAGGTGCTGGACGATTCGCTCGACGAGACACGGGAGCGGGCGGCGCGCGCGGTGGACCGCCATCGCGCCCACGGCGTCGACATCGTGCACCTGCACCGCCGCCACCGGGAGGGATACAAGGCCGGCGCCCTGGCCATGGGGCTTGGCCTCGCGCGCGGCGATCTGATCGCGGTCTTCGACGCGGACTTCGTGCCGCGCGCGGACTTTCTGCGGCGCATGGTGCCGCACTTCGCCGACCCGCGGGTCGGCATGGCCCAGGCGCGCTGGGGGCATCTCAACCGCCGGCGCTCCGCGCTCACCTCGGCGCAGGCGGTGATGCTCGATTCGCATTTCCTGCTCGAGCACGCCGTGCGCATGCAATCGCGCCTGTTCTTCAACTTCAACGGCACCGCGGGCGTGTGGCGGCGCTCCTGCATCGAGGATGCGGGCGGATGGGCGCACGATACCCTGACGGAGGACCTCGACCTCAGCTACCGCGCCCAGTTGCGGGGCTGGCGCTTCGTCTTCGACGGCACGGTGGAGTCACCCGCCGAGCTGCCGGCCGACATCGAGGCACTCAAGTCCCAGCAGCGGCGCTGGGCCAAGGGCTCGATCCAGACCGCGCGCAAGCTGCTGCCGCGGGTGTTCGCGAGCCCGCTGCCGCTGCGGATCAAGCTCGAGGCCTTCTTCCATCTCACCAGCAACTTCTCCTACCCGCTGCTCCTCGTCCTGGGGCTGCTGCTGCTGCCGATCCTCCTCGGCACCTCGAGCGCGCCGCCCGCGCTGGTATGGGGGCTCCAGATCGGCGTCATCCTGCTCGGTGTCGTGCCGGTGAGCCTATTCCTCGGCGCGGGGCAGCTGCTGGTGGGGGGCTCGGGACCGGGGGTCCTGCGCGATGTCGTGGCCGCGCTCGTGCTCGGCGTGGGCCTCTCGGTCAACAACACGCGCGCCGTGCTCGAAGGGCTCGGCTCCGGCATCGGCGACTGGGAGCGCACGCCCAAGTCGGGCGACGGGGCTACGCGCCCGCGGTTGCAGCCCTACGCCTCGAGCGCCGGCCACAGTGGGCGCACCGAACTCGGCCTGGCGCTCTACTTCATGGGACTCGCGTGCTTCGCCTGGGGGATGCGGGAGTATCGCGCGTTGCCCTTCATCATCCTGCTGCTCGCGGGTTTCGGTTGTGTCGGCGTGGCCTCGCTACGCGCCAGCCTGCGCGCCGCCCGCTAGAGACGGACGATCTTGGCCGACTTCCGCCCGCGCAGCGCGTTCCGCGAATCGACCACGACCTTCGAGTGGCGCAGCACCGTGCCGTAGGGAAAAGCCTTGTGCGCGGTCGCGATCACCGCGCAGTCGAAGCGCCGCAGCTGGGTCGCGGTGAGCGGCACGCTCTTGAGTCGGCGCCCGGCGAAATCGAGGGTCGACACGTACGGATCGCTGTACTCGATCTTCGCCCCGCGCTCGCGCAGCGTCTCCATGATGTCGAGCGACGGGCTTTCGCGCGTGTCGTCGATGTCGGCCTTGTAAGCCACACCGAGCACCAGCACGCGCGAGCCGCGCACCGCTCGTCCCCGGCGATTGAGGCCCTCGGCGACCAGGTTGACGACGTAGTCCGGCATCTGCCCGTTGACGTGGCCGGCGAGCTCGATGAAGCGGGCCTCGAAGCCGCTCGCCCGCGCCTTCCACGACAGGTAGAAAGGGTCGATCGGGATGCAATGCCCGCCCAGGCCGGGCCCGGGATAGAACGGCATGAAGCCGAAGGGCTTGGTCGCCGCGGCCTCGATGACCTCCCAGACGTCGATCTTGAGCCGCGCGCACATCAGGGCGAGCTCGTTCACGAGACCGATGTTCACGCTGCGAAACGTGTTCTCGAGCAGCTTGACCATCTCCGCGACCTGGGGCGAGGACACCGGGACCACCCGCTCGAGGCGCTGCCGGTAGAGCTGGACCGCGACCTCGGTGCAGGCCGAGGTCACGCCGCCGACGACCTTCGGGATGTTGCGGGTATTGAAGCGTGGATTCCCCGGGTCCACCCGTTCTGGGGAGAAGGCGAGAAAGAAGTCTTTGCCGACTTTCATCCCGGTTTCCTGAAGCAGCGGCAGGATGAGTTCGTCGGTGGTCCCGGGATAGGTCGTGCTCTCTAGGATCACGAGCATCCCGCGGTGGAGGTGGCTCGCGACCTCCCTGGCCGCGGCGACGATGTAGGACACGTCCGGATCGCGCTGCTTGGACAGAGGCGTGGGCACGCACACGTTGACCGCGTCCACCCGCTTCAGCACCGCGAAGTCATGGGTGGCAATGAGGTTGCCTGATCGGACCAGGGCCGCCACATCGCGGGAGGCGACGTCCTGGACGTAGGAGTGCCCGCGCCGCAGCTGTCGCACGCGGGCCAGGTCGATGTCGATCCCGTGAACCTGGAAACCGGCCTGGGCGAACTCGACCGCGAGGGGGAGACCGACGTAGCCGAGCCCGATCACCGCCAGTCGCGCCGTGCGATTCTCGATCTTGCGGGCGAGCCGCTCAGCGGCAGGGGCGGAACGCGTTGCGCGGCGAGGGGGCATGGCGGCCGCAAGCTAGCAGGCGCCCGGGCGCCCGTCAACGGCCGCTCGGGGGGGGGGACGGGCACCGAGGGCGGGGCGACCTCGCGCCGGCGCCGGGGCCGTTCGACCGTCTCAGCGACCCCCGTTGGCACGGATCCGGCATGCCCGGTCGCCCTTGATTATTTCTTGACTGAACTCGCCCCCACCGCCGAGACTGCGCGGCAGCGGAGCGAGGTTGCCTGTCCGAAACCGTGCTCTCGCGGTCAGCGGCGCCATTAGAGCGAAGCGTACGAGCCCTCGCATCGGTCGCCGGTTGGTCGCGTCACGGACTGCGACGGGGGACCTCCTCTTTTTTCCCCCCCTGTTTCGAGTCGCCTCCCGATGCCGATCCTCCACATCGCTCGCTATCGCACCCGCGACGGCGTCCATCACGGCCGGCGCGACGGCGGTGATTTCGTGCGCATGAGCGCGCCGCCCTGGGAGGGCGGCGTCGAGACCGGACCGGCGGACCGGGCCGCGGAGGTGCGCGTGCTCGCCCCGGTCACGCCGAGCAAGATCGTCTGCGTCGGGCTCAACTACCGCGCGCACATCGCCGAGAGCGCCACCGTGCTCCCCGGCGCGCAGACGCCGCGCGAGCCGCTGCTGTTCCTCAAGCCGCCGAGCGCCGTGATCGCGAGCGGCGAACCGATCCGCGATCCGGCGGGCGTCACCCGCCTCGATCCCGAGGCCGAACTCGCGGTGGTCATCGGGCGCCGGGCCTCGGCCGTGCGGGCCGAGGACGCGATGGACTGCGTCGCCGGGCTCACCTGCTTCAACGATGTCAGCGCCCGCAACTACCAGGCTCAGGATGGCCAATGGACAAGGGCCAAGGGCTTCGATACTTTCGCGCCTCTGGGGCCTTGGATGGCGGTGGGGCTCGCCCCCGACCGCCTCGCGCTCGAGTGCCGGGTGAACGGCCAGATCCGGCAGCGCGGTTCGACCGCCGACCTCCTGTTTCCGGTCGCCGAGTTGATCCGTCACATCTCCGGCATCATGACGCTGGAGCCGGGGGACGTGATCGCGACCGGCACGCCGGCGCGGGTGTCACCGGTCCGGCCGGGTGACCGGGTCGAGGTCGAGGTCGAGGGGATCGGGGTGCTGGAGAACGCCGTGGAGATGGCCGCATGCGAGAGCCGCTAGCCGACCTTCTGATCGTGAACGGCCGCCCGTGGTCGGACGGCGCGCCGGTGCCCGGCGCCGACGGGATCGCGATCGGGAGCGGGCGGATCCTCGCGGTGGGCGGCACGCGCGCGCTCGAGGCGCTCGCCGGTCCGCGCACGCGCCGGGTGGACGCGCGCGGGGCCACCGTCACTCCCGGCATCACCGACGCGCACCTGCACCTGCTCCATTGGGCGCGGGCCCAGGCGCAGATCGCGCTGGCCGGGGCGGCGACCCGGGCGGAGGCGTTGGCGCGCGTGCGGCGCGCGCTCGACGGCCGCCCCGGCGCCACGGCCGCGATCGGGCGCGGCTGGGATGCCAACCTCTGGAACGAGCCGCCGGAGCGCGGCGTCCTCGACGCGGTGAGCGGCGAGCGTCCAGTGCTGCTCCACAGCCACGACTTTCACGCGCTGTGGGTGAACAGCGCGGCGCTGCGCGCGGCGGGAGTGAGCCGGGACACGCCCGACCCCCGCGGCGGGAGGATCGAGCGCGATGCGGCGGGAGAGCCGACGGGCGTCGTTCGCGAGCATGCCGTGCGCCGATTCGCCGCCCTCGAGGCCGGGGTGGCGGGCACGGCCGATGCGGAGCTGCTGCCCCAGGCGGTGGGCAGGCTGCACGCGTTCGGCATCACCGCGGTCCACGATTTCGAGGGTGCCGAGGCCCTGCGCGCGCTGCGTGCGGTGGCGCGCGCGGGAGCGGCCCCCCTGCGCGTGCTCATGCATCTACCGCACGCCCAGCTCGACGCCGCCTTGGCACTCGGACTCGAAAGCGGTATCGGCGACGATGTCTTCCGCATCGGCGCGGTGAAGCTGTTCGCCGACGGCACGCTCGGCTCGCGCACCGCCGCCGTGCTCGAGCCCTATGACGGCACCACGGAACGCGGCATGGAGCTGATCCCGCCGGCCGAGCTGCGGGCGACCGTGGAGCGGGCGCTGGCGGGCGGCCTGGCGGTGGCGATCCATGCGATCGGCGACCGCGCCGTGCGCTCGGCGCTCGATGCCTTCGAGGCGGCGGGGGCGCTCGCCGCCCGTCCGGCGCTGCCCTCGCGCATCGAGCACGTTCAGCTCCTCGATCCGGCCGACCGGCCCCGCTTCGCAAACCTCGGGGTGGCGGCGAGCCTGCAGCCGCTGCACTGCACCGCCGATCTCGACCTGGTGGAGCGTCACTGGCACACCCGCCGCGAGCGCGCGTATCCATGGCGGACCCTGTTCGCGGCGGGCGCCAGGCTCGCCTTCGGCTCCGATGCGCCGGTCGAGAGCCCCTCGGTGGCCGCGGGGCTCCATGCCGCCGTGACCCGCCAGCGCGCGGATGGACGGCCCGGCGGCGGGTTCCTGCCGGCGGAGCGGCTGACGCTCGATGAGGCGCTCGGCGCCTACACCGAGGGCGGCGCGCGACTGGCGGGGAGCTGGCCGCGGCTCGGCCGGCTCGCCGCGGGCCTCGAGGCCGACCTGGTGGTGTGGGACGCCGACCTCCACGCGCTGCCCGCCGGGTCACTGCACGAGGCGGCCCCGATGATGACGCTGGTGGCGGGGGACGTGGCTTACGAGAGTGCCGCGCGATCCGGGGCCGCGGCCGGTGCCGGCGTGGCCGTGGCCATGGGGCGGGGACGGCGGTGAAGTCGGTCGAGTACGGCGTACGAGACGACGCGGAACTGGTGCGCCTCGCGCAGGCCAGCGACAACCGCGCATTCGACGAGCTGGTGCGCCGCTATCGCGACAAGGTCTTCCGCCTGTCGTTCAAGATCCTGCGCCAGGAGGACGACGCGGCGGAGGCGCTTCAGGACGCCTTCCTCTCGGCCTACCGCGGGCTCAAGAAATTCAAGGCCGAATCCACCTTCTCGACCTGGCTCTACCGTATCGCGACCAACGCCAGCCTGATGAAGTACCGCAAGCGGCGCGACGACCACTTCTCGCTCGACCAGTCCCAGAGCAACGACGAGGACGCCGAGACCCTGCAGCTGCCCGACTGGTCGACCCAGCCGGTGCAGGACCTGCTCGACGCCGAGACCCGCGAGGTCATGGCCGAGGGCATCCAGCGGCTGCCCGAGGAGCTGCGCACGGTGTTCGTGCTGCGCGACGTCGAGGGGCTCTCGAACGCCGAGGTCGCCGAGGTGCTCGAGCTATCCGTGGCGGCGGTGAAGTCCCGCCTCCATCGCGCCCGCATCGCGCTGCGCGAGCGGCTCAATCGTTACTTCGGTGACCGCATGACGCGCAAGGATCGCGGGCGGTAGCGGGGAGGGCCGGCGGCGGGCCAGGTTTCGTCTGGAACACCGAGCGCAGGGCGCCAGGGAAGCGACGAGCGGGACGACTCCGCGGGATGCTTCGCGGCGAGGAGCGACCGGGCATTGCCTCCGTCGGGCTGTGCCGGATCGAACCTAGCGGCGGGAGAGCAGCAGGATGAAGATGGCGAACGCGGTGCGGTAGAGGAAGAAGACGCCGAAGCCCGCGCCCGAAAGCCAGCGGATGAGGCCACGGATGGCAATGATGCCGACCACGGCGGCGGAAACCACCCCCATCGCGAGCACCCCGAGCGGTACGCCGGGGGAGAGGTGGCGCAATTCGATCAGTCCGGCGCCGAAGGTGATCGGCACCCCGAGCAGGAAGGCGAAGCGCGCGGCTCCCACCCGATCGGTCCCGGCCGCGCGCCCCGCGGTCATGGTGATGCCCGAGCGCGACACCCCGGGGACCAGGGCCAGCGCCTGTGCCGCCCCGACCAGCATGCAACTGCCCCAGCCCGGCACCAGGGCCCCGGCGCGCATCGGGCGCACGCGATCGACCCACCACAGCAGGAATCCGAAGAGGAACAGCATCGCGGCCTGCAGCGGCAGGGAGCGCAGCAGGGTCTCGGCGGCATCCTGGAGCAGGACGCCCGCGACCGCCGCCGGGACCGAGGCCGCGGCCAGCTTGAGCCAGACGATGTGGGCGGCACGCCGTCGCGCGCCGTCGCGCGAGACCGCGTCGCGCACCAGGCCCCACCAGTCGCGCCAGAAGGCGATGAGCAGGGCGAGCAGGGTTCCCCAGTGGAGCGCGACGTCGAACGCCAGGCCCGCGTACGACCAGCCCAGGAGCGTCGGGATCGCGAACAGATGGGCGCTGCTCGAGATCGGCAGGAACTCGGTGATGCCTTGGAGCGCCCCGAGCAGTGCCGCCTGGGCGAGAGACATGGCGCGGCACGCTAGCACGCGCCTCACGGCACCGCAACGCGCGGCGGTGGCGGCGTGAGCGAGGAACGGCGCGTCGCGCGCACCGCGGGAACGGTCGGCGCCGCCACGCTGCTCTCGCGCCTGCTCGGGCTGGTGCGCGAGCAGGTGATGGCCACGGTCTTCGGCGCCGGCTTTGCCACGGACGCCTTCAACGTCGCCTTCCGCATCCCCAACCTGCTGCGCGACCTGTTCGCGGAGGGCGCGATGTCTGCCGCCTTCGTGCCGACCTTTACCGAGTACCTGGAGAAGCGGGGCGAGGCCGAGGCGTGGGCACTGGGCCGCCAGGTGCTGCTCACGCTCTTCGTGGTGTTGGCGGTGGCGTGCGTGGTCGGCTACCTGCTGGCGCCGTGGCTGGTCGTGCTGTTCGCGCCCGGATTCGGCGCGGTGCCGGGCAAGATCGACCTCACGGTCCTGCTCACCCGGGTCATGCTGCCGTTCCTGCCCGCCGTGGCGCTCGCCGCGGCGTGCATGGGGATGCTCAACGCGCGGGGGGTGTTCGCCGTCCCCGCGCTTGCCCCGACGCTGCTCAACATCGGCATGGTCGCCTTCGGCCTCGCGCTGATCCCGGTGTGCCAGGCCCTCGGGCTGCCGGCGATCCTGGCGATGGCGGTGGGCGTGGTCATCGGCGGCTTCATGCAGCTCGGCTTCCAGCTGCCGTCCCTCGCGCGTCAGGGATTCCGCTTCCGGCTCGAGGCGCCCACGCTGCCGCCCGGCGTGCGCCGCGTGGGGTGGTTGATGGCACCCGCGACGATCGGGCTCGCCGCGACGCAGATCAACCTGCTCGTGAGCACCGTCATCGCCAGCATGCTGCAGCAGGGCAGCGTGTCGTGGCTGTGGTACGCGTTCCGCATCATGCAGCTGCCGATCGGAGTCTTCGGCGTCGCGCTCGCCACGGTGAGCCTGCCGGAGCTGGCGCGCGCGGCGGTGGCGCAGGACATGCCGCGGCTCAAGTCCACGTTCTCGGCCACGCTGCGGCTCGTGATCCTGCTCACGGTGCCGGCCGCGATGTGGCTGGCGGCGACCTCGGGGCCGGTGATCGCCCTGCTCTACGAACACGGTCGCTTCCAGGACTTCGACACGCGACAGACCGCCGCCGCGCTGGTCATGTACTGCATCGGGCTGCCCGCCTTCGCCGGGGTCACGGTGTCGGCGCGTGCCTTCTACGCCATGGGGGACACGCGCACCCCGGTCCAGGTGAGCTTCGTCTCGGTCGCGATCAACCTGGTGCTCAACCTCGCGCTCATGCGCCCGCTCGGCCACCTCGGCCTGGCGCTCGCGACCTCCGTGACCAGCACCATCTCGCTGCTCCAGCTCGGCTGGTACCTGCGGCGCCGGATCGGTCCGCTCGAAGGCCGTCGGATGCTCGCCACGCTGCTGCGGGTCGGTGCGGCGTCCGTGACCGGGGTGGCGCCGTGCGCGATCGGGCTGCTGCTGCTCCGCGGCGCCTGGCACCGCGGCTTCGCGTGGGAGGCGGCGACCGTCGCGGCCTCGGCGGCGGTCGCGCTCGCGATCGGCTACGTGGCGATGAAGCTGTTCGGCGTCGAGGAGCTGCACGCGCTCGAGGATCTCGCGCGCGGCGTGCGCAGTCGGCTCTTCGGACCGCGCGGGCGTTAGGCTCCGTCCGCAAACGCCCGCGGGCTGCGTTGCGCGGTCGGCTCCTCGCTCCGACGTGGCCGGGCACCACGCGCCGCGTGGTCGGCCACGACTGCGCTCGTCGCTCGACCGCGACGCCTTGCCCTCGGGCGTTTGCGGACGGAGCCTAGCGGGGCGCGCGGCCGCCCTCGCGCCACAGCGCAGGGAGCACCGCGAAGGCGCGCAGGCGGCCCGGGCGCCACACCGCGGAGCCCAGCTCGAGCACCAGCCACACGGCGTAGATCACCGACACCTCCTCGCGCCATCCGGGCACCAGAAACTGGGCGAGCCACAGCAGGAAGAGGCCCAGCGCCTCGTAGGCGTGAAAGGTGAAGTTCGACAAGAGCACGACGCCGAGGGCGCTCTGGAGCAGCGTGAGCATGAGCTCGACCCGGTGCTCGTGCATCGGCACGGCGGCGACGTGGCCGACCGAGAGCGAGTAGACCACCGGGATCATCGCGGCGAGCACCGTCCACTGGTTGACGTTCGAGGACACCATGTTCATGAGCGCCATGCTCGCCTTGCCGCGGCGGCGCGCCCAGTAGAATGCACTGGTCTTCTCCGGGAACTCCGAGAGGAACGGCGCCACCCACTGCACGAAAACGAACTGCGAGACGCCGAGACTCACGGCGACCGCCTTCATGCTCTCGAGGAACGGGTGGGCGGTGAGGTAGAGACCAACCCCGCCGATGACGAACAGGCCCACGATCGCCATCTGACGCCGCGGTGAATCGAGGCGCAGTACGGCGCGCGCCACGCCGGCGACGTCCTCGACGTCTTCGGCGTCCCGCTTGGGCAGTCGCTGGAGGAGCACCATGTAGGCGGCGTAGAGCAGGACGAGCACCGCGGCGTCCACGCAGTCGAGTGTGCCCTTGAACACGATCCAGGCGAAGTAGGCGAGCGGTGGGACCAGCCCGACGACCTCGGCGGCGTGCTCGCGCTCGAGCTCGATGTGGGGCCAGGGGTCACGCTTGCCGCGGCGCCGGTGCGAGACCGCGAACACGATCCAGATCATCGGCCAGCCCACGCCGGTGAGGAGACGCAACGCTCCCGTGAAATTGGCGGTCATGAGCGGGATGTCGCGTTCCCACGCGATCACCGCCTCGACCGCGAATTCGGGCAGGGTCTGGAGCCACGCGAGCATTGCCAGGGCCAGGCCCTGTGAGATGTAGAACTGGGCGGCCTCCGCGCCCCATGCGAGCACGAAGGCGCTGCCGAGGATCGAGGGAAAGGTCCAGATCGCGTGGACCGCGGTCTGGCGGACCTCGTCGGGGGTCGGGGCGCCGCTCACGGGCGGGGGCTCAGGAAGGGCTCACGCCGGTGAAGCAAAAATCGCGGACCTTGAGCGCTGGGGCGACCACGCACAGGCCGGCGTCGTCGAACACCGTGGGCTCGGCCTCGCGGCCCCACGCCTCGGCGCGCTCGAGCACGCCGAGCACGCTTTCATTGAAGCGGAGATTGCGCACTCCGCGCACGATCCGGCCGTCCTCGATGAGGAAGGTGCCGTCGCGCGTCATGCCCGTGATCAGGGTGCGGCGTGGGTCCACCACCCGGTTGTACCAGAAGCGCGTCACCAGGACGCCGCGCGCGGTCGACGCGATGAGATCCTCGAGCGAGAGGTCACCCGGCTCGAGCACCAGGCTCGCCGGAAGCGGGCCCTCGGTCGCGGGCGGGTGCCCGGCGTGTCCGGTGCTCTCGACCCCCGCGCGCGCGGCGGTGCGCCGGTCGTGGACCACGGCCCGCGCGATACCGCGCTCGATCGTCGTGACCCGTCGCCGCGGCGTGCCCTCGAAGTCGAACGGCCGGCCGAACCCGCGCGGGTCGTAGGCGTCGTCCACCAGGGTCACGCGCTCACCGGTGATGCGCTCGCCGATGCGGCCGGCGAGGAACGACCGGCCCTCCTGCTCGCTCTGGGCGCCGAGGCCGAGGACGGCGAGGAAGCTCACCAGCTCGGCTACGGCACTCGGCTCCAGCACTACCGTGGTGGGTCCGGGCTCGAACGGCGACGGGTCGCGCGAGCGCTCGGCCTTGTCCACCGCGATGCGGCCGAGGCGCTCGGTGTCGAGCGCCGGCAGGTCGCGGCGGTGGCGGTCCACCCAGCCGCTCGAATCGCCGCCGTACACGGTGCAGGTGAAGCGGGCCGAGGTTTCGGGCTGGTAGGCGAACAGCCCGCGCGTGTTGGCGATGGCGATCGCCGCGCTCGAGGCGCTGAGCGCCCCGGCGGCCTCGAAGCCACTCGCGGCGGCGGCCTCCAGCACCGGACCCACGGCCGCGGCGCGCCCTTCGGGATCGGAGGCCGCGGTGGCGGCGACGAACGCCTCGAGCGCCGGCGGCTCGGCCGCGGGGGCCGGCTCGGGCAGCTCGGGATCCTCGGGGGAGAGGCGCGCCAGCGCCAGCGCGCGGTCCGCCACCTGGCGCAGGGCGCTCGAATCGAGGCGATTCGTCGAGGCCATCCCCGACCGCCGGCCCACCGTCGCCCGCAGGGTCAGGACGTGGTTCTCGGCGGTGACGCTCTGGTGGATCTGGTTGTTGGCGAAACGGGTGAGACTCCCGCGCGTGGCCTCGAGCAGCACCTCGGTGTGATCGGCCGCCGACATCGCCAGCGCCTCCTCGAGCATGCCGCGCGCCTCGTCGCGTGAGAGCGGTGGACCGGCCACGGGCCCGGCCGCAGCACCCGGCGCCCGGCGCGTCCGCGACGGGCTCATCGGCCGTATCCCACGCCGACCTGGACCCCGCGAAACCGCGCTGAGGATGCCCCCTGCGCCGTGCGCATGACCTGCATCGGCTGGCCCTTGCCGCAATTGGGCGTGCCCCAAATCTCCCAGTCGGAGATGTCGCACACCGCGTCGCAGCGGTTCCAGAAGTCGGGCGTGATCCCGGTGTAGGTGCAGTTCTTGAGCAGCCGCCCGCGCCGGCCGTGGCGGATCTCCCATCCGACTTCGGTGCCGAACTGGAAGTTGTAGCGCTTGTCGTCGATCGACCACGAGCGGTTGGTCGCCATGAGGATGCCGTCATCGGTGTCGGCGAGCAGATCGTCGAGCGTCCAGGTGCCCGGTTCGAGGTTGATGTTGGTCATGCGAATGAGCGGGATGCACGACCAGGACTCGGCGCGCATGGTACCGTTCGAGGTCTGGCCCAGGCGCCCGGCGGTCTCGCGCGAGGTAAGGAACCCGACGAAGCGCCCGGCCCGCACCAGGTCCACCTTCTGCGCCGGGACGCCCTCGTCGTCGAACCCGAAGGTGCCGAGCCCGCGCGGCGCCGTGGCGTCGGCCACGATGCTCACGCACGCGGAGCCGTAGCGCAGGGCGCCGAGCTGGTCGGGGGCGAGGAACGAGGTGCCGGCGAAGTTGGCCTCGTGGCCGAGCGCGCGGTCGAGCTCGGTCGGATGCCCGCACGACTCGTGGATCTGGAGGCTCATCTGCGAACCGTCGAGGATCACGGTGGTCTCGCCCGCGGGGCAGGGGGGTGCCGCGAGCAGCGCCGCGGCCGTGGCGGCGGTCTCGGCCGCGTGCCCCCGCAGATCGAGGCGTGTGATCAGCTCGTAGCCGGCGGCCTCGTAGTGCCCGCCGAAGGAGTTGGGGTAGGAGCGCACCTGCACGTCGTCGGGACCGACCGCCCAGGCGGCGATGCCCGCCCCGGAATGCACCACCTTCTGCTCGATGCGCGCGCCGGCGGTGGAGGCGAAGCGCTTGCGCTCCTCCCAGAATTGCATGCCGCCCCGCGCCACCTTGACCGCGGGCTCGCGCTCGAGCGCGGCGGTCGCTTCCTGGAGTAGCGCGATCTTGTCGGCCAGCGGGACGTCGAACGGGTCGACCGTCACCGGCGTCGCGTAGCGGGCGGTGACGGCCGGGAGCGGGGCGAGCACCACCGGCTCGCGCCGGTGACGCGCGGCGGCCCGCGCCACGCGGCAGGCGAGGCGGGCGGCGGACTCGGCGGCCGCCCCGCTCAGCTCGGCCGCGGCGGCGAAGCCCCACGCCCCGTCCACCAGCACGCGCACCCCGATTCCGCTGCTCGCGCCTTCCTGCAGCGCGCTCACGCGCCGGTTCTTGACCTCGATCATCTGGTCGCGCGCCTCGACCACGCGGACGTCGGCGTAACCGGCCCCGGCCAGCTCGGCGCCGTTGAGGGCGCGGTCGATTACGTCGTCCATGGCGACTCCTGTGCGGGGGCGTGCTTGTGGGCGCGGGGGCGCGCCGATAGTGTCCAACCCCCATGGGAGCGTCAAGCACATTGCGCTCGGCCGCAACCGGCGTGCGCGGGTTCGGCGCCCTGCTCGACTTCGCCGCCGCCCTGACGCGCCGCGACGCCGCCGCCGGGCGCCGCGCGCTCGCCGCGGCGCGCCGCGCGGGCTGCCCGCGCGCCGCGGCGGAGGAGGTCGGCCTGATGCTGGTGCTCCATGCCGGCTACCCCGCGGCGCTCGAAGCGATGCGCGTGCTGGGCGAGGCGTGGCCCGGCCGTGCGCGACCGGTGCGCGAGGGCGGGGTCGCCGACTGGAAGCGGCGTGGGGAGGCGCTGTGCCGCCGGGTTTACGGCCCGGTCTACCCGCGGCTCGTGAGGAGCGTGCGCGCACTCCATCCCGATCTCGCCCGGTGGATGATCGAGCAGGGCTACGGCCGGGTCCTGTCGCGGCCGGCGCTCGGAGAGCGCGAGCGCGAGCTGGCCGCGGTGGCGGTGCTCGCGGCGGGCGGCTGGGAGCGTCAACTCGTCAGCCACCTGCTCGGCGCGCGCCGGCTCGGCGCTCGCCCGCGCGAGGTGCGGCGCGCGTTCGTGGCCGGCCGGCGGCGGGCGGAGGCCGCGGCGCGATCGGGCGTGGCGCGCGCCTGGCGGGCGGCATTTGGCGGGCACGCGCGCGGTTGACCGCGTGTCGGTGCCCTTCTAAGATGCCTGCTCCCATGCTCCTCCACGTCCTCCGCCGCCGCGCGGCGCGCGGTCGCCGCGCGTGCGCCCGCTGCCTGTCGCGAACCTCCCGGTGCCGGTGACCCGCGCGTCGGCGGTGCGCTCGCGGGTGGCGGGGCGGCCGGAGCCGCCCTACGACCGACTGTTCGACCCGCTGGTCGACGAGCTCGCCCGCGGCGGTCCGCTGGCGCGCGAGCGCTTCGCGACGCTGTGGACGGATACCGCCGCGCTGCGCGAGCTGGCGGAGGCCAAGCGTGCGCCGCTTCCGGCGTCCCTGGCACGCGAATTGACCGAGTATCACGTGCGGCTCGGCGCCTCGGAACGGTCGCTCGACGCGCTCTCCCGGCTCGCGCGCGGCGAGGCCGTATGCGCGGTCTCGGGCCAGCAGCCGGCGCCGCTCGGCGGACCGCTCTATTCGCTGCACAAGATCGCGGCCACGATCGGGCTGGGCGCGCGCGTGGCCGCGCGCACGCGCGTGCCGTGCGTGGCGCTGTTCTGGATGCACGCCGAGGACTCCGATTTCGCCGAGATCCGCCACGCCACGGTGGCCGACGCCGCGCTCACCCTCCACGACCTGGCGCTGCCCGATGCCGCGCACGCCGAGGGTGGGCTGGTCGGAGGCGTGCCGCTGGCGCCGCTGGCCGCACTCGAGCGCCAGGCGCTCGGGCACTGGGACGGCCTGCCGGGGGTGGGGGATGTCGCGACGCTGCTGGCGCGGGCGCACGAACGCGGCCGCGACCTGGGCGAGGCGTTCAGCGCGCTGGCGCTGGCGCTGTTCGCGGAGCAGGGCCTGGTCGTGGTGGATCCGCGGCTGCCGGCGTTCCGCGAGGCGGCCCGTCCGATCATCGGCCGCTACCTGAATCGCGCCGCGGAGGTGTCGGCGGCGGCGCGGCAGGCGGGAGACGTGATGGAGCAGAGGCTCGGCCGCCGGCCGCTCAATGACGCCGCGCTCGAGTCGTTCGTGTTCCTGATCGAGGACGGACGGCGGCACAAGCTCTCGGTGGCGGAGGCGTTGAGCGGCGGGGCCGAACGGACGCTCAGCCCGAGCGTGTCGCTGCGGCCGGCGGTCCAGGATGGCGTGTTCCCCACGGTGGCGATGGCGGTGGGTCCCGGTGAGGCGGCGTACCTCGCGCAGTTGCGCGAGGTGTTCGAGGGGCTTGGCGTGAGACCGGCGTGCGCGGTGCCGCGCTTCGGGGCGACCTGGCTTCCGCGAGCGGCGCACGAGCTGCTCGAGGCCTCCGGCGCCGATCCCTGGGAGTTGGTGACGGGGGCCGACGCCGTGCTCAGGCACTTCGCCGAATCCCAGGTGCCGGCCGCGGTGCGCGGCGCGCTCGAGCGCGCGCACCGGGGCGCGATGGAGGGGCTGGTCGGATACGCCGAGATCTCGCGGCAGGTGGATGCGAGCCTGCCGCAGATGGTCGAGTCCGCGCGCGCCAAGGTGGACTACCAGTTCGCGCGCCTGCTCGAGGGGCTCACCGGCAAGGTGCGGCACCGCCTCGAGCGGCAGCACCCGGAGTGGGTGCGGCTGCGCTACTACCTGCAGCCCGGGGACAAGCTCCAGGAGCGCCGGCTCGCCTCGCTCGAGCCGGTGGCCCACCGCGGGCTGGCGGTCGTGGGCGAGGTGTGCGATCTGGCCGAAGCCCACGCGCAGGCGCTCGAGCACGGGCGCCTCGAGCACGTCCTGGCGGACCTCTGATGCCGCTCGATGCGCTGTTCTTCGGCGCTCACCCCGACGACGTCGAGCTGACCTCGGGCGGGCTCGCGGCGCTGCTGGCCTCGCACGGTCATGCGGTCGGCATCGTGGATCTCACCCGCGGCGAGGCCGCGAGCCGCGGCACCGCCGAGGAGCGCGCGCGCGAAGCCGCGGCCGCGGCCACCGCCCTGGGGGTGGCATCGCGCGAGACCCTGGGACTGCCCGACCTCGGGCTCGACCGGTCGGACCGCGCCCAGCTGCGCGCGGTGGTGGCCGTCCTGCGCCGCCACCGCCCGCGCCTGGTGGTGGCGCCGGAGCGCGACGACCTCCATCCCGACCACGTCGAAGCCTCGCAGCTGGTGAGTCGCGCCTGCTACGTGGCGGGACTGGCGCGCTTCGACGCTCCGGGCGAGCGGCACCGGCCCCACCGCCTGCTCTACGCCCTCTACCGCGGAAGCGTGCACCCGCACCTGGTGGTGGACGTGACGCCGGTGTGGGAGCGGCGCATGGAGGCGCTGCGCGCGCATCGCAGCCAGCTCGATCCGGCGGTGGGCCCGCCGACCTATCTCACCCACCCCGACTTCCTGGCCGAGGTCGAGGCCCGCGGCCGCACCTTCGGCGCGGCGATGGGCGTGCGCTACGGCGAGGGCTATCGCGCCCGCGGCCCCCTCGGGCTCAGCGACGCCCGCGCGCTGCTCGCCGGCGGCCGCATCGAGGCCGGCGCGTGAGGCCCGCCAAGCGTTCCCGAGCGCCGGCAGGCGGCCAGCGGCCGCGGGGCCCGCGCCGGGCGTCCGGCGCGGGGAAGCGCGCCGCGGGCGCCGGCCGTCCGCGCCGGGCGCCGCGCAAGCGCCGTCTCGGCATCACCTGTTACTCGCACTTCGGGGGCAGCGGGGTGGTGGCGACCGAACTTGGGCTGGCGCTCGCGCGACGCGGCTTCGAGGTGCACTTCATCGCCCACAGCCTGCCGTTCCGGCTGCGCGCGTTCGAGTCGAACGTGTTCTTCCACGAGGCCACTCCCGCGAGCTACCCGGTGTTCGAGCAGGCGCCGAGCAATCTGGCGCTGACCACCAAGATGGTCGAGGTCGCGGAGCACTACCACCTCGACGTGCTGCACGTGCACTACGCCATGCCGTTCGCGGCCAGCGCCTACCTCGCTCGCCAGCTGATGCTCCCGCGGCAGCTCGGCGTGGTCACGACGCTCCACGGCACCGACATCACCGTGGTCGGGATCGAGCCCGCCTATTTCCGGATCACCCAGTTCAGCATCGAGTCGAGCGACCGGATCACCGCCGTGAGCCGCTTTCTCAAGGATCGGGCCGAGGCCACGTTCGGAATCAAGCGCCCGATCGAGGTGATCTACAACTTCGTCGATCCCAGGGTCTTCACGCCCGGCAAGCGGGCCGGGCTGCGTCTCGCCTCGCCGCAGACGAAGATCCTGATGCATGCTTCCAACTTCAGGCCTGTCAAGAACATACCGGTCGTGATTCAAGTGTTCGCCGAAGTCCGGCGCAGCCTGGCGGCGAAGCTGGTGATGATCGGCGACGGTCCGGAGAAGGCGGGGGCGGAGAATCTCGCCCGGGAACTTGGCGTGGAGCGCGACGTGCTCTTCCTCGGCAACCAGGATTGCATGGAGGAATTGCTCCCGTTGGCCGATGTCTTTCTATTGCCGAGCTCCTCGGAGAGCTTTGGGCTGGTGGCGCTGGAGGCGATGAGCGCCGAGGTCCCGGTCGTGGCCTCGAACGCCGGTGGGCTGCCGGAGGTGGTGGACCACGGGCGCACGGGCTTCCTCCACGATCCAGAGCACGTCTCCGGCTTCGTCGGTTCGGTGCTCAAACTGCTCACGAACGAGCCGCTCCGCCGCACCATGGGCCGCCGCGGGCGGAGAGTCGCGCGCGAGCGTTTCAGTGCCGACGAAATGGTCTCGCGTTACATTCGGGTCTACGACTCGCTGCGCTGATCCATGCTGGGCAAGCCGCGACGTCTGGCCGTGCTGGCCGAGGGGAGCTTCGCCCCGCTCGACGCCAAGACCGCGATCGGCGTGCTGCGCTACCGTCCGGCGGAGGTCGCGGCGGTGATCGATTCGACCCGGGCCGGACGCACCGCCGCGGCGTGCGTCGGCGTCGGCGGGACGACGCCGGTGGTCGCGGGGCTGGACGAGGCGGCCGCGCTGGGCGCCGACGCCCTGCTCATCGGCATCGCGCCGCAGGGTGGGCAGCTGCCGGCGGCGTGGCGCGACACGGTGTGCGGGGCGCTCGAGCGGGGCTGGGACGTGCTCTCGGGGCTGCACGTCTTCCTCGGCGACGACCCCGAGCTCGCCCGCCGGGCCGAGGCCGGCGGGGCCCGGCTGATCGACGCGCGGCGGCCGCCCGCCACGCGCCGCGTGGCGGCCGGGCGCGCGGCGCGGGTGGAGGCGCTGGTCGCCCTCACCGTGGGGACCGACTGCAACGTGGGAAAAATGACCGCCGCTCTCGAGATCGTGGACGCGCTGCGCGCGCAGGGGGTGCGCGCGGCGTTCGTCGCCACCGGGCAGACCGGCATCTTCATCGCCGATCATGGCGTGGCGGTGGACGCCGTGCCCGCGGACTTCGTCGCCGGGGAGGTCGAGGCGCTGGTGTTGGAGGCCGCGCGTGAGGCCGAGGTCGTGGTGGTCGAGGGCCAGGGGGCGCTCCACCACGCCGGCTACTCCGGGGTGACGCTGGCGCTGATCCACGGTGCGGCGCCCCGGGCGATGGTGTTGTGCCACGAGGCGGGGCGCGAGCGGGTGCGCATCACGGGCGAGCCCGGCGCCGGGATCCCGATCCCGTCCCTGCCCGAGGTGCGCGAGGCCTACGAGACCGCGGCGCGCTGGACCGGGGCGGGGCAGGTGGTGGCGGTGGCGCTCAACACCCGGGCGCTCGACGAGCCGCGGGCGCGCGCGGCGTGCGAGGCGGCCGGTCGCGCGACCGGGCTGCCCGCCGCCGACCCGGTCCGCTTCGGCGCCGGCAGCCTGGCCCAAGCGCTGCTCGAGGCGCGCGTCGCGCGCGGCCCGGGATCGGGGGGGAACCGTGCGCCTGCGACATGAGCCGCTCGAGCTCGCGACCACGTTCGAATTCCGCATCGCCTGGGGGGCGAAGGCGGTGCACCACAACACCCTGGTGCGGATCGAGCACGACGGGATCGAGGGACTGGGCGAGGCGGCACCCTCGCACTACTACGGCGAGAGCCCCGAGCTGGTCGCGTCCGCCCTCGGGCACTGGGCGCCGCTGCTGGGCGAGGACCCGTTCGCGCTCGAGGCCGTCGAGCGCCGGTTGCGCGCCCGCCTCGAGGGACACGGCGCCGCCCGGGCGGCGATCGACATGGCGCTGCGCGACTGGATCGGCAAGCGGCTCGGCCTGCCGGTGTGGAAGCTGCTCGGGCTCGATCCCGCGGCCACGCCGCTCTCCTGCGTCACGCTGGGGATGGCCGCGCCGGAAGAGATGGAAGCCAAGCTCGAGACCGTGCTCGACTTCCCGGCGCTCAAGGTCAAGCTCGGCGGGCCCGGTGACGTCGACAACCTGCGGCGCATCCGCCGCCGCTACACCGGGCGCATCCGGGTGGACGCCAACGCCGCCTGGAACGCCTCCGACGCGGTGCGCGCGCTGCGCGCCATCGAGCCGCTCGACATCGAGCTCGTGGAACAGCCGGTGGCGCGCACCGACCTCGACGGCCTGCGCTGGGTGCGCGAGCGCACCGGCATCCCGCTGTTCGCCGACGAGAGCGTGCACCGCCACGCCGATATCGCCCATCTGATCGGGCGCGTGGACGGCGTGAATCTGAAGCTGATGAAGACCGGCGGACTCGGCGAGATGCTGCGCTGCATCCACGCCGCGCGCGCCCACGGCATGGGGATCATGCTCGGATCCATGATCGAATCGAGCCTCGCGCTCTCCGCGGCCGCGCAGTTGGCGCCGCTCGCCGACTACCTCGACCTGGACGGACATTGGCTGCTACGGAACGATCCCTTCGATGGAGCGCCGGGCGAGCGCGGACGCATCACGTTGTCCGAGCGGCCCGGGCTGGGCGTGGTTCCGGTGGCGGAGAAACCCGCGTGAGCCTGCGCCTCAGGATCTACGTCGCCCTGGTGGTGCTGGCGGCGATCGGGCTGCTCTCCTGGGCGGTGCCGCAGGACGTCGACGCCCGCTGGGGTCACTACGCGGGATGGGTGGCGATCTGCATGTTCTCGGAGACCATGTGGCTCACGACGGTCTCGGGGCAGGGCACGGTGTCGATGTCCTCCGCCGCGGGCCTGGCCGCGGCGATGCTCTGGGGGCAGGGGCCCTCGATGTGGATCGTCGCCGTGAGCGTGCTCCTGGCAGAGCTGTTCGTGGCGCGCAAGGCCCTCATCCGCGCCGCGTTCAATTCCGCCACCGGGGCGATCACGATGTGGGCGGCGGCCGGGGTATGGTGGCTGCTGGGCGGCCCCCTCCAGGGCCTCGAGTCGCTCGACGCGATCGGGCAGGGCCCGCGCGCCGCGCTGGGGCTGATCGTGCCGGTGCTGGGGATGATCGCCGCCTACCTCCTGGTCAACCGCACGCTGGTGACCGGGGCGGTGGCATGGTCCGGCGACCGCCGCTATCTGCGGGTGCTGCGCGAGGACTGGCTCTACACCGAGCGCCTGCTCGACGACTTCGCCACTTTTTTCCTCAGCCCGCTGATGGTCATCGCGTTCGAGGCCGTCGGCTACGTCGGCGTTCTGCTGTTCTATGCGCCGCTGCGCATGCTCTACGAATCGAATCGCCGCTATCTCGAGCTGCACGGGGCGCAGGCCCAGCTCATCCACAGCGAGCGCATGGCGGCGAAGGGCGAAATGGCGGCCGAGATCGGGCACGAGCTGCGCAACCAGCTCGTCGCGATCAGCGGGCGCGCCCAAATGCTGATCAAGGACGGCGAGCGCAAGGTGGTGGACCATGTCGGGCGCCACGCCCAGATCATCCTCGAGCAGTCACGCCGCATGGAGGCGTTGGCCAAGGGGATGACCGACTTCTCGCGCGCCGAGCTGCAGATGGAGCGCGTGGACGTTCACGCGCTCATCCACCGCTCGGTGGAATTCGTGCGCACCCAGAACCGCTTCGACGGCGTGGAGTGGGATCTGCGGCTGGCGGAGCCGGCGCCCCACCTCATGGCCGATCCGGGGCAGCTGCAGCAGGTGCTGCTCAACCTCTTCCTCAACGCCGCGGATGCCATGAAGGGGAAGACCAACGGCGCGCGCCGGGCGATCTCGATCACGACCACCTATCACGACCGTGCGCGGCAGCTGCGGGTGGTCGTGACGGACACCGGGACCGGCATCGCCCCGGCCGACATTTCGCGCATCTTCGAGCCCCGTTTCACCACCAAGCCCGACGGTCACGGCTTCGGGCTCTCGACCTCCTATCGCATCATCACCAGCCACGGCGGCCGCATTCAGGCCGAGAGCCCGCCGGGGGCCGGCGCAAGCTTTACCATCACGCTGCCGATGCGCGGCGCGGCTCTGGGTTAGGCTCCGTATGCAGACGCCCGAGGGCTGCGTTGTGCGGTCGGCTCCTCGCTCCGACGTGGCCGGGCACCACGCGCAGCGTGGTCGGCCACGACTGCGCTCGTCGCTCGACCGCGACGCCTTGCCCTCGGGCGTTTGCAAGCGGAGCCGAGGCGCCGATGCGTGAGCCCGCGTCTGAAGCGGACCAGCGCGCGGTGGTCGCGCGCGTGGACTTCGGCGGCTGCGTGCTGCTGCGCGACGATGGCGAGCTGCTCGACGCGACCGTGGCCCGGGGGCTGCTCGGCCGCACCCGGGCGCTCGGCAACGCCGTCGTGGTCGGAGACCGGGTGGCATATCGGGACGACGGCGCCGCCCCCGTGATCCTGGAGGTGGAACCGCGGCGCAACGTCTTCTCGCGCCGCGCCGCAGGCGAGCGGCCGCAGGAGCAGGTCGTGGCCGTCAATCTCGACCAGCTGGTGCTGGTGGCGTCGCTGGTCGAGCCCGAGTTCAAGCCCGGACTCGCCGACCGCGTGCTGGGGCAGGCCGAGCACGCCGGCATCCCCGCCCGCCTCGTGCTCAACAAGCTCGACCGTGCCGAGCGCGGGATGGCCGAGGACATCCTGCGCGCCTACATGCGCGCCGGTCACGCCGGGCACCTCGGTAGCGCGCGCACCGGCGAAGGAATGGACGAGCTGCGCCACGCCTGCCGCGGACGGCGCAGCCTGTTCGTCGGGCACTCGGGTGTCGGCAAGAGCACGGTGGTCAACGCGCTGGCCCCGGGGCTCGATCTGCTGGTCGGGCAGGTGAACGCCAAGACCGGCAAGGGCCGCCACACCACCACGGCGGCCTGGCTGGTCCGCCCCGAGCCCGACTTCGAGCTCATCGACACGCCGGGCGTGCGCACGTTCGGCATGTGGGGCATCGGTTCGCGCGACCTCGAGCAGGTCTACGTGGAGTTCCGGCCCTTCCTGGGCCGCTGCCGGTTCACCGACTGCCGACACGGGCGCGAGCCCGGCTGCGCGATCCTCGCCGCGGTCGGGGCGGGCGAGATCTCACCGCGCCGGCTGGGGTCATTCCTCAAGCTGCGCGAGGAGCTGGAAGGCGAGGAGTCGCGATGATGAGCGCGAGCCCCTTCAATCCCGCGCTGGAATGCCTCGAGTGCCCGGCGTGCGGTGGCTCCACCGACCTCTCGGCGCCGCGCGGCACCTGCCCGGCGTGCGCGCGCCCGCTGATCGCCCGCTACGACCTCGCACGCGTCGCCGGCGCGGTCGCCCGCGAGGGGCTCGGGCGCCACGGCACCGACCTGTGGCGCTATCGCGCGGTGCTGCCGTTCGCGCCCGACTTTCCCGCGGTGCGGCTGGGCGAGGGGGGAACGCCGTTGCTGCCGCTGCCCCGACTGGCGCGGGAGATCGGCGTCGCCGAGTTGTGGCTCAAGGAGGAGGCGGGCAATCCCACGCAGTCGTTCAAGGCCCGCGGCCTGGCGCTGGCGGTCAACGGGGCGATCGCCTTCGGCAAGCGCCGCATCGCCCTGCCATCCGCCGGCAACGCCGGAAGCGCCGCGGCCGCCTACGCCGCGGCGGCGGGCATCGCCTGCCGCATCGCCGTGCCCGAGGACACCCCCGAGGCGTTCGTGCTCGAGGCGCGCGGCCTCGGGGCCGAGGTCCGCCTCGTCCCGGGGACCATCGCCGACGCCGGCCGCGCGCTGTCGGAGTGGGCGCCGGCCGCGGAATGGTGGAACGTGGCGACCTTCAAGGAGCCGTTTCGGCTCGAGGGCAAGAAGACCCTGGGGTACGAGATCGCCGAGCAGTCCGCCTGGCGGCCACCGGAAGTCATCTTCTATCCTACCGGGGGCGGGACCGGATTGGTGGGGATGTGGCGGGCTTTTCTCGAGATGCGGGAGCTGGGCTGGATCGAGCCGCCCCTGCCTCGCCTGGTCGCGGTGCAGGCGGCGGGGTGCGCCCCGGTGGTGCGGGCGTTCGACCAGGGGGCCGAGAGCGCGGTACCTTGGGAGCACGCGCACACGGTGGCAAGCGGGCTGAGGGTGCCGGCCCCGTTCGCGGACGCGCTGATCCTGCGGGGGATCCGCGAGACGGCGGGCACGGCAGTGGCGGTGAGCGAGGAGGACATGGTGGACGCGATGAGCGCGCTGGCCGAGAGCGAGGGTTGCTTCGCCTGTCCCGAGGGCGGCGCGACACTGGCCGCCCTTCGCCGGCTACGGGCGAGCGGCGAGGTGGGACCCCAGGCGCGGGTGGTACTGTTCAACACCGGCAGCGGACTCAAGTACCTGGAGGCCTGGCGCACGGCGCTGGCACGCCGCCGCGTGGCGGCGGGGGAGGAGGGGCGATGAAGCGGAACCGTTACGCGCGCGCGCGCGGGCTCGCGGCCTGGTTCGCCGGCGCGCTGGCGCTGGCCATCGGGCTCGCGGCGGCGGCGCCCCAGGAGCGTCCCGGAGCCGAGCCGGAGGCCGGTCCGCGGGTGCTGGCGATGCGGCTCGAGGGCGCGGTGACGCCGGTCATGGCGGAGGCCCTGGCCGCGGCGGTGGATCGCGCCGAGCGCGAGAAGTACCGCGCGCTGATCGTGGGGATCGACACCCCCGGCGGCCTCGAGACCAGCATGCGCGAGATGGTGAAGACGTTGCTGGCCTCCGAGGTGCCAACGCTCACCTGGGTGAGCCCGAGCGGCGGGCGCGCGGCATCGGCCGGCGTCTTCATCGTCATCGCGGGGGACATCGCGGCGATGGCCCCGGGCACCAACATCGGCGCCGCGACGCCGATCAACATGCAGGGCCCGATGGACTCCACGCTGGCCCGCAAGGCCACCAGCGACGCGGCCGCCTTCGCCCGCACCGTGGCCGCCCAGCGCGGCCGCAACATCGTCTGGGCGGAGGAGGCGGTGCGCCGCGCGGTCGCCGCGAGCGAGACCGAGGCGGTGAAGCTCAAGGTGGTGGACTTCATCGCCAGCTCGCAGGACGAGCTGCTGGCCAAGGCCGATGGACGCACCTGGCGGCGGGGCGACAGCCGGCGCGTGCTGCACGTAAGCGGCCTGCCGGTGGACACCATCCACCCCGGCTTCCGCCAGCGGCTGCTGGGGGCGATCGCCGACCCCAACATCGCCTACATCCTGCTCATGCTGGGTTTCTACGGCCTGCTGTTCGAGCTGCAGAATCCCGGCGCGATCCTGCCGGGCGTGGTCGGCGGGATTTGCCTCATTCTGGCCTTCCTTGCGCTTTCCGCGCTGCCGGTGAACTATGCCGGCTTGGCGCTCATCGCGCTCGCGATCGTGTTCTTCATCGCCGAGATCAAGGTGGTGAGCCACGGCGTGCTCGCGGCGGGTGGGGTGATCTCGATGATCCTCGGTTCGCTCATCCTGTTCCAGGGGGGTGGCATCGGCGTGTCGTGGGCGATCATCGGCGGGGCGACCGTGTCGACCGCGGCGTTCTTCCTGTTCATCGTCGGTGCCGCGCTGCGCGCCCAGAAGCGACGGGTGCATACCGGCTCCCAGGGGCTGGTGGGGCAGCGCGCGGTGGCGCTGGAGCGCCTCGCGCCGGCCGGGCGCGTGCGGCTCGGCGACGAGCTGTGGAGCGCCGTGGCCGACGGGGTGGTGGAATTGGGTTCCGAAGTGGAAATCACGGGGGTGGACCGGCTCACGCTGCGGGTGCGTCCCCTGGGCAAGGAGGCTTCGTCATGATCGGATTCCTGGGTTCACTCGCGTTCTTCCTGGTCTTCATCCTCGTCATCGCGCTGGCGAACGCCATCCGCGTGGTGCGCGAATACGAACGCCTGGTGGTCTTCCGCCTCGGGCGGCTGGTGGGTGAGCGCGGGCCGGGTCTCGTGCTGCTCATCCCGATCGTGGACCGGGCGGTCAAGGTCGGGCTGCGCACCGTCGCGATGGACGTCCCGCCGCAGGACATCATCACCAAGGACAACGTCACGGTGAAGGTGAACGCCGTGATCTACTTCCGCGTGGTCGCCTCGCAGCAGGCGGTGGTCGAGGTCGAGAACTACCTCTATGCCACGTCGCAGATCGCCCAGACCACGCTCCGCTCGATCCTCGGGCAGGCCGAGCTCGACGAGCTGCTCGCCGAGCGCGAGAAGCTCAACCAGGCGTTGCAGCAGGTGATCGACCGGCAGACCGAGCCGTGGGGGGTGAAGGTGACCACGGTCGAGGTCAAGAACGTGGATCTGCCGCAGGAAATGCAGCGCGCGATCGCCCGCCAGGCCGAGGCCGAGCGCGAGCGGCGCGCCAAGGTGATCAACGCCGAGGGCGAGTACCAGGCGTCGGCGCGGCTGGCCGAGGCGGCGGCCATCATCGGACGCGAGCCGGCGGCGCTCCAGCTGCGCTATCTGCAAACGCTCGCCGAGATCGCGACCGAGAACAACTCGACCACGATCTTCCCGGTGCCGGTGGACTTCCTCAGGGCGTTCATGTCCTCGGCCGAGCGCGGCAAGTAGCAGGCGTCGCGCGGACCGCGGCGCCGGTTCCCGGCGGGAGGACCTCCCCGCCGCGCCGCCGCCGCGGCACCGGCGCAACCTTGCGCATCGGCTCTGCTGGGAGTTGCGAGCGTCCACCGGACCGTGAGCCTCCGACCCGCGGCCGGCGTGCGCCGGTCCCTGCGATGAAGCGAGCCCCTCGATGAGCCCCGCCGCGGATCCCGCCTCGGTGCTGCTTCTCGGCGCCACGGGCTACGTCGGCGGCCGCCTGCTGCGCGCCCTCGAGGCGGAGGGGATGCGCGTCCGCTGCCTCGCCCGGCGGCCCGAGTTCCTGCGCCCGCGGGTCGGCCCGCACACCGAGGTGGTCGCCGGCGACGTGCTCGATCCCGTGTCCCTGCCGGCGGCATTCGCGGGTGTGGCGACCGCCTACTATCTGGTGCATTCGATGGGCGCCGGCGCGAGCTTCGAACGGCGGGACCGCGACGGGGCGCTGAACGTGGCGGCCGCGGCGGCCGCGGCCGGCTGCCGGCGCATCGTCTATCTCGGCGGCCTCGGGCGCGAGGACGAGCCGCTGTCCCCGCACCTGCGCAGCCGGCAAGAGGTGGGTCGCATCCTGCGCGAGTCGCCGGTCGAGACCATCGAGTTTCGCGCCTCGGTCATTCTCGGCTCGGGCAGCCTGTCGTTCGAGCTGATCCGCGCGCTGGTCGAGCGCCTCCCGGTCATGGTCATCCCGCGCTGGGTGTCCACGCCGGCGCAGCCGATCGGAATCGAGGACGTGATCGCCTATCTGCGCGCCGCGCTCGATCGGCCACCTGGACCCTCGCGCATCTACGAGATCGGCGGGGCCGATGTCGTCTCGTACCTCGACATGATGCTCGAGTACGCCCGCCGCCGTGGCCTGCGCCGCTACCTGATCAAGGTGCCGGTGCTCACGCCGCGCCTCTCCGCGCTCTGGCTGGGCCTGGTCACGCCGGTGTTCGCCCGCATCGGGCGGGAGCTCATCGAGGGCGTGCGCAACCCGACGCGGGTGCACGACCCGGCGGCGCTCGCCGACTTCGCCATCCGCCCGTTGGGGATTCGCGCGGCGGTGGACCGCGTGCTGCGCCACGAGGATCGGGAGACGGCGGAGACCCGCTGGTCGGACGCCCTTTCCTCGGCGGGCCAATCACGCAGTTGGGCCGGGGTGCGCTTCGGCCACCGCATCGTGGATTCGCGCACGGTGCACGTCCCCGGACCGCCGGCGCGGGCGTTTGCGCCGCTGCGGCGCATCGGAGGAAACACCGGCTGGTATTTCGGCGACTGGCTGTGGCGGTTGCGCGGGGCGCTCGACCTGGTGGCGGGAGGCGTCGGCTTCCGGCGCGGGCGCCGCGACCCCGACCGGCTGCTGCCCGGCGACGTCGTGGATTTCTGGCGCGTGGAGGCGATCGAGCCCGACCGCAGGCTGCGCCTCTTCGCCGAGATGAAGCTGCCGGGGCGCGCCTGGCTCCAGTTCGAGGTGGACGAATCGGCCGCGGGGTGCACGCTACGCCAGACCGCGGAGTTCGACCCTGCGGGGCTGTTCGGGATCCTCTACTGGTATGGCCTCTATCCGCTGCACCAGCTGGTGTTCTCCGGCATGCTGCGCGCCATGGCCGCGGCGGCGCGGCGCGAGCCGTGGCCCCCGGCCCGGGCGGCCCACACCGCGCCGCTGGGCATGCCCATCGCGCGCTCCGCGCCGTGAGCGACCGGCGTGTCCTGATCTCGGGCGCGAGTGGCCTCATCGGCACCGCCCTGGGCCCCGCGCTCGCATCCGATGGCCTCCGGGTGGAGCGCCTGACCCGCGGGCGCCACCCCCACCCGGCGGAGATCGCATGGGACCCGCGCGCCGGGCTCCTCGACCTGCCGTCGCTCGAGGGTCTGGACGCCGTGGTCCACCTCGCCGGCGAGAGCATCGCCCAGCGCTGGACCCGCTCCGCCCGGCAGCGCATCCGCGAGAGTCGCGTGCGCGGCACCCGGCTGCTGAGCGAATCCCTGGCCCGGCTCGAGCGTCCGCCGCGGGCGATCGTCGCCGCCTCCGCCGTCGGCTACTACGGCAGCCGCGGGGACGAGCGGCTGCGCGAGGATGCGCCGCCGGGCACCGGCTTCCTCGCCGAGGTGGCGCGTGACTGGGAGGCCGCGACGGATCCGGCGCGCAACGCGGGGATTCGCGTGGTCAATCTGCGGACCGGCGTCGTGCTCTCGGCCCGCGGCGGCGCTCTCGCCAAGCTGCTGCCGCTGTTCCGGCTCGGCCTCGGCGGTCCGCTCGGCGACGGCCGGCAGTGGATGAGCTGGATCCTGATCGACGACCTGGTGGCCGCGATCCGGCACCTCCTGGCGCGCGAGGATCTCGGCGGACCGGTGAACGCCGTGGCCCCGGAGCCGGTGTCGAACGCGGAGTTCGCCCGGATGTTGGGGGCGGTGCTGGGCCGGCCCGCGGCGCTGCCCGCCCCGGCGTTCGCGCTGCGGCTGCTGATGGGGCGCGAGATGGCCGACGCCACGCTGCTCGGTGGACAGCGCGTGCTGCCCGCGCGCCTGCTCGACTCGGGCTTCCGATTCCTGGCGCCGACGCTCGCGGCGGCGCTGCGCCGCGCGCTGGCGCGGGATGGGACGGGCGGCGATGCCTGAGCCGAACACGCCCGCGGTCCGACTGGTGGAGGTGGTCGAGCAATACGGGCTGGGCGCCCAGCGCGTGCGCGCAGCTGGGCGGTGGCGGGCGTGGGAGACGTCGAGCTCACCGGCCACGCCGGCGGCCTGCCGGGGCCGTGCCCCGCGCCCGCGCTTGACGCGCCTTTCGCGGCGCGGATAGTCTGTCCATCGTGCGCTATGAGTCGATCCATCGGACCGCGTCGCTCCTGTTCGCGGCGGCCATGATCGGGGGCTGCTCCTCGGGCCCGGCTCCGCGCAGCGCCCAGCCACCCCCGAGTCCGCTGCCCCAGGTGAGTCCCGAGACCGGCTTCAGCCGCATCGTCAGCGGGGCCTCGGATTCGGTGGGCTCCCAGCTCGGATCGCCCGATGCGCTCTACCGATACGGTTTCAGGCAGATCCTTCCTGGCAGCGACCGCTTCACGTTCCAGGACCGTGATCTCTCCTTCTATTTCCGCCCGTCGCCCGATGCGCTCTTCATCCAGATCGAGAACCGGCAGGACCTTCCGATCTGGATCGATTGGGACCGTTCGACGTTCGACGATCCGATCGGCGGCAGCAGCCGCCTGGCGCACAGCTCGACCCGCTGGCAGGACCGCTACGGCAACCAGACCCCGACCCAGATCCCCGGCCTGCAGCGCTACACCGACTACCTCCTGCCGATGGACTACCTGGTGGACCCGGCGGGCCGATCGGAGCAGCTACACCGGCCGTTGTTCCCCGAGGACGCAGCCGCGATCCAGTTCGCCGACCGCGAGTTCGGTGTGAACCTCTCGTTCCGCATCGAGGACAAGCCCCGCACCTACACCTTCCGCTTCAAGGTCGCATCCGTCCTGCCGCGTTGATGCGCCGCGCCGGGGTGCTGGGGGTAACGCTGGCGCTGGCGTTGACGAGCGCGCCCGCACGGACGCTCGACCTGGTCGCGCCCCGTTACACGCGCGAGCAGATGGAGTCCGCGCTTCCCGGCGCCGAGTCCTGGCTGTTCGTCTACGGCACGCGCTCGCCCGCGGCGGCCGCGGCGCTGCGCCAACGCGCGACCCTGGTGGCTCGGCGACTGTTCGACGGCGATTCGAGCGCGGTGCGCGCCGATCGCGAGGTCACCGAGCGCGAGGTCGCCGAGCATTCGGTGTTCCTGATCGGCTCGCCGCGCGACAACGCCTGGACCGAGCGGATCGCGCCCGCGCTGGGCGTGGAATTCACGGCGCGCGGCTTCCGCTGGCACGGGCGGAGCTACGAGCAGTCCGGCGACGTCATCCACCTCGCCTATCCCAACCCGCTGAATCCCCAGCGCTTCCTGCTGCTGGTGGCCGGTAATTCGGCCGCGGCGATGACGCGACGCGGCGGCGGCTTTCTCTTTGCCGGCGACGACTGGCGCATCTACCGCGACGGCGAGTTGGTGCGCGACGGGCGCTTCGCCCAAAAGGTCGGTGATCCCTGGCGCTACGACGCCGCGCTCGACCGGGATCTCGAGACCGAGCGCGAGCAGTTCACGGCCGGGCTCGAGCATCTGGGCACGGGGCCGTTGCGCGTGCGCGCGCTGCCGGGTGCGGTGGACGCCCGCGGGGTGCTCGACGCCGGCGAGCGCGTGCTCGCCGGCATGGACCGGCTGGGGCTCGGCGCGCGCCGCGCGGCTCCGGGCCGGATCACGCTGTACCGGTCGCTCGAGCAGAAGGGGCGCCTGGCGCGCAACACCCGCCCCGAGCAGCTGGAGTCGGCCTCCGAGGCTACCGCCGCACTCGCCGCCGGGCGTGACGCGCTCGATCTCTGGACAGTGGCGTCGATGCGGCTGTGCGCGCTCGGCGCGGCAAGCGCGGCACCGCTGCTGGAGCCGGCGGGGGTCTGGCTCGCCGGCCGGTTCGAAGGCGAGCCGCTGGCGTGGGCGGTGCACCGCCTCTACTTCGGCCGCCTGCTGCCCACGGCGCGCGACGCCGCGGCCCGCGACCGCGAGTGGCGGTCCCCGCTGATCATGGTCCCGGCGCGCGCCCTGCTCGCGCGCGCCGTCTTCGAGAGCGCCGGTGGCCGCGGGCGGGAGGCCCTGCTCGCGCTGCTCCGGGCTCCGACGCCGGGGACACTCGACAGTCTCTGCCGTGTGGCCCGCGTGCCGCGGGGCCGCGTCGAGGAGCGTTACGCCGCGCTCGCCGATTCGCTCGCCCGCGTCGGGGCACGGCGCCCGCGGGCGCGGCGACCGCAGCCGTGGCGGCCCGAGGACGGCTTCCAGCGCGGCGTGTGCCTGGCGCATGCGGTCAGCCTCGACTGCGGTTACATCTCCGAGGCCTGCGGCCACGAGCTCGAGGGCCTGCGGAAGATGGGCGCCGACTGGGTCTCGCTCACGCCGTTCGGCTACCTGCCTTCGATCCGCACGCCCGAGATCTTCCCGAGCAGCGAGGGTGGGGTGGACGAGGAAACCGACGAGGCGATCGCCGAGGCCGCCGCGCGCGCACACGCCCTCGGGATGCGCGTCTGGCTCAAGCCCCACTTGTGGACGCGGGGCTGGATCGGCGAGCTGGACTTCGGAGCGTCGGGCTGGCCACGGTTCTTCGAGCGCTACCGCGCCTTCATCCTTCATTACGCGCTGCTTGCCGACCGCGAGGGCATCGACGGCCTGGTGGTGGGACACGAGCTGGTGAGCGCATCGCTGCAGTTCCCCGACCGCTGGCGGGCGCTGATCGCCGAGGTGAGGCGCGTCTACGGCGGCACGCTGACCTACGGCGCCAACTGGGGCGAGGAGGTGCAGGGGATCGCGTTCTGGGACGCGCTCGATGTGGTGGGCGTGTCCTTCTACGACCCGCTCGCGAAGCAGCCCACGCGCTCGGTGGCCACGCTGCGTGGCGGGGCCAGGCGGGCGCTCGAGGGTCTGCACGCGATCGCGGTGCGGGTCCACCGCCCGGTCCTGCTGGTCGAACTGGGTTACGCGCCCTTACCCGAGGCAGCGGTGAGGCCCTGGGAGGAGCGCAACGGCCCGCCCGATCTCGAGACCCAGCGCGCTTGCTACCAGGCGGTGGTGGAGGCGCTCGACGGCGACACCTGGGTGGCCGGAGCCTTCTGGTGGAAGTGGTTCAGCTGCGGCGATGCCGGCGGACCACGCGACGTCTCCTTTTCTCCACGCGGCAAGCCCGCCGAGCAGGTGATGGTCCGCGCGCTGCGGAGCTGGCAGAACCGCGCGGTGCTGCCGCCGCGGCCCGCCGGGCACGGAGCACGATGGCAGCGACGACCGCGCCGCCTTGCCCGCGGGCGTTTGCAGAAGCAGCCTAGAGCCGGCTCTGGACCGCGCGCATGCCGGCCGCCCGGCTCCGTACGCGGCGCCGGATGTCCTCGAATCCGGCCGCCGCGAGCAGCGCGATGAGCGGCTCGATCGGCGCGCGCGGCCGCAGCCCGCCCCAGAACACCATCGCCAGGATCGAAAAGTAGGCGATCACCCACAGCGGCAGCGATTGGAACCAGCGGCGCGTGCCGCGCAGCGTGCGCAGCGCGCCCCACAGCGCCAGCGGGAAGAGGACGATCGCCCACCACCGCACCGGATCGAGCCACCCGAGCAGGGGGCGAAGCGGAGAGTCCTCCCGGAGCCAGACGCCGGTGCCGCCGCCCTCCGCCGACATGCGCCAGAAGCGCCCGAGCTTGGCCAGCGCGACCGCGGGCAGCTGACCGGCGTGCTCGCGCGCGAAGCGGACCGCCTCGGCCCGCGAGCGGCGGTCCGCCTCGGGCTCCGGCAGCCGCAGGAACGAGGCGTAGGGCTCGATCGTGTTGTCGATCGCGCCGCCGCCGCGGTACGCGGGATCGAACCACGAGCGCGGGTTCCAGCCCTCGAGCAGCACCCGCCCGCTATTGGTGGAGACCGGCACGAACGCGTGCATCACGAAGGCGTTGCGCAGGGTCCAGGGGCCGACGGCGAGCGCCACGCCGAGCAGCAGCAGCGCCACGTTCCGCCTCCGCTCGCCGTCGCCGAGGGCGAGTCCCAGCGGCACCCACGCCCACAGCGCCACCACCGCGGGCAGCAGCAGCGCGACCGGGCGGGCGAGGGCGTCGAGTCCCCAGATCAAGCCGAGGCCCAGCGCACGTCCACGCCGCGGGGTCTTCACCCAATCCGCGCTGAGCCGTAGTGCCACCAGCAGCAGCAGGGTGAAGGTGTTCTCGGTGAGGAGGTAGCCGGAGAGGAAGATCAGCAGCGGGTTCACCGCGGTGAGCCAGGCGGCGGTCCAGCCGATCCCGACGCCGTAGGTCACGCCACCGAGAGCCGCGATCGCGAGCGGGACCAGCGCGCCGATTGCCGCGTGGAGCAGCAGGGCGGCGAAGTAGCGGTGTCCGACCACCCGGTAGAGGAGACTGGTGATCCACGGCACCAGGGGCGGGCGGTAGGAGGTCGGGTAGCTGCCGCCGGCGCTCTCCAGCGAGTAGCCCTCGCCGCGCGCCAGGTTCCAGGCAATGGTGTCGTAGTGCGCGGGATCCGAGGATGGAACCGCAGCCGGCCCCGCGGCCACGGTCGCGTATCCGGCGCGCAACAGGAAGGCCACCGCGAACAGGGCCAGCCAGCGCCCGCGGCGCGCCCGCCCGGTGAGCGGGGCCGTGGGAATCGGAGCGGGCTCGATGTAGGGCGGCATGGCGGCCGAGTCTATCAGAGGAGGCGCGCAGCACCGGGGGTCGTGCCGGATTCACCCCGGCCCGTTGCGCATTGCAATCCGAGCGGCCGCGGCGCGGCCCGCGGCACCGAATCCCGGGCGCGGGCAAGCGCATCGGCTGCGGCTCGCGGGAGTGGCGGGGCGGGGCGACCCTTCCGGCAGACGAGTTGCATAGCGCGGCGGCCGTCGCCGCTCGGCGACACCGTCTCCGCGGGAGCTACCCCGGGGCGCCGGCCGCGGCGCGAGCCCCCCACGGGCGGCGCTGGACGGGCGAGACACCGCGCGAATCGTGGCGCAGGTCACGGGAAAGAGGTGCGTGATGGATCACTACATTCCGAAACGGCGCGTCTCCGTGACCGTGTGGGCGGGGCAGCGACAGGGCGTGCCGGGCCACGTCTTCCTCGACCTCGACGCCGCGCAGGACCGGCACCAGACGCTCTACGAGAAGCTCAACGAGTCCTCGCGGTTTCTCCCGGTCTCGGTCGGCGCCGACGGCCGCACGCATCTCTTCAACAAGAGCGGCCTCACGCGCGTGACGCCGGGCCGCTCGGTGCTCCAGAGCGACGTGTTCACCCGCGGCTTCCAGCCCTGGCGCGAAGAGGAGGCGGAGATCGTGCTCGCCGACGCGACCGTCCTCGCCGGCAAGGTGTGGATGCCCCTCGAGCGCCAGACCCAGCGCCTGTCCGACTTCCTGAACCGGCTGGGGGAGGGGTTCTTCGTCCTCATCACCCCGACCGCCCACCACCTGGTGAGCGCGGGCGCGGTCACCGAGGTGGCCCTGTCGGAAAGCGCGGGAGCGCCGCTCGGGGCGCTGGAAGTGGAGAACGGCTCCCCCGGCGACTGAGGCGCCGCCCGCCGCCGCCGCCTGCGCTTGTGGGGCGGATGCGGACCCGTTAGCTTGAGCGGGTGAGAGCATTCCGCGTGGGCTTCGTCCAGGGGCGGCCGCGCTTTGGGCGCACGGCCGAGAATCTCGAGCGCGGACTGGCGCTCGCGGAGGGCATGGACGCGGACTTGGCCGTGCTGCCCGAGCTGTGGTCGTCGGGCTATGTCTTCTCCAGCCGCGGCGAGCTGGCCGCGCTGGCGGAGGACGCCGCCACCGGCCCGACCGCGCGCGCGCTGCGCGCCGCCGCGCGCCGGCGGCGGCGGCACTACGTCGCCGGCTTTCCCGAGATGCACCGCGGGCGCTTCTTCAACAGCGCGATGCTGGTCGGCCCCGCGGGGGTCAAGGCGGTCTATCGCAAGCTCCACCTGTTCGAGCGCGAGCAGGAGTGGTTCGAGCCCGGCGACCTCGGGCTCGCGGTCCACCGCGTGGGTCCCGCCCGCGTCGGCCTGCTCATCTGCTTCGACTGGCGGTTCCCCGAGGCGGCGCGCACCCTGGCCCTGATGGGTGCCGACGTCATCGCCCATCCCTCGAACCTGGTCTTCCCCGACGCGCAGTGGGCGATGCGCACGCGCGCGCTCGAGAACCGCGTCTACACCGTGACCGCGAACCGCACCGGCGCCGACGACCGACCGGCCGGCCGCGTGGCCTTCACCGGCCGCAGCCAGGTCGTGGACCCCGCCGGACGGGTGCTCGCGCGAGCGGGGCGCGGCGAGAGCTGCGCGCGTGCCGCCCGGTGCGATCTCGACGCGGCCCGCGACAAGGGGATCACGCCGCTCACCCACCTGTTCCGCTCGCGGCGCCCGGGCTTCTACCGCACCCTGGTCGCCCCGGTCGGCGCGGCGCGGCGGCGGACCCGCCGGCGGGTAGGCTGAGTCTGAAAACGCCCGAGGGCAAGGCGTCGCGGTCGGGCGACGACAATCGTGGCCGACCACGCTGCGCGTGGTGCCCGGCCACGTCGGAGCGAGGAGCCGACCGCGCAACTCGAGCCTGGGGCGCTTTCAGACTCAGCCTGGCGCCGCGCCGACCGGTCGCGTAGGCTGGGCGACATCATCGCGCCACGCGCGCGCCGCGGCACACGGCCGGGGCCCGGAGGCGCCCGGCCGGGAGGAACGCGTGAACCCACACGACGCCGGGGCGACCGCCACGGGACAGCGGGAGGCGCTCGGCCGCTTCGTCCGTGACCTGGTGGCCGAGATCGAGCCGCTCCATCTCCAGCACAATCAGGCGGTCTGGCTCGCCAACGTGACCGGCGATGCCGCGCACGAGCGCGAGGCGGCGCGGCTCGATGCCCGCATCCGCACACTGTTCTCGCGTCCCGAGCCCTACGCGTTCCTGCGTGGGCTGCGCGGGGCCGGCGGCGTGGGCGAGCCGCTGCTCGATCGTCAGCTCGCCCTGCTGGCCGACGCCTTTCGCGCGCATCAGATCCCCTCCGAGCTGATCGAACGCACGGTGCGCCTGGAAAAGGGCCTCGAGAGCCGCTTCAACACCTTTCGCGCCGAGGTGGACGGCGCTCGCGTGACCGACAACGCCCTGCGAGAGGTGCTGCGGGAGTCCGACGACTCGGCCCGGCGCCGCCGGGCGTGGGAGGCCTCGAAGCAGGTCGGGGCCGGGGTCGAGGGCGATCTGCTGGAGCTGGTGCGGCTGCGCAACCAAGCCGCGCGCACCATCGGCTTCGACAACTACTACAGCATGATGCTGGTACTCGACGAGCTCGATGAAGCCGAGTTGTTCGGCCTGCTCGACGAGCTCGAGCGCGGCACCCGGCCGCTGTGGGAGCGCTACCGCCACGATCTCGACGCGCGTCTCGCGCGGCGCTTCGGCGTGGCGACCGACGGGCTGCGCCCCTGGCACATGAGCGACCCGTTCTTCCAGGAGGCGCCGGCGGTCGACGTGAGCCTCGACGCGGCGTTCGCCGGGCGCCCACTGGAGCCCATCACCGAGCGTTTTTTCGCGGCGATCGGCCTCGAGGTGGGCGACCTGCTCGCCCGCGCGGACCTCTACGAGAAGCCGGGCAAGTGCCAACACGCCTTCTGCATGTCGCTCGACCGCGGCGACGACATTCGCGTGCTCTGCAATCTGCAGCCCAACGAGTACTGGATGAGCACGATGCTCCACGAGTTCGGGCACGCGGTCTACGACAAGTTCATCGACCGCGAGCTGCCGTGGGTGCTGCGCACCCCCGCGCACACCCTGGTGACCGAGGCCAGCGCGATGCTCTTCGGCCGGCTCACCAAGAACGCGGCCTGGCTGACGCGCTACGCCGGAATGGACGAAGGCGAGGCCCTGCGCATGGAGCAGGCGATCCGCCGCGCGATCCGCGAGCAGCTGCTGGTGCAGACGCGGTGGTGCCTGGTCATGTGCCACATGGAGCGCGCGCTCTACCGCGATCCCGAGCAGGACCTCAACCGTCTGTGGTGGGACCTGGTCGAGCGCTTCCAATGGGTGCGGCGACCGGAGGAACGCGACCAGCCGGACTGGGCGAGCAAGATCCACTTCAGCGTGGCGCCCGTGTACTACCAGAACTACCTGCTGGGCGAGATGTTGGCCTCGCAGCTCCAGCGCCACCTCCTGAAGGAGGTGCTCGGAGGTCGCGCGGAGCACCCGCCCTGGGACCGTTTCGTCGCCGATCCGGCGGTCGGCGACTACCTGCGCGCGCGGCTCTACCACGGCGGCCGCGCGCACGATTGGCGCGAGACCTCGCGCCTCGCGACCGGCGAGCGCCTCGGCCCCGCGGCCTTCGTGAGCGATCTGGCCGACGGGCGCTGAGCCGACCGGGCCGACTTCGGGTATGCTGCCGGCTCGACCGCCCGCTCGCGTCCGACCCCCCGGAGCCCACGGCGGCAGGAGAGCATCTCGGTGAAGCGCACGATCCTTCTCGCCTTGGGGTTGATCGCCCTGAGCCCAACCGCCGCGAGCGCCGACGCGGCGAGCGCCGACAGTGTTTACCTGGTCGGGGAGTTCGTGGACCCGGTCTGCATCTTCCAGCACGGCATGCAGGGCGTGGACCAGCGCTCCTGCGCCATGGTGGATGGGCGGGTCGAGCAGGGCATGTACTTCCTCGACATCCGGCAGCGGCGCATCTACGCGGTGATCGGCGTCACCCATTGGCAGGATCCCAAGCAGGAGTTCCTGGCCATTCTCGGAGACACGGTGGCGGTGCAGGCCAAGGTGTGGACGCGCCTGGGCAGCAAGGCGCTCGCGATCACCGCGGTCTACCCTTGGCGCCACCAGCCCCCGGCGCGCTACGTCTGGTGGCCGTGGCACTGGGAGTGGACGGTCCTCGTGGGGTGCGGCCTGCTCGGCGCGCTCTACCTCGCGGCACTCGGACCCTGGCGCCGGCGGCTCGGCGGCCCCCCCGGCCGCTTCGAGACCGGCCGCGCGGCGGCGTTCCTTGGCGGGCTGCTGCTCGTGGCGCTGTCGCTCCAGGGGCCGATCCACGATCTCAGCGATCTCTACCTCTTCAGCACCCACATGGTGCAGCATCTGCTGCTGGCCCAGGTCTTCCCGCCCCTGTTCATCCTCGGGCTCCCGCCGTGGCTGCGCCGCCGGCTGCTCGAGCCGCGCGCGGTGCGGGCGATCTGGCGGGTGCTCGCCGCGGTCCCGGTGGGGTTCGTGCTCTACACCGTGGTCTTCTCGATCTGGCACGTCCCCTCGCTCTACAACGTCATGATGCGCGATCACGACTTCCACGTCGTCATGCACCTGATGGTGATGGCGACCGCCGTGCTCATGTGGTGGCCGGTGGTGGGGGGCGACGCGGTGGAGAAACCCCTGGCGCCCCCGGCGCAGATGCTCTACCTGTTCCTGCTCGGCACGCCGATGATGCTGGTCGCGGCACTGATCGTGTTCGCCGGGCGGCCGCTCTACGAGTGGTACGCCTTCGCCCCGCGGTTCATGGGATTCAGCGCCCTGGACGACCAGATCCTGGGCGCGCTCATCATGTGGATCCCGGGCGGCCTCTTCTGGTGGGGGATCATGAGCGTGGTCTTCTTCCGCTGGGCCGCGCGCGAGACTCGCGCGGACCGCGCGGTGGGCGAAGTCGTGGTGCCGAGCCGCTGAGGCGCGCCGGGGCCGGGGCGCGGTTTGCCCGGGTCGGCGCGCGATGCGATAGTCCGCGACACCCGCCGCGACCCACCCCGGAAAGGAGACGCGCATGGCCGACTTGAGGTCGCCCGCCCGCCGCGGGCTCGACGGCGTGGTCGCCGCGCAGACCCGCTTGAGCCAGGTGGACGGGCTGGCCGGAGAACTCATCATCGGCGGCTACGAACTCAAGGAGCTGGCGGGCCGGGTCTCCTTCGAGCAGGCGGCGTGGCTGCTGTGGATGGGCGTCCTGCCGGGTCGCGACGAGCTGGCCTCGCTGCGCGCTGAGATGGCGGCGCTCCGCCCGCTGCCGGCGACGACGCTCGAAGTGCTCCACGCCGCGCGCCGCGCGCCGCCGATCGACGCGCTGCGGATGGCCAGTGCCACGCTCTCGCTCGACCTCGCCGCCCCCGAGGACATCTCGCCCGCGGCCGATCTCGCCCGGGCCAAGATGCTCACGGCGCGCTTTCCGACCATCGTTGCCGCCCACACGCGGATCGCGACGGGGGAGGAGCCGATCGCCCCGCGCGCCGATCTCGGTCATGCCGCGAATTTCCTCTACATGACCCTCGGCCGGGAGCCCGATCCGATCGCCGCGCGCGCGCTCGACACCTACTGGGTGACGGTGATCGATCACGGCATGAACGCGTCCACCTTCGCCGGGCGCGTCATCGCCAGCACGCGCTCCGACATGGTGAGTGCCGTGACCGGTGCGGTCGGCGCGCTCAAGGGCCCGCTCCACGGCGGGGCGCCGGGCCCGGTGCTGGACATGCTGGTGGAGATCGGCAGCGTCGAGAACGCGCAGGGCTGGCTGCAGCGCGAGCTCGCCGCCGGTCGGCGGATCATGGGTTTCGGCCATCGCGTCTACAAGGTGCGCGACCCCCGGGCGG
>Ga0154739_1028_pt2 | contig 45585 bp, 29 predicted proteins | sample Rifle2008BG16ft_FD_105747 | JGI IMG/M metagenome (GOLD analysis project Ga0154739, IMG submission 105747) | Candidatus Eisenbacteria bacterium RBG_16_71_46 | reverse complement strand
CTATTCTGCGCTCCATTTTTCGCGATGGATCCATGTCCCGTGCGTGCCACGCGGGACTGTGCAGCGAGTCCCAAGGAGGAGCGGTTGGCGCGACGTCCCCCGGAGCGGCGGTTCCTCGTCCTGTTTCTGCGGTACTGGCTGCCGGTGCTGGCCTACGTGACGCTGATCGCGTACCTCAGCGCCCAGCCGAATCTCAAGCCGCCGATCCGGTTCGAGAACTCCGACAAGGTCTACCATGTGCTCGAGTACCTGGTGCTGGGAGTGTTGCTGGCGCGCGCGCTGCGGGCGAACCTGCGCAACCGGGAGCCGGCTTACGCGGCGATCGTGGCGCTCGGACTCGGCATCCTGATCGGGACCGGCGACGAGTACCTCCAGTCGTTCATCCCGGGGCGGGAATCGAGCGCGCTCGACCTGCTGGCGGACAGCGCGGGATTGGTCGTGGCGCAGTTCCTGTTCGCGTGGATCCTGCGTGAGTGAGGGATGGGAGGACCGATGCCGCTGAAATACCAGGCGCCGCGCGGCACCCGCGACCTGCTGCCGGAGGAGATCGGGCGCTGGCAGTGGGCCGAGGCGCGGGCGCGCGGCGTGCTCGAGCGCTACAGCTACGCCGAGATCCGCACCCCCGAGTTCGAGGAGTTCGATCTGTTCGCGCGCACCTCGGGCGAGACCAGCGACGTGGTGCAGAAGGAGATGTACCGCTTCCGCGACCTCAAGGGCCGCGACCTGGCGCTGCGCCCGGAGGGCACGGCAGGGGTGTGCCGCGCCTACCTCGAGCGCAATCTCGCCGCGCGCGGGCGGGTCCACAAGCTCTGGTACCTGGGGCCCATGTTCCGCTACGGGCGCCCGCAGAAGGGCCGCTTCCGCCAGTTCTTCCAGGTCGGCGCCGAGATCATCGGCACGCCGGCGGCCGCGGCCGACGTCGAGATGGTGACGCTGTTCGTGGATCTGTTCCGGGCCTGGGGATTCGCCGGCCTGACCGTGGCGCTCAACAGCGTCGGCACCCCGGCGACGCGCGAGGAATACGCGCGCCGGCTGCGCGAGTGGCTGGCGCCGGTGCGCGAGCGGCTGAGCGCGGACTCGCAGAAGCGGCTCGAGGTGAATCCGCTGCGGGTGCTGGACAGCAAGGACGAGGGCGACCGCGCGCTGCTCGAGGGCCGCGCGGGCGCGGGCGGCGCCCTGCCGCGCATGCTCGACGTGCTCGACCCCGAATCGCGCGCGCACTGGGAGCAGGTGCTGGCCGGGCTCGCTGCGCTCGACGTTCGCTGCGAGATCGACCACGGCCTGGTGCGCGGCCTCGACTACTACACCCGCACCGCGTTCGAGGTGCACGACCGCTCGCTCGGGGCCCAGAGCGCGCTCGGCGGCGGCGGGCGCTACGACGGGCTGATCGAGGCGCTGGGCGGCCCGCCGACGCCGGGCGTGGGGTTCTCGATCGGGCTCGACCGCGTGCTGCTGGCGCTGGAGGACCGCGCCGTGACGCCGCCGGCAGCGGCGCCGCGGGTGTTCGTGGCGGGCATGGAGGAGACCCACGCCGAGGTGGCGGCCCTGGCGCGCGCGCTGCGAGCGGAGTTCGTGGTGGACTACGACTTCGAGGCGCGCTCGCTCTCGACCCAGCTCAAGGCCGCCGACCGGGGCGGGGCGCGCGTGGCGGTGCTGCTCGGTGCCGAGGAATGGGGCCGGGGCGAGGTGCTGCTGCGCGACCTCGCCACCAAGGCGCAACGGGCCGTGCCGCGCGGCGAGATCGCGGCCCAGCTGCGGGCGATGCTGGGATCCGCGCCGGAGGTGAGCGCGCGATGAACGACGGAGCCAAGGTGACCCTGGAAGACCTGGGCGACTGGCGCCGGAGCCACACCTGCGGCGCGCTCACCGCAGCGGACGGCGGGCGGCCCGCCACGCTCATGGGCTGGGTGCACCGCACGCGCGATCACGGCGGGGTGCTGTTCGTGGATCTGCGCGACCGCTACGGGATCACCCAGGTGGTCTTCCGCCCCGAGACCGGCGGCGCCGAGCTGCTGGCGCGCGCGGAAGGGCTGGGCAACGAGTGGGTGATCGCGGCGCGCGGCCCGGTGGCGCGGCGACCGGCCGAGTCGATCAACCCGGAGCTGGCGACCGGCGCGGTCGAGCTCGAGGCGCGCGAGCTCAAGGTACTCTCCACCGCGGACCCGCTGCCGTTCCAGGTCAACGACGACACCAACCTGGCGAGCGAGGACCTGCGCCTGCGCTACCGCTTCTTGGACCTGCGGCGCCCGGAGCTGGCGCGGGTGCTGGCGCTGCGCCACCGCGCGATGCAGGCGGCGCGCGCGCACCTGGCGGGCGCGGGCTTCCTCGAGGTCGAGACCCCGCTGCTGGTCAAGCCCACGCCGGAGGGAGCGCGCGACTACGTGGTGCCGAGCCGGGTCCACCCCGGCAAGTTCTACGCGCTGCCGCAGTCCCCGCAGCTCTACAAGCAGACCCTGATGATCGCGGGGTGCGACCGCTACTTCCAGCTCGCGCGCTGCCTGCGCGACGAGGACCTGCGCGCGGACCGCCAGCCGGAGCACACCCAGATCGATCTCGAGATGAGCTTCGTCACCGAAGAGGAGGTGTTCGCCGCGGTCGAGGCCCTGTTCGCGGCGCTGTGGAGCGAGTGCCTGGGCGTCTCGATCCCGCTCCCGTTTCCGCGCCTCACCTTCCGCGAGGCGATGGCGCGCTTCGGGTCGGACAAGCCCGACCTGCGCTTCGGGCTCGAGTTCCGCGACGTCACCGCGCTGCACGCCCGCTCGCCGCGCAACGTCGTGGCGAACCCGGCCAAGGCCGAGGGTGGGGTGGGCGTGGCGCTGGTGCTGCCGGGCGGCGCCGAAATCTCGGGCACCCAGCTCCGCAAGTACGAGGACGTGGTGAAGGAGGCCGGCGCGGGGGGCTTGAGCTTCTTCAAGGTGCTGGACGCCGAGCGCGCCAAGCAGCAGGTGATCTTCCCCGACGCGCTGCTCGACGAGTACTTCGCGGCGATCGGGGCCAACGCCGGCGACGCCGTGCTGTTCGCCTCCGGGCCGTGGGAGCCCACCCTCAAGGCGCTCGGCGTGCTGCGCAGCCAGCTCGGCGCGTCGCTGGTGCGGGGCCGCGAACGCGAGTGGTCGTTCCTGTGGGTGCGCAACTTCCCGCTGTTCGAGCCCGATCCGGAGCGCCGGGGCTGGGCGCCGCGCCATCACATGTTCACCATGCCGTTGGCGGAGGATCTGGCGCACCTGGAGAGCGATCCGGGACGGGTCCACGCCCAGCTCTACGACCTGGTGCTCAACGGCAACGAGCTGGGGTCGGGCTCGATCCGCATCCACCGCCCCGACATCCAGGAGCGCGTGATGCGCGTGGTGGGCATCGGCCCCGAGGACGTGAAGCGCAAGTTCGGCTTCCTGATCGACGCCTACCGCTTCGCCTCGCCGCCGCATGGGGGCATCGGGCTCGGCTTCGACCGCATCGTCATGCTCATGGCCGGACGCGACAACATCCGCGACACCATCGCCTTCCCCAAGACCGCGAGTGCGGTGAGCTTGATGGACGGCAGCCCCGCAGAGGTCGAGCCCGAGACGCTGCGCGAGCTGCGGCTGCGGCTGGAATAGGTCAAGCTAGCCGGACAGCAGCCGCACGCTCCCCGATCCGGTGTCGATGCGGATCCGCCCGCGGCCCTCGCCGAGCCGGCCGCGGAGCGACGAGTCGCCGCGGCGCACGTCGGTGAGCGGCAGATCGGTGTGGATCCCGCCCGAGCCGGACTCGAGCTCGACCTCGGCATCGATGCGCGTGGGCACGCGCACCGTCACCGAGCCCGAGCCGGTGTCCACCACCAGCGAGCGCACCTCGCCCGCGATCTCGGCGCGCACGCCGCCGCTGCCGGTGTCCACGCGCACCTCCGGCGCGCGCACGGCCTCGAGCGTCACGCTCCCCGATCCGGTGTCCACCAGCAGGCGCTCGGCCACGACCCCGGAGACCGCGACCGAACCCGAGCCGGTGTCGAGCGAGACCTGGTTGCCACGCACGTCCTCCACCCGCACGCTCCCTGACCCGGTGTCCACCGAGAGCGGTCCCTCGGCCCCGCTCACGCGCACCGCGCCCGAGCCGACGTCGATCGCGAGCGGCCCGCGCGTGTGCGAGGTGGTGACGGGGGCGGCCGCGGTGTCGAGCAGGAGGTCGGCCTCGACATCCGTGGCCTCCACTTGCCCCACCGCCAGGTGGACCGCGAGCCGCACGCCCTTCGGCACCCGGATCACCAGGTCGGCGTGGGCGTCGAGCCCCGAGCCGCGCGAGGCGATGCGCACGCGCCGCCGCGAGCGCAGCGCCTCGCGCCCGAAGCCCGAGCCGAAGCGGCCGTCCTCGCCCACCCCGACCTCGGTGTTCGATCCCCACCCCCACCTGGCGGAACCGTAGATGACGCGGTTGCCGGGATAGAGAACGCGCAGCGTGCGCGCCTCCCCGATGGGCCCGGTCTCGATCCGCAGGCGGCCGGCGTCGGCGCCGCCGCGCGTCAACTCGACCTCGACCGCGCTGCCCGAGCCGCGCACCAGCTCGGCGGTGCCGGCGAGGTTGTAGATCTCGACCCGCGGGCCCTCGAGGCGGAACCGTTCCGCGGCGCTCGCGGCGAGGACGAGCAGCATGGCGTTCGCGGCGACCGCGAGCGCCAGCAGCCCGAGAACGAGGATCGCGAGCGCCACCCGGCGCTGCGCGGTCGATGGGGATGTCCGATAGCTCGGCATGGGCGGGTCTCCTTGGTGGGGCGGGGCCGATCGTCCCGCCGCAGCACTCCTACGCAACCGCCGGGGCGAGTGTTGCCGGCGGATCCTGAGACCACTACCGGGCGCGAAGGGTTGGCCGGGCGCACGCGGTGGCCTCTGCGCGAGGCTTCCCGGCCATGCACCGCGGCCGCGGTCGGATCAACGGGCGCGAAGCCCGGCCGCGGGGGCGCCGCAGGCCCCGCGGGGCCCCCGGCCGCGCCGCCGCGCGCCGCGGCCGGTACCGGGGCCAAGCCTCGGGTAGAATCCGGGTCAAGTGGGTGGACACGGGGCCCGGCCGCATCGTCCAATGAGCCGGCGAGCGGTCACGGTGCCACGCCGAATGCGTCTCCACGGGGTCGCCCGCGCGCATCCGCGCGCGCCATCGGGAGGTGAGCCGTCATGCCGATCGCCGAGGTCGTCCGACTCGAGGAGGATGCCCGCCGCGAGCGGAACTGGAAGCGCTGGGGACCGTACCTCTCCGAGCGGCAATGGGGCACGGTGCGCGAGGACTACTCGGCGAACGGCACGAGCTGGGACTACTTCCCGCACGACCACGCCCGCAGCCGCGCCTACCGCTGGGGCGAGGACGGCCTGCTCGGCGTCTGCGATCGCGAGGGCCGGTTGTGCTTCGGCTTGGCACTGTGGAACGGGCGCGATCCGATCCTCAAGGAGCGCCTGTTCGGCCTCGCCGGTCCCGAGGGCAACCATGGCGAGGACGTGAAGGAGTGCTACTACTACCTCGATTCCTCGCCCACCCACAGCTACATGAAGGCGCTCTACAAGTACCCGCACGCCGCCTACCCCTACGACCGGCTGGTGGAGGAGAACCGCCGCCGCGGGCGGCGCGAGCCGGAGCTCGAGCTGCTCGATACCGGGGTGTTCGATGGCGGGCGCTACTTCGACGTGTTCGCCGAGTACGCCAAGGCCGGCCCCGACGACCTGCTCGTCCGCATCACCGTCGCCAACCGCGGGCCCGAGGCGGCCACCCTCCACCTCCTGCCCACCCTGTGGTTCCGCAACACCTGGTCGTGGGGGAGGACGGGCGAGGGCTACCCGGCGAAGCCGGGTCTGGCCCGCGTCGCCGAGGGCGCGATCCGCGCGCAGCACGAGACGCTCGGCGCCTTCCGGCTCGACGCCGGGCCCGGGCCGTCGGGGCGCATGCCCGCGCTGCTGTTCACCGAGAACGAGACCAACACCGAGCGCCTGTTCGGCGCCGGGAATCGAGTGCCGTGGACGAAGGACGCCTTTCACGCGGCGGTGGTCGGCGGCCGCGCCGACTCCGTGAACCCGGAGCGAACGGGGACCAAGGCGGCGGTCCACTATCGCTTCGAGGTGCCGGCGGGCGCCGCGGTCTCGGTGCGGCTGCGCCTCTACGCCGAAGAGCAGTCCCCGGTGCAGCCGCTGGGGAGCGGCTTCGACGAGGTCTTCGCCCAGCGCCTGCGCGAGACCGACGAGTTCTACGCCGCGCGCCTGCCGGCGGCGTTGGGCGAGGACGAGCGCCGCGTGAGCCGCCAGGCCTACGCGGGCCTGCTGTGGAGCAAGCAGTTCTACCACTACTCGGTTCAGCAGTGGCTGGAGGGCGATCCCGCTCAGCCGCCGCCGCCGCCCGGGCGCGCCGAAGGCCGCAACCGCGACTGGACCCACCTCTACAACCGCGACGTGATCTCGATGCCGGACGCGTGGGAGTACCCGTGGTACGCGGCCTGGGACCTGGCGTTCCACATGCTGCCGTTCTCGAAGATCGATCCGGAGTTCGCCAAGGAGCAGCTGGTGCTGTTCCTGCGCGAGTGGTACATGCACCCGAACGGCCGGATCCCGGCGTACGAATGGGCGTTCTCCGACGTCAACCCGCCGGTGCACGCCTGGGCGGCCTGGCGCGTGTACAAGACCACCGGCAGGCGCGGCGAGCGCGATCGGCTGTTCCTCGAGCGGGTGTTCCAGAAGCTGCTGCTCAATTTCACCTGGTGGGTGAACCGCAAGGACCTCGAGGGCCACCACCTGTTCGCCGGCGGCTTCTTGGGGCTGGACAACGTCGGGGTCTTCGACCGCTCCAAGGAGCTGCCCGGCGGCGGCCACCTCGAGCAGGCCGACGGCACCGCCTGGATGGCGTTCTACTGCGGCACGATGCTCTCGATGGCGCTGGAGCTGGCCTCGGAGGATCCGGCCTACGAGGACGTCGCCTCGAAGTTCTTCGAGCACTACGTCGCGATCGCGGACGCGATCAACCACCTCGGCGGTACCGGACTCTGGAACGAGGAAGACGGCTTCTACTACGACATGCTTCACCGCGACGGGTCGAACGTCCCGATGCGGCTGCGATCGCTGGTCGGTCTGATTCCGTTGTTCGCGGTCGAGGTCCTGGAGCAGGACGTGCTCGACCGGCTGCCGGGCTTCCAGAAACGCATGCGCTGGTTCCTCGACAATCGCTCCGACCTGGCGCGCGAGATCGCCTACATGCAGGCCGCGCCCGGGAGCGACCATGCCGGCGGCCACCGGCTGCTGGCCATCCCGTCGCGCGAGCGCCTGGAGCGCGTGCTGCGCTACCTGCTCGACGAGCGCGAGTTCCTCTCGCCTCACGGGATCCGCTCGCTCTCTCGTGTCTACCGCGATCGGCCGTACCGCTTCGAGCTCGACGGCGAGGAGTATCGCGTGGACTACACGCCGGCGGAGTCCGACACCGGGCTCTTCGGTGGCAACTCGAACTGGCGCGGCCCGGTGTGGTTCCCGGTGAACTACCTGCTGATCGAGGCGCTCGAGCGCTACCACCACTTCTACGGCGACGGCTTCCGGGTCGAGTGCCCGACCGGCTCCGGTCACCGCATGACGCTGCTCGAGGTCGCGCGCGAGCTGTCCTCGCGCCTGGCGCGGCTGTTCCTGGCGGGCGAGGACGGCAGGCGGCCCTGCCACGGGGCCGAGCGGCGCTACGCCGAGGACCCGCACTGGAAGGACCTGGTGCTGTTCCACGAGTACTTCGACGGCGACGACGGCCACGGGGTCGGTGCCAGCCACCAGACCGGCTGGACCGCGCTCGCGGTGCGCTGCATCGAGAAGCACGTCCACGCGCGCGCCCCGCGCACCGCCGCCGCGCCCGGTGAGGGGGGCGAGCGGCCCGCCGAGCCGGCGCCCGCCGTGACATCCCCGGCCGCGCGACTCGAAGGCTGATGCCGGCGGTGCGAGCGGGCCCGCGGCGCGCATCTCGAGCCCCGGGCGTTCTCTGACAGAGCCCAACGAAGCGGGAGGTGATATGGATCCAGCCGCACCGCTGTACATCCCGGTCGTGCTCGGCACACCGCGGAAGGGCCGCATGAGCGAGCACGTCGCGCGCTTCGTCATCGAGGAGATCGGCAAGCGTCCAGGGATCGACACCGAGCTGTTCGACGTGGCCCGGCTGGCGTTTCCCGTGGACGATGCCGGCGAGGCGCTCAAGAGCCCGTCGTTCTCGGCGGCGATGGCGCGCGCCGATGCGCTGATCCTGGTGGCGCCCGAGTACAACCACGGCTACCCGGGCCCGCTCAAGCACGCGCTGGACACCAATCTCAAGGAGTACATCCACAAGGCGGTGGGGATCTGCGGCGTGTCGGCCGGGCCGTTCGGCGGCGCCCGCGTGATCGAGAACCTGCTGCCGGTGCTGCGCGAGCTGGGCCTGGTCACGATCTTCTGGGACGTGAACTTCTCCAGCGTCCGCGACCAGTTCGACGCGTCGGGTCGGCTGCTGGAAGCCGCCTACGTGCGCCGCTTCGACAAGTTCTTCCGCGAGCTGTTGTGGATGGCCAGGGTGTTGCGCCATGGCCGGCTCCACGTCGCGCTCGAGTAGATGGAGGTCGTCATGTCGCGGGCCCCGATGCGCTGCCCTCGTTGCCGGGTGGAGATGAACCACCACGCCGACACGCTCGACGAGGAGGCCGTGGCGGAGTCGCCGGGCGAGATCGGCCGGGCGTTGGGTGGGGTGGTGGTGGCGGTGTACACCTGCCCGGAGTGCGGGGAGATCGCCACGCGCCGCGCCTCCTGAGCCCGCGCGGCGGGCGTCAGCGCGCGGAGACGGCGTTCACCGGGCGGCCGGCGAGGAAGCCCTCGATGTTCTCGACCGTGGTGTCGAGGATACGCCCGATCGCCTCTTCGCTGTTGAACGCGTTGTGGGGCGTGATGACGACGTTGGACATCCGCATCAGCACGTGCGACACGACCAGCTGCTCGAGCCGCTCGCGGTCGTAATGGCGCGCGAGCACCTGCCGCTCGTCGAAGATGTCCTCCTCGCCTTCGAGCACGTCGAGCCCGGCCCCGCCGAGCCGGCCGTCGCGCAGGGCTTCCACCAGCGCGTGGGTGTCCACCAGTGCCCCGCGCGAGGTATTGATGAGCACGGCGCCGGGCTTCATGCGTTCGAGGGCCTTGCCGTCGATCAGGTGATGGGTCTCGGCCCGAGCCGGGGCGTGGAGGGTGATGAAGTCCGACGTCGCGATCAGGGTGTCGAGCGGCACGTATTCGAAGGTGAGCGCCGCCTCGAGCTTGTCGTCGGGCGCCGGGTCGTAGGCCAGCACGCGCATCGAAAACCCCCGCGCGATGCGGATGACGTGGGCTCCGATCCGTCCGGTGCCGACCACGCCCAGGGTCTTGCCCTTGAGGTCCGTCCCGCGCAGGCCCTCGCGCCCGAACTCGCCGTGCACCATGCGGTGATAGGTCCAGGCGATGCGCCGCGTCACCGCGAGCAGCAGACCGAAGGTGTGCTCGGCGACCGTGTTGGCGCCGTAGGACGGCACGTTCGAGACCGTCACGCCGCGCGTGGCGCAGGCCGCGAGGTCGATGTGGTCGTACCCGGTGGAGCGCGTGGCGACCAGGCGCAGCGCCGGCATCCGCTCGAGCACGGCGGCATCCACCCGCGAGCCGATGAACACCGAGAGCACCTCGGGCCCGGGCGGGGAGGGCGGCGATTCCTGCACCGTCGAGGTCTGGAAGTCCAGCGCGTGACCGGTGAGCTTGCGCTCGAGCACGGCGCGCTCGTTCGGCTCGGATTCGTAGATCGCGACGCGCGTCGCGGCCGGGGTCGCCGTCATCGTTTCCTCCATGAATGCCCGTCGCGGTACACACGCCCCGCGGGGCCCGGAGCCGCGCCCGACGGCGGGCCGCTCAACCGAGGCGGTCGAGCACGGTCCGGATGCGGGCGCTGACCTGCTCGGCGATGGCGCGCAGTGCCGGGGAGTCCACGATGTCGGCCATCATGCGCGGCTCCATCGCCGCGACGACCCGATGATCGCCCTCGTCCCACACCAGCACGTTGCAGGGCAGCATCACGCCGATGTGGGGCTCGACCTCGAGCGCCTGGTGGGCGAAGCCGGGATTGCAGGCGCCGAGGATCCGGTAGGGCTTGGTGTCGAGGTCGAGCTTCTTCTTCAGCGTCGCCTGCACGTCGATCTCGGTCAGCACCCCGAAGCCCTGCTCCGCCAGCAGCTCGGTGACGCGCTGGATCGCGTCCTCGAAGCCGCGTCGCGTCGTGACCTCGAGCGCGTAGGTTCCGATCGTCTTCATCGCGGTCTCCAACAATGGGGTCTCGGTTCGGGAACTGCGGCGCTCGGGTTTCTCTAGATGGGCTGTTCCTGCTCCAGCTCCTTGAGCTTGCGGTAGAGGTTGCGCTCGCTGATGCCGAGCACCTCGGCCGCCTTCTGGCGGTGGCCCTTGCACTGCTCGAGGACGCGGCGGATGTAGCGCCGCTCGACCTCGTCGAGGGTGGGCATCCGCCCGCCCTCGTCGTCGGGCTCGAAGGGCGGGCGCATGCGCACCCCCATCGGCAGGTGCTCGGCCTCGATCACGTCGTCGTCGCAGAGGATCAGCGCGCGCTCGATCACGTTCTCCAGCTCACGGACGTTGCCCGGCCACAGGTAGCGCGCCAGCACGTCCATCGCCTCGGGGCTCGGCTGTACCCGGCGCTTCGGCACGATCGAGGAGTGGCGGATGAAGTGCTCGACCAGCAGCGGGATGTCGTCGCGGCGCTCGCGCAGCGGCGGGATGACGAGCGAGAACACGTTGAGGCGGTAGTAGAGATCCTCGCGAAACGCGCCCTCCTTCATCATGCTCTCGAGCGAGCGGTTGGTGGCCGCGATCATGCGCACGTCCACCTTGATGTCCGCGGTCCCGCCGACGCGGCGGAAGGTGCCGCTCTCGAGCACGCGGAGCAGCTTCACCTGCAGCTGGGGGGTGATCTCGGCGATCTCGTCGAGGAAGATCGTGCCACGATCCGCGACCTCGAACAGGCCGTGCTTGAGACGGATCGCGCCGGTGTAGGCGCCCTTCTCGTGGCCGAACAGCTCGCTCTGCAGCAGGTTCTCGTGGAGCGACGCGCAATCCACGACCACGAACGGCTGCCGGTTGCGCCTGCTGTGACGATGGACCGCGCGCGCCACCAGCTCCTTGCCGACCCCGCTCTCGCCGCGGATCAGCACGGTCGAGTCGGTCTCGGCGACGCGCGTCACCAGGCCGAGCAGCTCGCGCACCTGGTGCGAGGCGCCGACGAAGTTGTCGCTCGGCTGCAGGCGGTCCACGTCACGCTGCAGCGCCTGGTTGCCGCGCTCCAGGCTCTGCCGCTGCACCGCCTTCTCCAGCACCGCCTCGAGCTCGCCCAGCTTGCAGGGCTTGGTGAGGAAGTCGTAGGCGCCCTGCTTCATCGCCCGGATCGCTTCCTGCACCGTGCCGAACGCGGTGAGCATCACCACCTCGGTTCCGGGGAAGGACTCCCGGATCTCGCCCAGCAGGTCGAGCCCCGAACCGTCGGGCAGGCGCACGTCGAGCAGCACGAGGTGGAAGGAGCTCTCGGCGAGCCGCCGGCGCGCCTCTTCGAGGCTTCCGGCGGTTTCGATCGCGAAGCCGGAATGACCGAGTTCGCGCGCGATGAGCTTCCGGAACGACTCCTCGTCGTCGACCAATAGCAGAGTGGTTTCAGCCACCGAGTCCTCCCGGTCCCTCGAGCGGAAGCTCGACCACGAAATGGGCGCCGCCCGCGGCGCGACGCTCGAGCCGGATCGATCCGCCGTGGCGATGGACGATGCGCTGCGTGATGGAAAGCCCGAGGCCGGTGCCCTGGCCGATCGGCTTGGTCGTGAAGAACGGATCCCAGATGCGATCCTCCAGTTCGAGCGGAACGCCGGGTCCGTCGTCGAGCACGTGCAGGGCCAGGCCGGCGCCCGCGCGCTCGGTGCGCACGAGGAGCGTGCCGCCCTCGGGCATCGCCTGCAAGGCGTTCATCAGGAGGTTCATGCACACGCTGCGCACCGCGGTCTCCTTGCCCCACAGCGGGGGCAGCGTCTCCTCGAGGGCGGTCTCCGCGCGCACGCGCTGCTTGTTCAGCTGGTGGCGCAGCAGCGCGAGCGTGTCACGCACCGCGCAATTGAGATCGACCCACGCCGGGGCCACCGAGTGGGGCTGCGCCAGCAGCATGAGCTTGTCCGTCGTTTCGCGGCAGCGGATGGTCTCGCGCTCGAGCACCGCCAGCACCTCCGCCGCCTCGGCCGACTGCGCGGGGTCGAGTTTCGCGCGCTTGAGCGAGCGTTCGAGGCTCTCGATGCCCGCCAGCATCGAGGCCAGCGGGTTGTTGATCTCGTGGGCCACGCCCGCGGCCAGGATGCCGAGCGAGGCGAGGCGCTCGTTGTGGGAGAGCTGCGCCTCGAGCTGCGTGCGGTCGGAGATGTCGCGCCACACTTCGACCACGTGTGACACCTCCCCGGCGCGGTCCGTCACCGGGGTGAACGTCCCTTCCCAGCGGCGCTGGCCTCCGCTCGCGTCACGCATGCTGCGCAGCCGCCGTTGCGGCTGCTTGAGCTCGATCGCGTCGCACGTCCCGCAGGGCTCGCCGCCGCCGTTGGCCGCGTGCTCCGGGCAGGCGAGACACACCGTGCAGGGCACGCCGACCAGCTGCGCGCGCCCGCTGCCGAACGCCTCCAGGTAGCGCCGGTTGGCCGCCACCACCTGCAGGTTGCGGTTCACCACGACCACGGCGTCCACCAGCGAGTCGACGATCTGGGGCAGGATCTGGCGCACCTGCTCGAGGTCGATGCGCGCGCCGCCGTCGGGCACGATCGGAAGGAGCGGCTGGATCGGCGCGGAAACGGTCCTGCGGACTGCCATAGTCGGGATCCTCGGTCGGCCTTACGCTTCGGTTGCGTCTGACAGATTGGCAGCTTCGCCGGAAATAGGCAAGCGCCACCCGGCTCTGAAGCGGCCCTGCCCGTGGCCGCAACTGCCCTGAAGTTCACGGCCATGGCGGCGAGTGCGGGCCGCGAGCCCGCCCCGGTCCGGGCCGGGGGGGCTCGGCCGGCCGGATCCACCGGCAGGGTGCTCCCCCGGCTCGCGGGGTGCTTCGTGGAGCGCGAGGCGGGGAGGGGAAGGGCCCGCGAGAGGGCCCAGGAATACCCCGGATCCCGTAAGCGGCGCTTGGGTTAGAGCGGGTCGCGCACCGCGATGCGGCCGTCCACGGCGGTGCATCCCCGGCCGGGCTCGAGCACCTTGATGGGATTGAGGTCCATCTCGGCGATCGCCGGGTGGTGGCCGAGCAGCCACGAGACCCGCAGCAGCGTCTCCTCCAGCGCCGCGATGTCTGCCGCCACCGCTCCGCGATAGCCCTCGAGCAGCGGAAGCCCGCGCACCTCGCGCACGATCGCGCGCGCGTCCTGGTCGGTGAGCGGGTGCATGCGGAAGGCGACGTCCTTGAGCACCTCGACGTAGACGCCGCCGAGTCCGAACATGAGCAGCGGTCCGAACGACGGATCGCGCGTGACGCCGATGATGGCCTCCACGCCCTCGTCCACCATTCCCTGCACCGACACCCCCGCCATCGCCTCCTGCAGACCACGCTGCCGCAGACGGGCGGCGACGCCCGCGAACGCGCGCCGCACTTCGTCCTCGGTGCGCAGGTCGAGGGCCACGCCGCCGACCTCCGACTTGTGGGTGATGGTGTCGGACACCAGCTTGACCACCACCGGGAAGCCGATCCGTTGCGCGGCCGCGACCGCCTCGTCCGCGCTGGCGGCAAACGCCGATGCCGGCATCGGAATGCGATAGGCGCTGAGGACTTCGCGCACCTCCTCCGGCCTGAGCCACGCGGGCTCGCCCGCGGTCGCGCGGCGCAGCGCGGCGTCGATGGCCGCACCCGCGCGCGCCGGATCGACGTCGTCGAAGCCGCGGATGACGCCCTCGGGCTGCCCGAGCCAGTGCCCGTAGTTCACCGCGCGCGCCAGCGCGATCGCGGCGGATTCGGGGAACACGTACGAGGGGATGAGACCCTCCTGGAGCGAGCGCAATCCGTCGGGGACGCCGTGCGATCCCATGAAGCAGGTGAGCACCGGCTTGGCCGCGGCGTGTGCCGCCGCCGCGCCGCGCAGGATCGCCTGCGCCACGTCGAGCGGGCGCGTGACGATCGGCGGCACATAGATCACGAGCAACGCGTCGACGTTGGGATCCTCGAGCACCAGGCGCACGCTGCGCTCGAACGACTCGGGCGTGGCGGAGGCGATCATGTCGACCGGATTGCGCGTGCTGGCCTCGCGCGGCAGGAACGAGCGCAGGCTGCGCACCGTCTCCTCGCTCAGGGAGGGGATCGCCAGGCCGTGACCCTCGCAGGCGTCCGAGGCCATGATCCCGGGGCCGCCGGCGTTGGTCACGATGCCGACGCGGTTCCCGAGCGGCACCGGCTGGTGGGCGAGCAGCATCGCGACGTCGAACAGCTCCTCCATGGTGTCGGTGCGGATGACGCCGGACTGGCGGCAGAGCGCGTCGACCGCGGCATCGGGCCCGGCGAGCGAGCCGGTGTGGGAGGAGGCGGCGCGTGCGCCGGCGACGGTGCGGCCGCTCTTGACCGCGACGATCGGCTTGCGGCGCGCGACGCGCCGGGCGATCTGGTTGAAGCGGCGTGGATTCCCGAACGACTCGAGGTAGAGGAGGATGATGCTGGTGCCGGGATCGTGCTCCCAGAACTCGAGCAGGTCGTTGCCGGACACGTCGGCCTTGTTGCCCACGCTCACGAACTGCGAGAAGCCGATGTGGAGCTGGGTGGCGTAGTCGAGGATCGCGAGCCCGAGCGCACCGCTCTGGGAGGAGAACGCCACGTGGCCGGCGGGCGGGCGCACCGGGGCGAAGGTGGCGTTCATCGACACGGCGGGCTCGGTATTGAGCACCCCGAGGCAGTTGGGTCCCACCATCCGCATGCCGTAGTGCAGCGCACGGTCGCGCAGCTCACGCTCGCGGGCGGCGCCCTCGTCGCCGGTCTCCTTGAAGCCGGCGCTGATGACCACGATCGCGCGCACGCCCTTGCGCCCGCAGGCCTCGACCACGTCGAGCACGTGGACCGCCGGCACCACGATGACCGCGAGGTCCACCGCGTGCGGAACGGCCTCGATCGACGGGTAGGCGAGCACCGATTGCACGACGCTCGCGCGCGGGTTCACCGGGAACACCGGACCCGTGAATCCGCGCGAAACCAGGTTATGGAAGATCTCGCCGCCGATCGAGCCCGGCTCGCGCGAGGCGCCGATCACCGCGATCGAGCGCGGGCGCAGGATCGCCTCGATCCCGCTGCCGGTCGCCGGGTTGGCGGGCGAGGGGGACTCCGGCCGCACGGTCACGGCAGCGGACGTGGCGCCACCAGGATCGGTCACGCGTGCCCTCCCGCCCTCATCAAACCGACGCACCCCCAGGCGGCGCGGCCCCCGCGCCTCGGGTCCCCGCGTGCGGCGACCCTCACTTGGCTTCGGCGGCCAGCTTCACGACCATCACGTTGCACGGGGCGTGCGCGACGACGTGCGCGGCCACGCTGCCCATGAGCAGCTTCGCCAGGCCGCTGCGGCCGTGCGACCCGACCACGACGAGGTCGGCGCGCACCGCGCGCGCGGCCTCCACCAGCACCTCGCGCGGATCGCCGCTCAGGACGCGGGCCTCGGTCTCGAGCCCGCTGCCCTGAAGCTCTTGCTCCGCCTTCGAGGCCAGCTCCTGGTGGTAGCGGACCTGCTCCTCGAGCATGCTGTCGTTCAGGGCGCCCCCCGGAGCGTAGACCTCGGTGTACGCGCCCACCGCCGGTCGCGCGACGGAGACCACCACCGCCTGGGTCCCCGCCGGCCACTTCGCCTGCTTGACGTAGTCCAGCGCCGCCCGCGAATGGGGCGAATCGTCCACACCCAACAGGATCTTCATGGCGTCCCTCCCCCGCCGCCGATGCGGCCCGGGCCGAAATGCTGCAACCGCCATGCCACGCCGGTGCGGCGTCCGGCCCCGCCGATCGCGCACATCCAACCCCTGCTGGCGCCTCGCGCGCGCCGCGCGATCGCGGTCCACGGGCGCCGTTCGCCGCCAACCTGTCAGGCTCCTGCCAGCCCGTCAACCGGTCTTCCGGCGTGCGCGGGGGAGCCGACCTCCGCGGCGCCGGCACTCGACGTCGCTCGCGTCGAGGCGGTGATCGTCCCGGCGGCACACTTGCCGTCGGCGCCGAGCCCGCGCCCGCCCGGCCGGGGCATGCGCCAGCCGCCGCGCATCTGCTATAACTCCACGGCCAGTTCGGCCCTTACCCCTTGCGCGATCCGCGGGGGTCGCGGCCCCGCGAACTCTTCAACCACAGGACCGCATGGAACTGCTCGAGTCGCACCTCGACCCCCAGAGCGAGGAGTTCCGGGCCAACGCCGCCCATCACCGGGCGCTCGCCGCCGAGCTGAGCGGGCGGCTCGAGCAGGTGAAGCAGGGCGGCGGCGACGAGTCCGTGAAGCGTCACCGCGAGCGCGGCAAACTCTTCGTGCGCGAGAGGGTGGAGCGTCTGCTCGATCCCGGCAGCGCGTTCCTCGAGTTGTCCCCGCTCGCCGCCTGGGAGATGTACGACGGTGAGGCGCCCGCCGCGGGAGTCCTCACCGGCATCGGCGTGATCCACGGCCGCCAGGTGATGGTGGTCGCCAACGACGCCACGGTGAAGGGCGGCTCGTACCTGCCGATGACGGTGAAGAAGCACGTGCGCGCCCAGGAGATCGCGCTCGAGAACCGGCTGCCCTGCGTCTACCTGGTGGATTCCGGAGGCGCGTTCCTGCCGCTCCAGGCCGAGGTGTTCCCCGACCGCGAGCACTTCGGCCGCATCTTCTACAACCAGGCGCGCATGTCGGCGCTCGGCATCCCGCAACTGGCGCTGGTGATGGGCTCCTGCACCGCCGGCGGAGCCTACGTGCCGGCGATGAGCGACGAGGCGGTGATCGTCCGCAATCAGGGGACGATCTTCCTGGGCGGGCCGCCGCTGGTGCGGGCCGCCACCGGCGAGGAGGTGACCGCCGAGGAGCTGGGTGGCGGGGACGTGCACACCCGCATCTCCGGGGTCGCCGACCACCTGGCCGAGGACGACGCGCACGCGCTCGAGATGGGGCGCGACATTCTCGCGCACCTTGGGCCCCCCGCCCGCGCCCCGCTCGCGCTGCGGGCGCCCGAGCCTCCGCGCTACGATCCGGCCGAGATCCCGGGGATCCTGCCGCGCGACCTGCGAACCCCCTACGAGGTGCGGGAAGTGATCGCCCGCCTGGTGGACGGCTCGCGCTTCCACGAGTTCAAGGCGCGCTACGGCACGACCCTGGTGACCGGCTTCGCCCACCTCCACGGCATCCCGGTCGGCATCCTGGCCAACCAGGGGGTGCTGTTCAGCGAGAGCGCGCTCAAGGCCACCCACTTCATCGAGCTGGCGTCCCAGCGCGGCGTGCCCCTGCTGTTCCTGCAGAACATCAGCGGCTTCATCGTCGGCAAGCAGTACGAGCACGGCGGGATCGCCAAGGACGGCGCGAAGATGGTGCATGCGGTGGCCAACGCCCAGGTGCCGAAGATCACGATCATCATCGGCGGCTCGTTCGGGGCCGGCAACTACGGCATGTGCGGCCGCGCCTACCAGCCGCGCTTCGTCTTCATGTGGCCGAACAGCCGGATCAGTGTGATGGGCGGCGAGCAGGCGGCCTCGGTGCTCACCCAGGTCAAGCGGGCGCAGCTCGAAGCCGCGGGGCGCACGCTGTCGGAGCGGGAGCTGAAAGAGATGGAGCGGCCGATCCTCGAGGCCTACGATCGCGAGGGCAGCCCGTATTACTCGACCGCGCGCCTGTGGGACGATGGCGTGATCGATCCGACCGAGACGCGCGCGGTCTTGGCACTCGCGCTCTCGGCCTGTCTCAACGCGCCGATTCCGCAGATGCACTTCGGCGTGTTCCGCATGTAGCGGTCGCGGACCCGGTGGGGCCGCGGCGGGAGGACTCATGACGCTGGTGGACGTCGTGCTGGAAGGTCCGGTCGGTCGGGTATGGCTCAACCGGCCCGAGCAGCACAACGCCCTGACGCCGGAGCTCGGCGACGAGCTGATCTCCGCCCTCCATGCCCTCGCCCACCACGACACCATCCGCGTGATGGTGCTGGGCGGCCGCGGGCCCTCCTTCTGCGCCGGCGCCGACCTCGGGGCGATGAAGGCCTCGGCCGGCGCCGGGTTCGACGAGAACCTCGCGGAGGCCGAGCGGCTGGGTGCCGTGTTCGCGGCACTGGCCGATTTTCCCAAGCCGGTCGTGGGACGCATCCACGGCAGCGTCTTCGGCGGCGGCATGGGGTTGCTGTGCGCCTGCGACATCCCGGTGGCGTCGCGCGACTCGAAGTTCGGCCTCACCGAGGTGCGCCTCGGCATCCTGCCGGCGCTCATCAGTCCCTACGTGATCCGCCGCCTCGGCGACCGCAACGCGCGCGAGATGATGCTCACCGGGGAGCGCTTCGACGCGGAGACCGCGCTGCGCCTCGGGCTGGTCCAGGCGGTGAGCGAGCCGAAGGAACTGGACGCGCGGGTGGACGAGCGGGTCAAGGCGTTGCTCGAAGCCGCACCGCTGGCCCAGACGCGGATCAAGCAGCTGCTGGCGCTCTACCGCCAGGCGAGTGCCGACGACTACCGCGCCGCGCTGCCCCGCACGCTCGCCGAGGTGCGCTCGGGACCCGAGGCGCGCGAAGGGCTCGCCGCCTACTTCGCGAAGCGCAAGCCGGAGTGGACCCAGGATGAGTGAACGGCGGCGCAGCGCCGGTCGCGCGGCGGCCCGACCCGGCGCCGGCGGCGTGCGGCCGAGCCGGCGGCGCTGAGGAGCCGGGCGTGTTCCGCACCGTGCTCATTGCCAACCGCGGCGAGATCGCCCGCCGCATCGCCGGCACCCTGCGCGTGATGGGCATCCGCTCCGTGGCGGTCTTCTCGGAGGCCGACCGCGGGGCGCTCCACACCCGTGCGGCCGACGACGCGCTGCCGATCGGCGCCCCCGAGCCCGGCGCCTCGTACCTGCGCGCGGAGGCGCTGCTCGAGGCCGCGCGCCGCGCGGGAGCCGACGCCATCCATCCGGGCTACGGCTTCCTCGCCGAGAACGCGGCGTTCGCGGCGGCGGTCGAAGCGGCGGGCTTGACGTTCATCGGTCCCACGCCGGAGCAGGTCCGCACGCTGGGCGACAAGCGCTCGGCGCGGGCGCTGGCCGAGCGTGCGGGCGTGCCCGTGGTGCCGGGCGCGGAGGGCGCCGATCCCGCGGCGCTGCAGCGCGCGGCGAAGTCGCTCGGCCTGCCGGTCATCGTCAAGGCGGCGTTCGGCGGCGGCGGCAAGGGCATGCAGGTCGTCGAGCGCGAGGAGGATCTGGGCGCCGCACTCGATTCCGCCCGCCGTCTCGCGGTCTCGGCCTTCGGCGACGCCACCCTCTACCTCGAGAAGCGCCTCGAGCGCGCGCGCCACGTCGAAGTGCAGATCTTCGGGGACGGGCGCGGCGGGGCGATCCACCTGTTCGAGCGCGATTGCACGCTCCAGCGCCGGCACCAGAAGGTGGTCGAGGAATCCCCCTCCCCGGTCCTCGACGAGCGGCGGCGCCGGGCGCTGACCGACGCCGCGGTCGCGCTCGCCCGCGAGGCGCGCTACCGCGGCGCCGGCACCGCCGAGTTCCTCTTGGCACCCGACGGCCGCTTCTACTTTCTCGAGATCAACACGCGGCTGCAGGTCGAGCACCCGGTGACCGAGGCGGTGACCGGGCTCGACCTGGTGCGGCTGCAGCTCGAGGTGGCGGCCGGGGGCGCGCTGCCGTTGCGGCAGGAGGACGTCGTTCGCCGCGGCCACGCGATCGAGGCCCGGCTCTACGCCGAGGACGCCGCCCATGGCTTCCTGCCCCAGGCCGGCCGCGCCGAGCGGGTGCGCTGGCCGAGCGCGCCGTTCGTGCGGGTGGACGCCGGCATCGAGAGCGGTGACGCGGTGCCGGTGCACTACGATCCGATCCTCGCCAAGGTGATCGCCTCCGGCGCCGATCGCACCGCCGCGATCGAGCGCCTGGCCGCGGCGCTCGACGACACGCTGGTGCACGGCGTGATCACCAATCTGCCGTTCCTGCGCGCGCTCGCCCGCTCGCGCGAGGTGGCCGAGGGGCGCTTCGACACCGAGTGGGTCGAGCGCGAGTTCCTGGCCGGGTTCAGCGCGCTGGCCATGGCACCGGCGCCGGAGCTGGCGCTGGCCGCGGCGGCGCTCGCCGAGCGCCTCCTCGTGGCACCCGGGGGCACCGGTCGGACCGGCGCGGAGGCGGTCCCCGACCCCTTCACCACCCTCGGCCGCTGGCGCCTGCCGGGGCTCGGCTGATGCGCAGCGCGTGGCGTGACGGCGAGCGCGTGCGAACGGTGGAGATCGAGCCGCTCGCCGCGGGGCGGTATCGCGTCGTCGTGGACGGCGTGCCGCTCGAGCTGGCGGTGGAGACCCTGGCCGACGGACGCCTGCGCCTCGAGGGCGCCGATGGCGTCACGGTGGCCGAAGTCACCGCGGCGGGCGAGCGCCGCTTCGTGCGTCTCGGCCGGCTGGACTTCGTGCTCCGGCGCGAGGACGCGGCTCGCCGCGGCGGCGCCGCCTCTCAGGCCGGGGGGCTCGAGGCGCCGATGCCCGGGCTGGTGACGCGCGTGCTGGTGGTGGCCGGGGACGCCGTGCGCAAGGGGCAGCCCCTGGTCGCGATCGAGGCGATGAAGATGGAGCACCTGGTGCGCGCGCCGCGCGCCGGCCGCGTGAAGTCCGTGGTCGCCCGCCTCGGCGAGATGGTGGACGGCGGCGTGCAGGTCGTGGAGCTGGACGGGGAGGCGTGACGTGCGGCGCCCTGAGCCCGGCGCGGCCGCCGCGCGCGCGATCGGACCGCTCGCCCTGCCCGCCGTCGTCGCCCTCGGGCTCGCGCTGCGGCTGTGGCACCTGGGACAGGGGTTGCCCGATTTCATCGAGGAGGCGATCCCGTTCCGCCGCGCCTTCGAGATGTGGGGCTGGAACACCGGACGCAGCGATCTGAACCCGCACCTGTTCCACTACCCCTCGCTCACCTTCTATCTCCAGTTCCTGCTGCAGAAGCTCCACGTGGTACTCGGCCACCTGCTGGGGACGTACGCGAGCCCCGCCGACTACTGGGTGGCGTTCCAGACCGATCCCACGCCGATGGTGACCCTCGGCCGCCTCGTGGGGATCGCGGCCGAGGTCGTCGTCATGCTGGCCGCGTGGCGGATCGGCGAGCGGCTGCGCCGGGGCGCGGGCCTGCTCGCGGCACTGCTGGTGGCGTGCGCGCCCACGCTGATCGCCACCTCGCGCTCGATCTACGCCGACCCGGTGATGGGCGCGTTCGCGCTCGCCGCACTCGAGCGCATGCTGGCCTGGCGCGAGCGCGGGGGGGCGGGCCGGCTGGTCGCCGCCGTGATGCTGGTCGGGCTCGCCACCGGGGCCAAGTACCCGGCGGTGGGCCTGCTGCTGCCGCTGGCGTGGGTGATGTGGACACGCGAGCGCGCGGGGGCGGCATGGCGCTGGGCGGTGGCGGTCGCCGGGGTGGCGGGCGTGTTTCTGCTCACCACGCCGTTCGCGCTCCTCGATCCGGCCACGTTTCGCCGCGACCTGTCCTTCGTCGAACGGCTCGCGAGCGAAGGGCATCTCGGGCACCTGGCGGGCGGCGCGCTCGGCTTCCACCTCGCGGGGTTGGCGCGGAATCTCGGCTGGCCGGCCGTGCTCCTGCTGCCCGTGGCTCTGGGGTTGGCGCTGGCGCGGATCGCGAGGCGCCCGCGCGCGGCGGCCGCGCACGGGGCCCATGCGGGCGAGGCCGCGCACGGTGCTCGCGCTGCGGCGGCCGAGCACGATGCCGGCCGCGCAGGGGGCGCATCCGGTGCCCGTTCCGCGGGCGGCGACCTCGTCGCGGTCTGGCTGGCGCTGCTCGCGTTCGCGCTCCCGATGGCGCTCGCCCGGCTCGAAGCCGAGCGCTACCTGGTGCCGGTGTTGCCGCTCGCGGGCCTCCTCGCGGCGGCGGCCGCGCTGGAGCTCGCCGCCCTGCTGCCGGCGCGGGCGCGCAGCGCGGGCCGGATCGCCGGCACCCTGGCCCTGGCACTTCCGGCGCTGGCGGTCGGGACCGCCGCCGGGGCCGCGGGCCGCGACTCGACCCAACTCGCGGCGCGGCGCTGGTGCGAGGCCCAGCTCGGACCCGACGCGCTCATGGTGGAGGAGGCCTACGGGGCGCAGCCGCTCACGCGGGTGCGGGCGCTGGAAGTCATGTCGGCCGCCCCGTTCCGCTCGGCGAGTCCGGGGGCGCGGCGCCGCTTCCTGGCGCGCCGATGGCTCCGCGTGGTGCAGCTCCCCCTGTCCGTGGCCGGGCGCAGCAGCAGCCGGGTGCAGCCGCCGGGGGGCCCGGCGGTGGAGATCGAGATCTTCCCTCATGCGGCGGACTTCAACCGCCTGGTCTACGATCCGCGCGTGTTGAATGCGGTGGACTACGTGCTGACCAGTAGTGCGGTACGCGAGCGCTTCGCGGCGGACACCGTGCGATTCGGCGCCGAGCGGAGCTTCTACCGGCTGCTCGACGAGCACGCCGAGCAGGCGGTGCGGTTCCGCTCCGGCGCCGGGGTGATGGGCCCCGAGATCGCGATCTACCGGCTCGGCGCCGCCGGCCGCGCCGCGGCGGCCGCGGCGGGACGGCTCGACCCGCTGTGGTGGACGCGAGCGATCCCCGACGCCTACCGGCGGCGCGTCGAGGCGGTGCTGCCGGACGCCTGGCGCACCGGCGGGGCCCCGCGCACCCCGCGGGGGGCGCCGGCGCCGTGGGTGCAGAGCCTGGCCGCGGTCTACGAGGAGCGCCTGCGCCCCTTCGCCCAGGCGATGGCGCTCAACCTCGCCGAGTTGGACCGGCTCGAGCCGGCGCGGGAGTTCTCCGCCGCTACGCTCGAGGTGCTGCCCGGCGACGCCGAGGCCTGCCTGCTCTATGCCACCGCCAGCGGGCGCGCGGGCCGCTGGGGCGACGCGCGCGCCGCGCTCGAGCGCAGCCTCGCCTGGCTCGAGCCCGCGGGCGGGGCGCCGGCCTTCCTGCGTCTCGAGTACGCCGAGGTGCTGGCCCAGGTGGGCCAGCCGGAGGCGGCGCGGAGCGAGCTGCGCGCGCTGCTCGTCGGGGCGGCCCCCGACGACCCGATCACGGCCGCCGCGGAGCGCATGCTCGCGGACCTGGCGGGACGGCGATGAGCGGCCCCCGCGCATCCGGAACGGTCGCGCCACGCGGCACCCTGCTCGCCGTGGTCGCGGTGCTGCTGCTGCTGATCGCCTGGGCGCTGCGCGACCTGCTGGTGCTCGTCACCCTCGCGCTGCTGCTGGCCTACGTGCTCGACCCCGTGGTTTGCGCCGTCGAGCGCCTGAGGCTTCCGCGCGGGCTGCGCGTTCCGCGCGGCCTGGCGGCGGGTGCCGTGATGCTGACGCTGGTCGTGGCGCTGGTCTGGCTGCTCGCGATCGGGGCGCCGCGCCTGGCCGCCGAGTTCGGCGGCTTCATCCAGCGCATCCCCGAGACCCTCGGGCGGCTGGTGGTGCAGGTGCGCGCCTACGGCGCGTCGCACGGCCTCGGGGAGTACGTCGATCCCGCGCTCGATGGCCTGCGCCGCAACGCCCCCGAGCTGCTCCAGCGTGGGGCCGGCACGTTCGCCGGGTGGATCGGCCGTCTCTTCGGCACGCTCGGGCATCTGCTGGGCCTGGTGTTGCTGCCGCTGCTCGCGTTCTATCTCCTGGCCGAGCGCGAGGCGGTCCTGGAAAGCGCGCTCGGCTTCGTCCCCGAGGAGGCGCGCGAGCGGCTGCGGGTCGCAGGACGGGCGGTGGAGCGCGCGCTGCGCAGCTACGTGCGCGGCCAGGGCGTGGTCTGCCTCATCATGGGTGCCACGACCGGCGTGGCCCTCGCGGTGATCGGCATTCCGCTCGCCTACCTCCTCGGCGTGGTCGTGGGCGTGGCCGAGATCGTGCCCTACCTCGGCTTCGCGGTCGCCGCCGCCGCGATCGCCCTGACCGGCTACGGCGTGAGCCCGTTCCACGCGGTGCTCGGGGTCGCGCTCTACGCCGTGATCAACAACCTGATCGGCTACATCGTCACGCCCCGGGTGATGGGCCGTCACCTCAAGCTCCACCCGTTCGTGGTGACGCTGAGCGTGCTCGCCGGCGCGCAGCTGCTCGGCCCGGCCGGCGTGCTGCTCGCGCTGCCCGGCGCGGCGGTGGCGCAGGCGCTGATCACCGAGTTCGCCCCGCGGCGCGAGGCGGCCGCGGGCGCGGGCGAGCGCTGAGGCCGGCGGCCGCGGCGCCGCGCGCGCCCCGCCGTGCGGGCGGTCGCGGCGCGCGAGCCCCGTCCCGCGCGGCCCTTCGCCCCTGGGAATCAGGTGAATTCGGGCGGGGGTGTGGCCGATACCCGCGGCAGCACCTGTTCCGGGCGGCGGGCCGTCTTGACGTCCCCCGACCCCCATGCTACGTTCCGCATGTCGTTTCGAACACGCCGCTACAGACAGGCTCGGCGGTGAAGGCTCGGGACGATAGGAAGTCACTGGACGACAACAGGTTGATCAAAGCGACCAGAGTTCGCTCAACGTTCGCCACGCTCTTGGCCTGACCCTGCTGTGGGTCGACACGGTCAAGAGTTTCGTGTTTTTCCCCTCACCGAGGGCTTCGGCGTGATCGTTCGAAAGTTCCCCATCGAGCATCTCGATCCCATCATTCTGCTGGGGCAGAACGACAACAACCTCCGCCAGATCGAGCGCACGCTGCCGGTGCGCATCACGCTCCGCGACGGCACGATCACGGTCGCCGGCGACGAGGAGGCGGTGGACTCGGCCTCGCGCGCGCTCAAGGAGCTGGTGGATCTCGCCGAGCGCGGCAAGGTGGTGGAGGAAGCCGACGTCGCCACCGCGCTGGGCCAGCGCAATGGCAACGGCACCCGCCTGGCGGACGCCTACGAGGGCGCCCCGGGCTATGCCTTCGACCGCAAGAGCGTCCGCGCCCGCACGCCCACCCAGGCCGAGTACCTCAAGGCCCTGCAGGAACACGAGGTCGTGTTCGCGATCGGCCCCGCCGGCACCGGGAAGACCTATTTGGCGGTGGCGGCGGCCGTCAACGCGCTCCGGCAGAAGAAGGTGGACCGCATCATCCTGGTGCGCCCGGCGGTCGAGGCCGGTGAGAGCCTGGGCTTCCTGCCCGGCGACATGCAGGAGAAGGTGGATCCTTACCTGCGTCCGATGTACGACGCGCTGGCCGATCTGATGTCCTACGACAAGATGCGGCGCTACATCGAGCTGGGCGTGATCGAGATCGCTCCGCTCGCGTTCATGCGCGGCCGCACGCTGCACAGCTCGTACATCATCCTCGACGAGGCTCAGAACACCACCGTGCGACAGATGAAGATGTTCCTCACCCGCATGGGCCTGAACTCGCGTGCGGTGATCACCGGCGACGTCACCCAGATCGATCTCAAGGACCCCGACAGCTCGGGCCTGGTGCGCATCCAGAAGATCCTGGGCGGAGTGGCAGACGTCCGCTTCATCTACTTCCATCCCGAGGACGTGGTCCGGCACCGGCTGGTGCGCGACATCATCCGCGCCTTCGAGCACTACCACGCCCACCAGAACGGGCGCAGCGAGGACGGGGTCGGCGAGAGCCTGGACCCCGGGGGTCCGCCGAGTGACGCCGCGAACGGCTTCGGCTCGGAGCCGGCCTCCGGGCGGACGCCCGGGGACGCCGCCGAGCGCGGTCCGTCGCTCTAGCCTGGACTATTCAGTGCGCCGCCCCATCCCATGACCGTCCAGGATTCCCCTTCGCATCCGGCGCTCCCGGACCGCGCGCGGCCCTTCCGCGTGGGTTACTTCGCGGTGCGCCTGCTGATCGTGCTGTTGCTGCTCGCGCTGGCCGCGCTGCTGCCGGGCAGCCACGGCGTGCGCGACAAGTACAGCTACCGCGAGGGCGACATCGCGCGCGAGCGGCTGGTGGCGCCCTACGATTTTCGCGTCGAGAAGGACGAGGTTTCGCTCCGCCGCGAGCAGGAGCAGGCCGCCGCCGAGGTGCCGCCGGTGTACACGGTGGACTCGCGGGTTTCGGCCGACATGCTCCGCCGCTTCGCGCTCTACGAAGAGCGCGTGCTGGGGGTCAGCCAGGAGCAGACGTCCGCCCCGGCCGATCGGACGGCGCGGCTGCGCGATCTCGGCGTGCCGCTGAGCGAGGAGAGCGCGCTGGCGCTGTCGGCGCCCGGCCGGGCGCGTCGGGTCATGCACGATCTCGGCGAGTGGCTGCGGCAGATCTACGATGCCGGCATCGTCGACGAGAAGCGCAACGACCGCATCCAGGGCTACGCCGGGATCAGCCTGCGCGACGGCGACTCGGAGACCACGCAGCCGGCCCCGGCCCTGCACGACCGGTCCGAGGCGATCGCGGTCGTGGAGCACAGGGCGCGTCAGGCCTTCCCCGAGGACCCGCGCAGCGTGCGCCTCGCGAGCGAGCTGGCCGGCCCGTTCATCCAGCCCAACGTCGTGTACGACCGCGCCGAAACCGAGTGGCGGCGGGTGCAGGCCCAGGGGGTGGTGGCGCCGACGCTCGGGCTCGTGAAGAAGGACGAGCTGATCGTGGACGCCAACCAGCGGGTCACCCGCGACGCGCTGATCAAGCTCCGCTCGCTGCGCAACATCGAAGCGGCTCGGCGCGCGCGCAGCGAGCTGCTCTACCCGCCGGTCGCGCGCATGCTGCTCATGCTGCTCTTCCTGGCCGCCTTCGCCACCTACCTGCGCACCGAGCTGCCGGCCGTGTACCGCGACAACGCGATGCTCGCGATGTTCGCGCTGGTGACCGCGGTGGTGCTGGTCCTGGCCCAGGTGCAGGTGGAGATGCTGGGGCTCTCGGAGTTCTCGGTCCCACTGGCGCTCGCCCCGCTGGTCGTGGCGTCGCTGCTCGAGAAGCGGCCGGCGCTGGTGTTCACCCTGCTGCTGGCGGTGCTCGCCACCGCGGTGGGAGAGCTGCGCGCGCCCTTCGTGCCCGTGGCGGTGATGGGCGGCGTGACCGCGGTCTACTCGGTGTCGCGGCTGCGCCACCGCTGGCACTTCGGCCGCGCCATCTTCACCATCCTGCTCGCCAACCTGGTGGCGATCCTCGCCTGGGACCTCGGGCGCGAGACCGCGGTCCAGGTGTTGATGCGCGACGCGCTGTGGGGGAGCGTCAACGCGTTCCTCGCCGTGTCGCTCGCGTTCCTGCTGCTGCCGTTGGTCGAGCACCTGTTCGGCCTGACGTCGGATATCACGCTGCTCGAGCTGAGCGACCTCAATCGCCCGCTGCTCAAGCGGGTCCAACTCGAGGCGCCCGGCACCTACCACCACAGCATGGTGGTGGGGAGCCTGGCCGAGGCCGCGGCCGAGGCGGTCGGCGCCAACTCGCTGCTGGCGCGGGTCTCGGCCTACTACCACGACATCGGCAAGCTGTCGAAGCCCGACTACTACGCCGAGAACGAGCCGGTGGCTTCGCGCAGCCGGCACGACCGGTTGACCCCGAGCATGAGCACGCTGGTGGTGAAGTCGCACATCACCGAGGGCCTCGAGCTGGCGCGCCGCCAGCGTTTGCCGCGCGCGGTCCAGAACGCGATCCCCGAGCACCACGGCACCATGGTGATGGCGTTCTTCTACCACAAGGCGTTGGAAACCGACCCCGCCGCGCGGCGTGAGGCCTTCAGCTACCCGGGGCCCAAGCCGCGCTCGCGCGAAACCGCGATCCTGATGCTGGCGGACGGGGTCGAGGGCGCCTCGCGCGCGCTCGCCGAGCCGACGCCGAGCCGCATCCGCGGCCTGGTGACCCGCATCATCGAGGAGCGCGTGCAGCAGGGCCAGCTCGACGAGTGCGGTCTCACGATCCAGGATCTCGCGCGCATCCGCGAGGCGTTCATCCCGGTGCTCACCGCGATCTTTCACGTCCGTTCGCCCTATCCCGAAGAGCCCAAGAAGCGTCCCCGCGCCGATGCCGATCTCCGTCGCGAGCCCTCCTAGCGACGCACGGCTGAAGCTCCCGCTGCGTGCGCTGGTGCGCGCGGCGCTCGCGCTCCAGGGCCGCGCGCCGGGGGAGATCTCGGTGGTCCTCGCGGACGACGCATTGCTGCGCGACCTCAACCGCGACTTCCGCGGCATCGACCGCGCGACCGACGTGCTGTCGTTCAGCTACGAGGGGAAAGCCGGACCGCGCTCCTCCGCGCGCGGCGTGGCGAACGGTGACCTCGTGGTCTCGCTCGACCGGGTGCACGCCCAGGCCCGGCGCTATCGCGTGAGCCGTGGCCGCGAACTCGCCCGCGTGGTGGTGCACGGCGCGCTCCATCTGGCCGGACTCGATCACCGGCGCGCCGAGGAGCGTGCGCACATGCGCCGATGCGAGGACCGCCTGCTGCGGGAATGCCGCGCGCAGGTGGGGGCGCTGGAACGGGCCTTGACCGGGACGGGTCGCGGCGCGAGGGCCGCGAGGTCCGGCCGGGTCGCCCGGCCGAACCGCTGAGCGCCCCGCGGCGCCCGATGCGCTAGACTGCCCCGGCCCGCCGCCCGCGGCATCCGGGTGGGGGAGGAAAGGAGCCGGCCGGACCCGATGGCGAGCGAGACCCCCGAACGTGGCCCCACGGTGATGGGGCGGCTGCGCAACTACCTGCTCGCGGGGCTGCTGGTGCTCGCGCCCTCGGCGCTGACGCTCATCATCTTCTTCCGCCTGCTCAACTGGGTGGACAACCTGCTCGGCCGCTACCTGCGATTCGCGGCGCTCGAATACCACCGCGTCCCCGGTCTCGGACTGCTCGCCACGCTGTTGCTGCTGGTGATGGTCGGCTGGATGGCGTCGTGGATCGGGGCGCGTTCGCTGCTCAAGTTGTGGGATCGCGTGTTGACCCGCATTCCGGGCGTCGGTATTTTGTATGGCTCGACCAAGTCGCTCGGAGAGGCCCTGCTGTCGAAGAAGCAGCAGGCGTTCCGGCAGGTCGTGCTGGTGCAGTGGCCGCTTCCGGGAGTCTGGCGCGTGGGTTTCATCACCGGCGTCCCGACGCCCGAGGTCCAGGCGGCGATCGGCCCGGACACCGAGGTGGTCTTCGTCCCGCACACGCCCAACCCCGCATCCGGCTTCGTGCACTACGTGCCGAAGAAGGAGATCACCTACGTGAACTGGCCGGTCGAAGAGGGGCTCAAGATCATCGTCTCGGGAGGCGTGGTGCAGCCCCGCGTGGGGCGCGCGGGTGGCCGGGTCTCCGCGGAGCCCGCGAGCCCGCCGCTCGCGGCCGGGGGCGTTCCCGCCCGCGTCGTGACCGAGCCGCCGGCGAAGACCTAGCGCGTCATGGCCCTCGTCCAGAGCGAAGGCATCGTCCTCAAGACGCACGCGCTCGGCGACACCAGCCGCATCGTGGTCGCCTACACGCGCGACCACGGCCTGGTGAAGCTCGTGGCGAAGGGGGCGCGGCGCACGCCGAGCCGCTTCGGCTACTCGCTCGAGCCGCTCTCGCGCGCCCGCTTCCGCTTCTATCACAAGCCCGACCGCGATCTGCACCTGCTGTCGCAGGCCGAGACGCTCGATCCCATCGGCAGCCGCCTCGGGGACCTCACCCGCCTGGCCCACGCGCAGGCCGCGATCGAGCTGATCGACCGCCTGGTGTGGGGCGAGGAGCCGCACGAGGAGCTCTACGATCTGCTGGCGCGCACCCTGGGCTGCGCGGTCGAGGCGCCGCTGGCGGCGCTGCCCGCCGTGACCATCGCCTTCGAGCTGCAGGCGGCGAGCCTGCTCGGCTACCGTCCGCGGCTCGAGGCCTGTGCCGGCTGCGGTGGCCCGCTCTCGCCCCGGAGGCTGTTCTCGCCCGCGCGGGGCGGCATGCTGTGCGATGCCTGCGGCGAGACCGGCGCCGGCACCATCCACCTCTCGGCGGACGCGCTCGCCGGGCTCTCGCTGCTGGTGTCGCGCCCGCTGGCCGAGGCCGGCGATTACCTCGAGGTGCGGCGCGCCGGGGAGATCCTGCGCGTGGTCGAGGCGTTCATGCGCGAGCACTTCCAGCGCTTCCACGGGCTGCGCTCGCTCGAGGTGCTCCGCTCGCTGCCCGACTTCGAGCCGAGCGAGGACGCGCCATGTCCGGGCTGAGTCCCGCGCGCTCGCTGCAGGAGATGATGCTGGCGCTCGAGAGCTTCTGGGCCGAGCGCGGATGCGTCATCCAGCAGCCCTACGCTTCCGAGGTCGGCGCCGGGACCTTCAATCCCGCCACGTTCCTGCGCTCGCTCGGCCCGGAGCCGTGGCGCGTCGCGCACGTCGAGCCCTCGCGCCGCCCCAAGGACGGCCGCTACGGCGAGAATCCGAACCGCTTTCAGCAGTTCTACCAGTACCAGGTGCTGCTCAAGCCGGCCCCCGCGGACGTGGTGGACCAGTACTTCGAATCGCTGCGCGCGCTCGGCATCGAGCCGCGCGAGCACGACCTGCGGCTGGTCGAGGACGACTGGGAGTCGCCGACCCTGGGTGCGGCGGGGCTGGGCTGGCAGGTGTGGATGGACGGCACCGAGATCTCGCAGTTCACCTACTTCCAGCAGTGCGGCGGGCTCGAGCTGCCGGTGGTGTCGGCCGAACTCACTTACGGGATCGACCGCATCGGAATGATGCTGCAGGGCAAGGACCGGGTGCAGGACCTGGTGTGGGCCCCGGGCATCACGTGGGCCGAGCTCTGGCTGCGGAACGAGGTCGAGTACTCGCGCTACAACTTCGAGGAGGCCGACGTCCCGGCGCACTTCGAGATGTTCCGGCAGTGGGAGAAGGCGGCCCTGCGGCTGCTCGAGCTCGGGCTGGTCTTGCCGGGCTACGACGCGATCATCAAGTGCTCGCACCTGTTCAACGTCCTCGACGCGCGCGGCGCGATCTCGGTGAGCGAGCGCGTGGGGTACATCGCGCGCGTCCGCAAGCTCGCGCGCAAGGCGGCGCTGGCCTGGGTCGAGCAGCGCGAGGCCATGGGCTTCCCGCTGCTCCGCGACGAGGCGGAGCGCGCGAAGTGGGTGAAGCCGCCCGCCGCCGAGGCCGGGGCGTGAACCACGAGCTGCTGTTCGAGATCGGGGTGGAGGAGCTGCCCTCCTCCTACGTGCTCCCCGCCCTCGAGCAGCTCGGGCGCACGGGGGCGGAGGCGCTGGCCGAGGCCCGCATCGCCTGCGGCGAGGTCACGGTCCACGGCACCCCGCGTCGCCTCGCGCTCCACGTCCGCGGTCTCGCCCCCCGCCAGAGCGATGTCGACGAGGAGGTGGTGGGCCCCGCGGTGCGCGTGGCCTACGACGCCGACGGCAATCCCACGCGCGCGCTGACCGGGTTCTGCGAGGGGAAGGGGGTGCATCCGGCCTCGGTGCGGCGCGTGCAGACGCCCAGGGGCGAGTACGTGGCGGTGGACGTCCACCATGAGGGCCGGCCGACGATCGAGGTGCTTCCCGGGTTGCTCGCCGGGATCGCCACGCGGCTCACGTTTCCCAAGACCATGCGCTGGCTCACCGACGACACGCGTTTCGCGCGCCCGGTGCGCTGGCTGGTGGCGCTCCTCGACGATCGAATCGTCCCGGTGCCGGCCTTCGGGCTCACGGCCGATCGCCGCTCCTACGGGCACCGGTTCCTGGCGCCGGCCGCGGTGCGCATCCCCGGCGCCGACAGCTACCTCGAGACGCTCGATCTCGCCGCGGTGGTCGCGGACCATCGTGTCCGCCGGACGCGGCTGGTGGAGCAGATCGAGGCACTGGCCGCCGCCGGCGGCGGGGCCGTGGTCGCCGACCCCGAACTGGTCGAGATCAACACCTTCCTGGTGGAATGGCCGACCGCGTTCGCCGGGGCGTTCGATCCCAAGTACCTCGACCTGCCGCGCGAGGTGATCGTCACCGCGCTGCGCGAGCACCAGCGCTTCTTCGCCGTGGAAACCCCGGGGGGAGCGCTCGCGCCGATGTTCATCGCGGTGCGCAATGGCGACGACCGGGGTCTCGATCGGGTGCGCCGTGGCAACGAGGACGTGCTCATCGCGCGCCTCGAAGACGCGCGCTTCTACTGGGAGACCGACCTCGAGCATCCGCCCGCCGCGCGGGTCGAGGCGCTCGGCGGCGTGGTGTGGATGGAGAAGCTGGGGACGCTGCGCGACAAGGCGGCCCGGCTCGAGTCGCTGGGGCGTTGGCTCGCCGAGCGCCTGGCACCCGCCGCCGCCGACGCGGTCGCGCGCGCCGCGCTGCTGTGCAAGACCGACCTGCTCTCGGAGATGATCGGCAGCGGCAAGGAGTACGCGAGCCTCGAGGGCGTGATGGGCGGCCACTACGCCCGTCGCGCCGGCGAGCCCGAAGCGGTGGCGGCGGCGATCGCCGAGCACTACCGGCCGCGGGGACCGACGGACGCGCTGCCCGCCGCCGAAGCCGGCGCGATCCTCTCGCTCGCCGACAAGCTCGACCACGTGGCCGGCGCGTTCGTTGCGGGCAAGATCCCGAGCGGCAGCGAGGATCCCTACGGCGTGCGCCGCGCCGCCAACGGGGTGGTGCGCATCCTGGTCGAGCAGGAGCGCCGCCTCGACCTGCGCGACGCGACGATGGAGGCGACCCGCCCGTTCTTCGCCGCCGACCCGGATCTGCCCCACGCAGTACTGATCCGCAAGCTCGGAGAGTTCTGGCGCAGCCGGATCGAGGCGGCGCTCGACGAGCGCCAGGTCCCGTACGACGCGCGGGACGCGGCACTCGAGGCGCGTATCCCCGCGCACGGCGGGGGAGCGGCGGTCGCGGCCGGGCGCGACGGCACGCGTCCCGGCTGGATCGATCCCGGCGACGGCCTGGTGCGGGCGCAGGTGCTGGCGGAGTTCCGCGCCGATCCGCGCTTCGAGCCGCTGGTGATCCTGTTCAAGCGCGTCGCCAACATCCTCAAGGCGGCCACCGAACCGCTCCCCGCCACGCTCGACCGCGAGGTCCTGTCGGAAGGCGCCGAGCGCGAGCTGCTGCGCTCCCTCGCCAGCGCGCGGGAGCGCACCGAGCCGCTGTGGACGCGCCGCGCCTATCCGGAGATCCTGCCCGCGCTACTCGAGATGGAGGGCGCGATCCACGGCTTCTTCGAGAACGTGCTGGTGAACACCGAGGACGCCCCCACCCGGCTCAACCGGCTGCGCCTGCTGGCCGAGGTGCGCGACCTGTTCCTGCGCGGCTGGGACCTGTCGAAGGTCGTGGTCGAGGGCGAGAAAGGCTCCGTCTGAAAGCGCCCGAGGGCCGCGTCGTGTGGTCGGCTCCTCGCTCCCAACCCGCTCCAGACGACGACGACGACGGCCACCTCCTCGAGGGAGGTGGCCGTCGCGCATCAGGTGCTCCAACCCGGATCGGTTCGAATCAACGCAGCCACACCAGGCGGTGGTTGAACGTCCGGCCCGCGGCCGAGAAGCGGACGAAGTACACGCCGGCGCCGACGCGGCCCCCGCGCTCGTTGCGGCCGTTCCAGGTCGCGTTGTGCCAGCCCGGTCCGCGTTCGGCGTCCACCACCGACGCCACGCGCCGGCCGAGGACGTCGTACACCGCGAGCGACACCTGGGCGCGCGCCGGCAGGCCGAAGCGGAAGTGCGCTTGTCCCGCCGCGGGGTTGGGCGAGATCGGCGCGAACGCCAGCGATACCGGCGCCCCGTCCACGTCGGTCGTCGCCAGGATGCCGAAGTAGTCGCTCACCGCGAGCACGGCGATCACGACAGGATCGTCCGGATTCGTCGTTTCCAGCGCATCGATGCCCTGCACCTGCACGACGGCGATCTTGACGCTGTCGGCGGCGATGTCGGGGACCGTCCACCAGTAGCTGCCGGTGTTGGGAAGCTCCGAGGCATCGAGGATCCAGTTCGCGCCGCGATCGACCGAGTGCAGGATCGCCACGTATTGCGACGAGTCGTCGGCCGGGACTTCCCAAGTCAGGAGGCTCGGTTGCCCGCCCGGTAGCAGGTCGTCCTTCTTGGGCTGCTTCACCTTCGGCCGCTTGACCTTGACGGAGTCCACGCCGCGGAACGGCTGCCCGGCCATCGTGCCGGTGACCACCACCGGCACGTCGTCGCCTTCCGGCAGGGTGAGCGCCACGGCGTTGCGCGAGAAGTACACCTTGAGCTGCGGCAGGTGATCCGGGCCCCTGATCTGGATCTGGGCGCCATGCGTCGTCGTGTCGGGAGGCACGATGCCGTTGATCCGGATGCTCGACACGACGATCTGCCCGGCGAAGAAGGGAGGCTGCGGCACGAGGTAGCCGAACACCAGCTTCTCCATCTGCTTCTCCTTGTACTTGATGCTGTTGGGCTTGAACTCGAACTGGATCGGGATCGCCGCGACCTGCTCGCCGAACCCGATGATCGACACGCTGCCGGAGCCCTGGTTGGCGACGAACGCCAGTGGCCGGCCCATGTCGTCCACGACCACCTTCACCGCCACCGGGGAGCGACCGACCGAAACGGTGCTCACCAGCGTGAGCGTCACCGCCGGCCCCGGCACGAAGGAGCTGGAGCCGCTCTGGTTGGCCTTGCCGATCGCGAACACCTGCACGTTGTCACCGTCCCCCGCGGTGACGTAGGCCAGCCCGCCGTCCGGGCTGATGGCCACGTCCGTGCCGCCGGAGCCGATGTTGACCGTGGTGACCACCTGGTACTGGTCGAAGCCGGGGGTCACGTTGATCACGTAGAGGCTGTCGTTGCCGGAGAGCGCGAGCACGATCGTGCCATCGGGACTGATGGCGACGTCCGTGCCGCCCGAGCCGATGTTCACCGTGGTCACCACGGAATTGCTTCCCAGGTCCACGACGACCACCCCGGCGGGGGTCGCGACGTAGGCGCTGGTGCCGTCCGGCGAGATGGCCACGTCCGTGCCACCCGAGCCGATGTTGACCGTCGTCACCACGAAGTCGGCGGTGCCGTTGGCGGGCTGCGCGTCGATCAGGCTCAGGGTTCCCGGGCTGCCGGCGTTCACCACGATCACCCGGCCGTCGAAGGCCGAAACCTCCACCGCCAGCGGCATCGGACCGACCGGGATGGTCTTGACGACGGTGTTGTAGGCGGGACCCGCGCCGGGGTCGGTGTTGATGACGCTGACGTCGTTGCTGCCGCTGTTCGCCACGAACGCGCGCGAGCCGTCGGGCAGGATCGCGATGGACTGCGGCTGGAGGCCGACGGTGATGCTGGCGAGCGTCGCGAGCGAGGCGATGTCGATCGCCGTGACGCTGTTGGTGGCGGGATTGGTGACGTACGCGCGCTGTTGGTCCGGGGTGATCGCCACGTCGCGGATCCCCGGGCTCGCGGTCAGCGAGTCGATCGGCCCGCCCGGGGAGGGCGCGGGGGCGAGGACCTGGAAGGGCAGGGGGCTGCTGGTGGTCCCGCCCACCTGGACGGTGACCGGTCCGCTGGTGGCGGCGTCGGGCACCGCGAAGGCCAGCGTGGTCAGCGTCGCCGCCACCACCGGCGCCGGCGCGCCGTTCACGCTCACGGCGTTCTGGGAGGGCGCGGCGCTGAACCCGGTGCCGGTGATGACGACGCTCGCGCCGCGGGGCGCCGCGGGCGGGCTCAACGAGGAGATCGTGACCGGCGGGGGAAGCTGGACCGCGAAGCCCACGGTCGTGGGGGCGGCGAGCATCTGCCCCTCGCGGTCCAAGGCACCCGCGGTGATCGAGAGGAGGCAGTTCGCGCCGTAGGGCAGCGGCTGGGCCGGCTGGAACACCACGAACCGCCCCTGGTCCTCGAAGCGGAAGCGGCCGGCCACCGGACTGCCGCCGGCGGAGAGGGTGAAGTGGTCGATCGTGCTCACCGAGTCCATCTTCTGGCTGAACTGGGCGAACACCGGCGTGCCGGAATTGACGCCGGTGGCGCCGCTGGCCGGGCCCGTGGCGATGAGCGAGGGAGCCGCGGTGGCGTCGCTCTCCAGGGATTGCGCCGCGAGCGCGATCGTCTGCCCCGCGATCCCCTCGGCCCCGATGGTGAGGGCCTGGGCGCCGAACCCGGACGGCATGGTCCAGCTCACCTGGGCCTCGCCATTGGCGTCCGTGAAGCGGCGCAGATCGAAGCGGCCGGGATCGCCGTCGAGGTATCCGGCGGCGAGGCCCGGCAGCTGGAAGCGCACGACCACCCCTTGCTGCGGGCGTCCGTCCGGACCGGTGAGCCTCACCCGGACCGGCTGCGCCAGCGGCTGATTGGCGAGCGCGGACTGGCCGCCGCCCGAGACCAGCGACATGGCCGTCGCCTCGCTCAGCGTGAACAGCCGAACGTCGCTGTCGAGCTCGCTCGGGTGATTGCGCGCCACCCACAGCACGCGGCCGTCCGGCGAGCGCGCGAGCGCGTGGGATCGCCGGCCGATCGGCGAGTAGCTCAGCACCGGAGTCACCGTGGTCGGATTGACGCGGGTGAGCGAGTCGCAGTCGGCGGCGCCCACGACGAAGCTGGAGCCGTCGGGGGCGGGAACGATGGCGTCGGGCTGCGCGGGACGCGCGCCCGGCGTTCCGAAGTAGCGCTGGGTCCCCACCGGGCCGGCCGCCGGGTCGAGGTTCCAGATCCCGATCTGCGAGCCCGTGCCGATGCCGGCGGCGAAGCCGCCGTTGCCGCTCACCGCGACGTGCCGGAACGAGATCGGATACGTCGGGCCCGTCACCGGCGTGGTGCCGGTGACGAGATCGCGGAAGGAGACATGCCCGGCGCGTCCCACCACCAGATAATGTCCGTCCGGCGAGGCGGCGAGCGAGAAGACCTGCGCGCCGGTCTCGAGGACTACGGGCGAGCCTTCGTCGAGCGGGAAGCGTCGCACCTCGCCGCCCCCGTATCCGACGAACATGTAGCGCCCGAGCGGGTCCGGCAGGATCGCGCTCGGATCGCCGAGTAGCGACACCCAGCCGTCCTGCTCGGCGAACGTCGGGCTCCCCGGCTCGACGTCGTAGATCGGGCTGCTGCCCTCGTAGAGCGTGGGCCCGACGCCGAGCCACAGGCGCCGGCTGTCGGGCGTGAAGCCGATGGCTCGGATCTCATCGATGCCGAAGCCCGAGATCCGGCCCAGGTACTTCCCGAACTCCGCGGCGCCGGTGGCGGAAGCCTCCCACAGGTCCACGACGTCGTTCTCGCAGTTGCTGACGCCGCGCAGCGCGGCGACGACCCGCCCGTCCGGCGAGCGACGCAGCTCGCGGAAGGCGCCGGCGACCGTATCCGGGGCGCACGGCCCCGAGCCGATCGGCGGTCCCACCGAACGGTTCATGGACTTGACGGCGAAGCTGGCGATCGGATCCACCACCGTGAACGGCAGGCTGAGCGTGCGCTCGGAACCGAATTGCATCGCCGCCGAGGTGGCCTTCTGCATCGACGCGGGCATGCGGAAGGCGGCCGAGAAACCGTTGGTGAGGGTCGCCGGGACCAGCGTGCCGCCCAGGTCGATCTGGGTGCCCGCGGTGAAGATGTCGCTGCCGGTCTGCTGCACGGTGACGAGGTCGCCCGGGCTCGCGAAGGCGGGGGCGACGCGGGTGAGCGTTGCGGCGGCGCCCAGCGTGTAGAGCGAGATCGAGCCGTCGCCGAAGTTGGCCACCGCGAGGGCGGTGCCGTCCCCGCTCACGTCGAGCGCGCGGGGATTCGAGCCGGTCGCGACCTCGGAGACCTGGGTGTGGTAGCCGGGGTCACCACCCTCGAGGTTCACGACCTGCACCAGGCCGAGGCCGGAATTGACGGCGAGCGCGGAGCGGCCGCCCGGCGACACCACGACGTCGCGGACCGCGCCGCCGAGGGCGATGTCGCCCGAATAGAAACCCTCCCCCTGCACCAGGAAGCGCAGGTTGACGCCGTTGGTGGCGAACAGGGCCTCGTCGCCGAAGGGGGTCACGGCCGCGCCGCCGGAGGTCGGCTCCGGCGCGTACGCCACGACCGAGCCGTCGGGCTCGATCAGCACGCCCTGGGCGGAGGTGGTCAGGTACAGGCTCTCGTCGGCGGGGTTCACCGCCAGGCCGCCGGTGGGCGTTCCGCCCGAGACCGGGATGGTGTCGCGCACCGTGCGGTAGGTGACGCTCGCGGGATCGGTGTCCACGACGTAGACCACGGGCCGCGCCTGGTCGGTGACGTAGGCGCGCCGGCCGCTGAGCGAGAGCGCCACGGCGTCCGGGCTGCCCGGGATGCTGACGAAGCCGAGCGGCTGGCCGAGGTCGGGGCTCCCCGGATCGGCGTTCACCTCGACCAGCTGGCCGAGCGACGGCCGGGTGACGAAGGCGCGCAGGCCGTCGAGGGTGAGCGCCACTCGCCGCGCGTTCGGCAACCCGCGGGCGACCGGCGTGCGGAAGCCAGGTCCCGGCGCGAGGCTGATGGTGGCGAGTCCGCCGGCGCCCACGGCGTAGGCCGTGAGGCCGTCGGGCGCGAGTGCCACGTCGCTCGGCTGGAAGCCGAGCGGGATCGGCGCGCCGTTGGCTGCCGGCGCGGCCTGCGACTGCAGGTTGAGCACGGTGAAGCCGAAGGGCGTGCTGGGGCTCTCGACCACGATGACGCGGAGGTCGCCGGTCACGGCCGCTCCCGGCACGCGGACGACGAGCGAGGTCGGCGTGACGCTGACGGGCGATACGGGGTCGGCGCCGGCGAACTCCACGCTGGTGGCCCCGGGCGCCGGATCGAAACCCGCCCCGAGGATGGTGATGTAGCCGCCGCTGGGCGCGGAGCGCGGGAGCACGTTGGTGATCGCGAGCGCCTGGGGCGCCTGGGTGGTGAACGTCGAGCTGAACGGCTGCGCCAGGTGCAGCCCGTCGCGGTCGGTGAGCCGCGTGGTCACCGCGATCTCGTACTCCGTGCCCGGCACGAGCGGGTCGGTCGGAATGAACAGGAACGTGCGGTTTCCGGCGAGCAGCAGGGCCTTGCCGAGCAGGCTGCCGGTCTGGCCGTTGATCCGGAACCGGAAGGCGGATCCCAGGGAGTCCTGGTTCACCGGCTCGCTGAACTCGACCAGCACCGCGGTGTCGATGCGGATGCCGCTGCTGTCCGCCGGGGGAGCGGCCCGCACGACGGTGGGTGGGATGGTGTCCACGTTGGTGACGACGTTGAACCCGGTGGCGATCGAGCCGACCGTGACCGGAATCGTGGCCCGCAGGTTCGGATCGTCGCGGTCGCTCTCGGGCGTGCTCCACCACTCGGCCGGGAAATTGGTCTGGGCGATGGCGAGCACCCGGGTGCTGATGTACTTGGGCGTGAGCGGGTAGCCGCCCACCGCGCCGTCGAGCGGGGTGATGCGCACCGCGTAGTTGCCCGCCGGCAGCCGGTAGAGCGCGTAGGAGCCGTCTTCGGCGGTGTAGTCCGAGGACACCGAGTCGACCGGCGCGCCGCCGCCGCCGAGCTGCACCGCGGTGACGAGCGCGCCCGGCAACGGAGCGCCGGTGCCCCCGCGGGTCACGCTGCCCTTGATCGCGCCGAAGTTGGTGTCGAGCAGCGGCCCCGGATAAGCGGCCGCGATCGCCGCGCGGTCGTCGTTCTCGAGGCTCGCGGCGAGGAAGCTCGACTGCAGCACGAAGAACATCGTGGACTTGAGCACGCCGCTGTGGCTGAGCCCGTAGAAGTGCCCGGCCTCGTGGGTGATGACGCTCGCGAGGTCGAAGGTGCCGGCGTTGCCCGGGGTCGCGAAAGAGACCAGCGGGTTGAGGATCATGTCGGCGTCGAAGATCTCGCCCGGCAGCGCGATGCGATCGCCGAAGGCGCCGCGGCGGGTGAGCGAGGTCGTGAGCGTCACCCCCAGCACGTTGGGAGGCAGCGGGAAGTCCGGGTCCTCGGCGGTGACGAGGTTGATCCCGTCCAGCGCCGAGGCGTCCTTCTGTGCGGTGTCGGTGTCGCGGACCACGCCGAGCGCGGCGCCGGGGACGGTGGTCCAGGTACTGAAGCCGAACTGGATCGCGATCTTGTCGCTGCCGTCGGTGATCCTCGGAATCCCGTTTTGCGAAATACGGTAGTGCAGCGGCAGGCTCGAGGCGTTCCATGATTCCACGTGGCGCAGCGTCGCGTGCGGGTCCACGCAGCCGTCGCCGTCGGCGTCCTGGCCCGCGGCGCACGTCGTCGGGCAGGCGTCGGCGTTGTTCGCGACGCCGTCGAAGTCCGAGTCCACCCCGATCTGGTAGAAACGGATGTCGTCGAGGTACGGCAGCCGGGTGCGGGGGCGCCCGTCGAGCGCGCCTAACGCGGATGCGCCGGGCCGGCCGCGGTCCACGACCGTCGCGCCCGTCGCGCCCGAGGGGGGCGCGGCGACGATCAGCTCGTCCCCGCGATCCTCGACGAGGAACACCACCTGCAACGAGTCGTAACCGGGTGTGCCGCCCGCGAAGTCCTGTGGGTAGCGCAGCACGCGCTGGTCCACGAAGGGCGAGGCGAGGTCCCCGCCGCTGGTTCCGCTGTTGAGCACGGCAGACAGCCTCGCGGCCGCGCGCGGTCGATCGTCGCCGGCGTTCTTGCCCAGCACCCGGACGTCCAGGTAGCGCTTCTGGTCGATGGTGTTGAGCTTCCCCGAGAACGCGATGAGCAGGCCGCTGTCGGGCGCGGCGGTGGCGATCCACGGTGACGTCAGGTTGGCGTAGACGCCACTGGGGAGGCTGTCCCCGGCCGAGGCGAAGGTCCAGGCGCAGGATGGATCGTTGAAGTCGAACGCGCTGCGCAGCGCGACCTGGGTCGCCGGCGCGGGCACGTCGCGCGTGTAGGGGAAGTTGCCGGTGAAGGCGCCGTTGAGCGCGGAGAGGCTCCAGCCGCCGGTGCCGCCGTCCTCGAAGTCGACCGGGGGAAGGAGGTCGCTGGCGCCGTTCTTGAGCGTCAGGTTGTCGAGGATCGCGGCGGCGATCCCGGGCCGCACGAGACCGTCCTCGTTGGAGGTGGCCACGCTGGTCTGCACGACGATGCGCAGCCGCGTGCTCGCGGCGTAGGGGAACGACTCGTTGCCGTCCGCGCCGAGGTGGACCTCGAAGCGGCCGAGGGCGGTCCCCTCGAACGGAATGTTCCGAGTCACGGCGAACCCGTACGCGCGCTCGAAGGTGCGCGCCACGAGGAAGCCCCAGGTGCCGTCGGCGCGCAGCGCCTGCACGCCCACGAATTCCGGCTCGGTCGCGTCGTCGAGGAAGTCGAACGAGGTCTGCTGGCTCTCGAGATCCACCATCGCGTCGAAGCCGAGCACCGCGTTGGCCACGGACGCCGAGGAGATGGTCGGCGAGGTGAGGCGCTGGCTCCAGCCGTTGCCGTAGCCCGAGGGCTGCAGCCAGCTGCCCACCACCGCGGGCGCGGTGTTCATGTCGGAACCGACGCGCAACGCGCGGGCGCCCATGTCGAGCGGGATCGGCACGCCGGCGACGCGCACGAGGTCGCCATTGGCCAGCAGGTGGAAGATGAGACGCAGGTTCGGCTCGAGGAAGTAGAGGCCTCCCGCTCCGTCCGGGAGCGGGGCCCGCGGGTCCATGAGGTCCTGCTCGAGTCCGCGCAGCGGGACCGAGGGGGTGGCGTACCGGCCGCCGCCCGCGATCGGCGTGAGCACGCCGCCGGAGTACCGGTAGACGAAGTTGGAGCCGGTGATGTAGAGCGTCGACCCGGAGACCGCGATCGCGGTCGGGATGAACGCGCCGGCCGGATCGGCGGGAATCAGGGTGGTGATGATCCCGGTCGGGAGATCCACGCGGCGCACGACGGTGTTGTACTGGTCCACGATGTAGAGCAGACCGTTCGCCGTGTCGAGACCGACCGCGAACGGCCAGGTGAGTTGCGCCGCGAGCGCCTGGCCGCCGTCGCCAGAGTAACCCTCGGTGCCGTTCCCCGCGATCGTGACGATCCGCCCGTCGTTGCGCCGCAGCATGCGCACGCGGTGGGTCGCGGTCTCCGGGAAGTAGACGTTGCCCGCGCCGTCCACCGCGATCCCGGATCCGGTCCCGAGTTGGGCGGAGAGGGCGAGGGTGTCATTCGGAGAGCCACTGCCGCTGTTGTTGCCCGCGAGCAGCACGGCGCTGCCGCTGTCCGGGAACAGGAAGATGCGCCCGGAGTTGGTACCGCCGATGTCGTAGGTGAGGATGCCGCCGGTGAGCGGGTCGCGTACCGCCCCCGAGCGGGCCGGGACGAACTCGGCGTCCGGGGCGGAAGTCGGCGCCGGGCGGAACAGGCCCATGCCGGTGGTGTTGAGGAGCACCGAGACCGTGTTGGAGTCGGAGTTCGCCACCGCCAGGTCGGGCCTGCCGTCGCCGTTCACGTCCCCGAGCGCGACCGAGGAGGGGCCGCTCCCGGTGGCGAAGTCGGTCTTGGCCCCGAACCCGCCGGCGCCGTTGCCGAGCAGCACCGAGACCGTGGAGGAGCCGTAGTTGGCCACGGCCAGGTCGGGCTTGCCGTCGCCGTTCACGTCCCCGATCGCCACCGATCGGGGCTGGACCCCGGTGGCGAAGTCGGTCTTGGCCCCGAACCCGCCGGCGCCGTTGCCGAGCAGCACCGAGACCGTGTTGGAAATACTGTTCGCCACCGCCAGGTCGGGCCTGCCGTCGCCGTTCACGTCCCGGATCGCCACCGATGGGGGCGTGCTCCCGGTGGCGAAGTCAGTCTTCGGCCCGAACCCACCGGCACCATCGCCCAGCAGCACCGAGACCGTGTTGGCGTCGCGGTTCGCCACCGCCAGGTCGGGCCTACCGTCGCCGTTCACGTCCCCGATCGCCAGCGAGAGGGGGCCGGTCCCGGTGGCGAAGTCGGTCTTCGCCGCGAACCCGCCGGCGCCGTTGCCGAGCAGCACCGAGACCGTGCTGGGTTGGTAGTTCGCCACTGCCAGGTCGGGCTTGCCGTCGCCGTTCACGTCCCCGATCGCCACCGAGTGGGGCGTGGTCCCGGTGGCGAAGTCGGTCTTGGCCCCGAACCCGCCGGCGCCGTTGCCGAGCAGCACCGAAACCGTGTAGGAGACAAAGTTCGCCACCGCCAGGTCGGGGCCGCCGTCGCCGTTCAAGTCCCCGATTGCCACCGAGCGGGGGCCGGCCCCGGTGGCGAAGTCGGTCTTGGCCCCGAACCCGCCGGCGCCGTTGCCGAGCAGCACCGAGACCGCGTCGGAGTTGAGGTTCGCCACCGCCAGGTCAGGCTCGCCGTCGCCGCTCACGTCTCCGATCGCAACTGAGTAGGGGAAGTTCCCCGTCGCGAAGTCGGTCTTGGCCGCAAAATCGAGGGTCGGGTCGACTCGGAACAGGCGGTTGGTGCCAGAATTCGAATCGTACTGGAAGAATACCAGGCGTCCCGCTGCATCGATCGCAAGCGACCGGGGCAGATCGAGCGGCGTGCTGTCGAGCGGCGCGGGATAGGTGATCCCGGCCGTGGCCTGGAGCCCCCCCAGCAGCGACTGATTGACGACGTAGCTCGACGTGACGTGGGCGAAGACCTGGCCCGTGAGATCGGTGCCGGTCCAGCCGCGGGTCTGGCAGCTGCTGTCGGGGTTTTGGAAGCCGAACGAGGCGACGAGGAAGCTGTCGTTCGCCGTGACGAACGAACCGGCCATGGTCTCGGCGCGGCGGCTGCCCAGCGTGGCCGTGGGCAGCGCGCCGGCGGAGCGCGCGGCGGTGGGGGCCGGGGGCGCGACTCGGTGCCCGCGTACCGGTACGACGTCGTCGTGAGCGGGAACGCGCGGCGAACCGGCCACGGCGGCGGCAATCGGGTAGGTGAGCATCAGCGCCGCGAAGGCGGCGAGACGGGCGAAGCGGAGGGGGCGAGGGGCCATGGTGGTCTCGGCCGCGTCAGCGGCCGCCCTCCTGCAACGCGTTTTGGATCTCTCCCAGCATCGCCTCGAGGGTGATGCGTGGGGCGGGCTCGCCCTGGGGCACGGCGCTCAGCGTGCGCGCGTCGCGCACCACGAGCCCGGGCAGCGAGCGCTGCACCGTGCGCGCGCCGGTCGCGGGATCGCGCGCGATCTCGAACTTGCCCTGCGAGAGTCCGTTGACCTGGGCGCGACCGCGGGCGTCACGCCACACGAACAGCAGCACCTCCTCGCCCGGGGCGAACAGCGGCCCGCCCTCCACGGTGGTGCGCACCCCGTCCACCTCGCCGCCGAGCTGGGTGAGCACGAGCCGGGGAGCGCCCGAGCCCTTGACGGTCTGGTCCACGGCGACGGTGACATCGGTGAGGATCTTGGTCCGAGCCGGATTCCAATAGGAGCGGGTGCCCTCCACGCGCCCGACGACGATGTCGTTCGATCCGCCGGTCAGGGCCTCGGTGTCGAGGCGCATGACCTGCGTGGCGGACGCTGGAGGGGGGGCGGCCACGGCGAGCAGCGCCGCGAACAGAACAAAGGGGAATCGAGCGGTCATGGGAGCACTCCTGAGCGAGATGTAGGAATCGCGGCGCCGGGCGAGGCGGGGGAAACCGGAGCCCGGAGGTGCGCGGAGACGCTGGTTACTGTTCGCGCGTGAGCGTGAGGGCCTTCTCGAATTCGGCGGCGGCCAAGTCCATCAGGCCCACCGCGCGATACACGTTCCCCAACGCTTCGTGCGGTGCGGGAGAATCCGGATCGATCTTGCTGAGCGCCTCGAACTGGCGCCCGGCGTCGTCGTAGATGCCGCGGCTGGCGAGATAGGACCCCGCGAGGTAGTGGGACGCCGGGCTGCTGTCGCCGCCGGCGGCCGCGCGGATGCGGTCGAGGTGGGTGCGGACGGCCTCGGCTTGATCCGCGGCCAGCACGTGGAAGGAGCTGCTTTCCTTGCGGATCTGCCCGCCGTCCGACCAGGCCTGGACCTCCCAGAGGACATCGGCGTCGGCGGCGAGCGGCGCGGCGTCGGCCGGATAGTCGAGCGAGGTGCCGGAGACCTCGCGGCGCCAGAGCTCTCCCTCGTCGCCCGAGACCACGACCTTGTAGCGCATGGCCCCCTTCACCTGGCGCCATGTGAACGCCGGCCGGCCCGACATGACCTCGCTCGAACGCGGCCCGACGATGAGCGGCATGCCCTCGGCGGCCGATAGACTCGAGCGCAGCGGCGCCATGGCCACCAGTCCCGCCTGGCGGGACCCGCCGGTGACGAACTTCGAAACCTGGGTGAAGACCTCGTTGGGAAGGCCCGCGCCGGGTCCCGCCTGGGCGCGGTTCGCCATGCGACCGCCCACGGTGAGGCTGCTGTTCTCGGCCAACTCCACGACGTTGCCGTCGCCGAAGGCCAGCGTCGCGCTGCCGCCGCGCTCGACGACGAGTCGGTCGCCACGCTCGAGCGGCAGGCCGAAGGAGGCGCGCACCGCGGTCTTGGCACCGTTCGGCGTCACCTCGACCTTGCCCTTGACCGCGGCCACGATCGCGATCGGGTCGGCGATCGCGGCACCCGCCCACAGCCCGATGGTCAGCGTGAGCGCCAGGTGAAGGGCGAAGCGAATGCGGAACGGGCGTGTCATGTGGACCTCCGCGGGGGGCGACGGCAGTTCCAGGTGACGGTCGGGACGCAGAATCGGTTTGCGCGGGGTGCTGGGGGAGGCGGCGACCCGAGTGTTGACCGGCTAAGACTAAGCTCCGGGCCGCTCTCGGGCAAGCGTTTTCGGCCATTGGCGCCTCCGCGGGGCTGCTCGCGCCGCACTCGGCGCGCCGCTTCGGCGGTGCCGGGGGCGCCGGACGCCGCAGCCGGCGCGGGCTTGCCCGG